>SESG01036548.1_pt1 | contig 18815 bp, 18 predicted proteins | sample 3171421 | NCBI WGS metagenome assembly SESG01 (sample SAMN10866946, study PRJNA518727) | freshwater metagenome | biome: subpolar coniferous forest; feature: holomictic lake; material: water; isolation source: holomictic Lake 227, 6 m and 8 m depth | place: Canada: near Kenora, Ontario | collected... | reverse complement strand
GCCCTTTTCTATGCTTTTTTGTATACCTTGTTCTTCAAAATATTGCGCTAATGTACCCATGGTTTTATGCTCCTTAATTATGTTAATTGTTTCTAATTTACTAATAAATTCAGATTTGTCAGATATATTGGCTTCAGAAAACAGATAAACCAAAAGACTGTTTAGGTATGATAAATGCTGATCTGTTGGGGTTAAATAATTACAAACTTTGTTTAACAAATTATTCAAGTCATCAAATAATAGTAAAAAATCGCGATCTCTAATGTGTTTTTGCGTATACTCAAGCAAAGAAATAATTTTATGTTGTTTGATGGTCTCATCTGAAATTTGAGTAAGATCTACAATATTAATATTTTTGGCAAAATATTCGGCCATTAATTCTGGTTCGTAAAACAGATCTAAAAACTTTAATGAATGTGGATATGGAGATTCAACGCCGTGATAAAATATTAACGGAAAAACCACTGGTAATTTTGGATCATCTGGAAATTGTAATCTATGGTTTTCAATAATCGCAATTTGATATTTAACAATTCTAAGCGGCATCATGGTGATTGCCTTGGATTGATGTTCTAGCAATGTATAGATATAACCCTTACCACCAGAATTAATGTTGGCTCTATAAACAATATCGGTTAGTTGTTCTTTTAAGTCTTCATCAATATATGATTCCTTACATAGCTCTATTTCATTTAAATTAAATTTGGCTAAAATTTTGGCTGGAACATGTGTTTCTAAAAAATCTTTAGCAACAGTTATATCACTAAGACTTTGTTTAAAAAATTTATCATGCGGTTTATTAATTGCTTTCATAATGAATCCTAGTTTTTGTTTAATTCTCTGCTTCGTTCAAAATTTGTTTAAGTTTTGGTGGCCATAATACGGTATTAAAATATTCTTTGGCAATTTCTAAAGCTTTTTTTCTTTTAGACAGTTGATAAAGTTTTTCTGGCATACCATTAGGTCGTGAATCTTGATTAAAGTTTAATAATTCTTCTTCTGGCAATAGATTTAACCATTCTTGTAATGCACAATCTTTGGTTTTCATTTCAATTTCTGTAAAAGTTTGTTTTTTCTTTTCTTGCGCCAAGAAATATTCTTGCATAGCTTCTTCACAAGGGGTTAAAACTTTTTCTGGAGTTTTACTAGAATATGGTTGTCCTTTTTTTAGTAAAGATATTAATACAACAACAGGAGAACTTCTAAAATTATTTTCTATATTGTTGTGTTTTAAATCAAATGCAAATGCATTTATAGAATCTTGAATAATTTCTGCTGATAGTGATATTTCTGGTTTTTTTAAATATTCCCTGTAAATCTGAATTATATGTGATTCATCAAACCCAACTCCAATTAGAGGTGAATAATCTATTTGTTTAAAATTTTCTGGCAAGTTGTTAGTAGTTATATCTATATAACTACTACTAACTACAGGGGTGGTTGAGTACCGTTCTGAGTACCGTTCTGAGTACCGTTTGAGTACCGTTTGAGTACCGTTTGAGTCCTCTTTGAGTACCGTTTGGTTTAGAGACAACGATATGTCGTTGTTGAATAGTTCTTGATAAATTAGATCTGGTATTCTAAAAACAATCCATCCGGATCTGCCAGTTTTGCTGTTTTCTATTATTAAAAAATGTTTTGTTATTAAACGATTTATTGCGGTTTTTATAGTGCCTTTTTTGATAGATGTGTTTTCACAAAGAGCTTCACGGCATAGAGGTGGCGTAACTTTTGAACCATTTGTTTTGCATAAATTGTAAATATAAGAAAGTAAATTTCGTTGATTTCCGCCTATTGCATTTAGTTGTGTTTCTGAGTACCGTTTGGAGTACCGTTTGAGTACCGTTTGAGTACCGTTTGAGTACTCTTTTGAGTACCGTTTGGAGTACCGTTTGAGTACCGTTTGAGTACCGTTTGAGTCTTCTTTGAGTACCGTTTGAGTACCGTTTGAGTCTTCTTTGAGTGCCGTTTGGAGTACCGTTTGAGTACCGTTTGAGTACCGTTTTTCTGATTGTTGAATTATAGAATTGTCGTCCTTAGTAGGTTTTAAAACTTCTTTTTTTTGATTTTCTAGGTTGTCTATTGTTGGCACTATATTTTTAAATTCGTCAAGCATTCCCCATAAACTTAAAGAAGATTCCTTGATATTGGTTGGTTGAGTATTTTTAAAATTTTTTATGCTTGGCATGTTTTTCCTTTATGAAGTTGCAAATGATACTTTAAAAACATTTTTCTCTTCTATTTTTTGATTAATATTTAAAATTTCTTTTGTAAGTAAATCTATGTCTTCTTTAGCTGAAGATGGTCTTAATTGGTCATATATGGAACATACATTTGCATATGCATTAGCAAATTCTTGGTTTTGTCTTACGTAAGTATCGAATAGGATATTTTTAAAAATATGATGTTCAATTAATGCTGTAAGCATTTTTTTAGATAAATTTGTTCTTGAGTCAAACTTATTATATATAATATTAAGCGGTACTTGTTTACCGTATGGCATGAGAGCTAATTCTTTTAAATTCTTGTATAGCATTGTGAGCCCTCTAAGGCATTGTTTGTCTGGAGATACGGGGGCTAACACTAGATCTGCTGCCAAGGCTGCGGCTCCAACAGATCTTCCAAGAGCTGGAGGACAATCGATTATTATTAAATCATAGTGATGTTTAATGGAATCAATAGGATCTTTGTATACTCTATCTAATGCTAAATTATTGAACAAAATAGTATCGTCTAGTATGGCGTTATCAATTTTGCTAGGAAATATGTGTAAACCAGGAGATAATTCTATTATGCTTTCTTGAATATTAGCTTGTCTTTTTATTACGTCCAACATTACAGGCAATTCTTCGGAGTCTATACCAAAATGTTCTGTTAGGTTAGCTTGTTGATCTAAGTCTATATATAATACTCTTGCACCATAAAGATTTGCTCTTACTCCTATAGCATGGGCTATTGCGGTTTTTCCTGAACCGCCCTTTACAATTTGAATTGCAATTACTTTTGTTTTAAATTGAAAATTGAAAATTTTTCTTGCGGTTTCATGGCCAAAATATATTCTGTTTTGACTTTTTTGGTAATTCCAATTACTTTGTTTAATTTTTTTTTGAAGCCCCTGCCTTGTTATTCCAATAAATTCAGCAGCCTCAGTAGCAGTCATTTTTGGATCCATAACAACGTCCTCATAATATCGTTGGTTGCGGTAAACGCTGAAAATTAGCGGTGCACGTAAACTACAATAATTGTATACGTTCTTGTTGTCAATAGTTAGAACTCAACTAAAAATTATTTTTAATATGGTTGTAGGTTTTTAAATAACTCTTTATCTCTTTCTTTTTGCAAGTAAGACAACATAGTGTTTTGTAGTTCTCTCGTGTTGCCATTTTTTATTGCTTGTTCAAGATAATATGTTCCTATTAAAATTTTTCTTTGTAGATCTTGTTTTCTTGCTATCGTCTTTGCGGATGCTTCTAATTTTTGCATTTTAGCTATTATTGCTGATTTACGATCTTGCAGCCCTTTTAACTTATTCTGAACTCCAACAGCCATCACAAAACTCCAAAAAAATTAACCATTACCAAAAATTTTACCATTACAGCAACTACATATCAACCACTATTATCCCACCAACACCAAACCAGAAACACACAAAATAAAGACTACGGCAAACAGCAGACATAACACAAAGCATAGCTAAAAAAGGAACATAAGAGCGCGCTTATACGTCGCTGCGCGACGTGCTCTTGAAAAGCTACCAATAGTTATGTTAAGTTAAGATTTCAAGTTATGAAAAATTTAAGAATTAGTTGAAAACTATCATGGCAATTTATCATTTTAGCGGAACAATAATCTCTCGTTCGCAAGGTCGCAGCGCAGTTGCCTGCGCTGCATATCGTTCAGGTGAAAAATTATTTGATGAACGTTATCAAAAAATACAAGACTATACCAAAAAGCAGGATGTAGTTTATAAAAATATTTTAGTTCCTAATGATGCGCCAGAGTGGACAAAAGATCGGGAACGATTATGGAACGAAGTAGAAAAAGTAGAAAAAAGAAAGGATGCCCAGTTAGCTAGGGAATTTAATTTTTCATTGCCTAAAGAACTTGGTTTGCAAGAAAACATAAAATTGACAGAAGAGTTTAGTCAAAAAGCTTTCGTTGAGCACGGTATGGTAGTTGACTTAGCAATTCATGCCGATCTCAAAAGTGATGGAGCTTACTATCACGCGCATGTAATGCTAACAACTAGGACAATTAACCAAGATGGTTTTGGTCAGAAAGCTAGAACATGGAATAGCAAAGATTTGCTGTTGGAGTGGCGACAGGCATGGGCGGAGGACTGTAATCGTTTTTTGGCATTAAATGGCCTTGATTTGCGCGTAGACCATAGATCTCTGGTAGATCAGGCTATACCCCTAGAGCCACAGCATAAAATCGGCCCAGAGGCATCAAAAGAGGTCATGGTGCGTTTTGAGGAACATCAGAGGATTGCCAGAGAGAATGGAGAGCGATTATTGCAGGAACCACAGATTGCGTTAAAGACAATTACACAACAGCAATCGACATTTACCTTACAAGATTTAGCTAGATTCATAAATAGGCACACCGTTGATGCCGAACAATTTACTCAAGTGTTTGAGCTAGTGAAGTCCCAATCAAATATTGTGAATTTAGGTTTAGACGAAAAACAACAAGAACGTTTTAGTATCCAGGAGATGATAAATCTTGAAAGCAAGATGTTAGGGCAAGCTAAAGATTTGATGGCAAAAAGAGATCATGCGGTGATGCAAAATTATGATGTTACTCACTTGAAGTTAACTGTTGAACAACAAACAGCATTTGAACATCTAACTGTAGCTGGTGATTTGAAATGTTTAATTGGTTATGCTGGTACTGGTAAAAGTTATTTGTTAGGAGCAACTAAAGAAGCGTGGGAACAGCAAGGTTTTAGAGTGCAAGGTGTAACTTTATCAGGAATAGCAGCAGAGTCGTTAGAAAGTGGTAGTGGTATTAACAGCCGAACTTTGGCCAGTAGAAGTTATTATTGGGATCGTGGAGAGCAATTATTAAGCAATAAAGATATTGTAGTAGTTGATGAAGCTGGAATGTTAGGCTCTAGACAATTAGCCAGAATAGTAGATGAAGTAACTAAAGCCAAGGCTAAATTGGTATTGGTAGGTGATCCACAACAACTACAAGCAATTGAAGCTGGAGCCGCTTTTAGAGCAATTAGTGAACAAGTTAATTATGTAGAGCTAACGGAAATTCGTCGACAAAAAGAATCATGGCAACAGCAAGCCACTAAAGAATTTGCTACTAAACAAACTCAAGTAGCTTTAGATCGCTATGTTAAAACTAATCATATTCATGAAGCTGCTACTCGTACTTTAGCTAAAAGCGAGATGATTAATATGTGGAATGATGTAAGGCTACAATTGCCTGGTTGTAGTCAAATTATGTTGGCTTATACTAGAGATGATGTAAAAGATCTAAACGAACAAGCTAGAAATTTGCGGCAACAACAAGGTGAATTAGGTAAAGATCATAGTTTTAAAACTTTTAGGGGTGAACGTAATTTTGCTATACATGATCGGGTATACTTCCTCAAGAACGATCGTAATTTGGGTGTAATGAATGGTAGCTTAGGTACGATAACCAATATTAACCCTAAAGCTTTAACGATTAGTTTAGATGATCGAAATGGAGAAAATAGCAGAGAGGTAGTAGTAGATTTTGATTTGTATAACCATGTTGATCATGGTTACGCAGCAACGATCCATAAAGCTCAAGGAGTAACGGTAGATCGTAGTTATTTACTAGCTTCAAAATATTTAGATTCTCATGCTACTTATGTTGGTATGAGTAGACACCGAGATAGTGTTGATCTTTTTTATAGTCGTGAAGAATTTCCTAAATATAACGATTTGGTTAATACTTTAGCGCGAAGTAGGGAAAAAGATATAAGCGTAGATTATGTAGATCATAATAATTTTGCTAATTACCGTGGAATTGAATTAACTAAAGAAGCTCATAGTGTACACCAATCAATTTTAGATCCACTTGCCAAATCAGAATTTCCGTTTAGAAATAAATTTTCTAATTTGGAAGGGTTTAAAGATCATGATCAAACGTTTAAAAAATTAAGATCCGAATTAACGCAAAAATTTGCCGAGCAAGATCTTCAGGAATTAGGTAAGCAATTAAAAACTGACGCTTTTGAGAGTAACTTTGATTTCGATCAAGAGCTTAATAAAATTAGGGTGCATAATCAATCTGTAGAACAACAAGTAAATCAACATAAAGTAAATTGCTTGCAATATAGTATGGTGGAACCTCTAGAAGTGGTAAGAGGAATAGTTGGTAAAAATGTAAAGCTACCCAATGGGAAGCAAATGATTGAAATTATTCAAGGCAAGGATTTACCATCTAAATTAGTTCCAGAACATCAAGGTATAAAAACTGAACTTGGTAAAGAGGTAGAACTTAAGTTTGATGAAAAAGGTGCTATGGCCAATATTACAAACTCTCAAACGCTACAACAAGAAGTTTTAATTAGGCAACAACAAGAACAACAAAAAGAGCAGATAGAAAGACACCGAGAAATTATGAGAGAAAAATCCAGAGATTGGGGGTTAGAGAGATAATAATAATTAATTTACGTACACCGAAAATAAAATTAAGGAGCTATTATGAATACAGAACCAAAAGATTTAGAACTTGTTAATGGCGCAAGTAAATTTGAAACTTTATTGTATCAGTTTATAAAGCTATATGATCGTTTAACAGTAGAGCATAGCTTAATGAGTGATCGGGAGCTTAAACTCATTAAAAACTTAGAAAGTTTGAAAGAGACTGTTGAAGAATTGAACCAATTAAGCCCGCAAATTATTGAGATCATTAAGGATACTACTAAACAAGAGGTTAACAGAATTTATCAATCATTGGTTACAAAAATTGATAACATAGAGCAAAACATCAATAATGTTCTTGATACCATACTAAATGATTGTTGTAATAAGTTGAATGCTGAATCGAATAAAATAACTAAGTTGAGCAAAGATTGTTGGGATTTAAACAAAAAATTAGTTGAAGACTTATCAATAATAAAAATATTTGTTTTAATGTTAATCGGTTTAGTTGGAGGATTAATAATTGGATATTTTATAATGAAATAAAAACATGTATGGTTCAAATATTAATGTTAATTAATTTTCTTTAGCTAAATTGGGCGATATGTATTGCGGTAATCTTACACTTATTAATTTTCTTTTATTCTAACTGGTAGTTCCTGATGATTTTTTATAAAAAATCATCAGGTTCAATAGCAGGATGGTTCTGAGAGAGTTGTAACATCTGAAAAAATTTTTAATATACTGGTCAACCGGAAGATATATTACGCTACCCAGTAGTAACTTGGTTGCATTGTTATTATAAAGACATTTTCAACGGTTTAACTTTTATACTTTTGCTTTTCTTGCTTATAAGCCAAATATCATACTCTTGCTGTATGTCCATCCAATACTTGATTGTAGTGTTTGGTAATAATTTTGATAATCGTAATGCCATTTCAGAACTAATACCATGTTTACCGTTTAATAATCTAGATACCGTATTTCTGGTGACTCCTAAATTATCAGCTAAAGTTGCTATAGTAATTCCTTTACTTACGAATTTATGGTAAAGATATTTTCCAGGATGAATTGTTTTGGTTATTATTGTCATATGCTATATTTTAATTTACTTCCCATACACCATTATCTTTGATTTCGTTATATATGGTGTCGGAAGCCAAATCAGCATATATATGTGGAAACTTGCTGTGCCCTATAGTCTCAATTCTGTTTTTGTCTAACCAACTTATAACACCACTGTAAACTTCTACGCTGTTGAATAAATTTATGTCTTGCAGTTTCGCAAAAACCCCAGGGTTGCACGATGTTATACATTTTTTCATTTCAATAATACCATGTAATCCGTCTTCGAATTCTACTGCCAAAGCATAATTTGATAATGCAAATACTTTTATGACATCGGGAGACAGATTATTATTTAATCTAAAGCTGGTATTTTTTTTAGCGGTTGCATTAGTTGACATAATTTCCAGTTCTCCGTTAATTCTTGTTTATATTTGTTAGCCCACTCCACCACTAAAGATAGCGCGCTTTTTGGTAAATTGCTAGCGTAAACTTGTATATTAACTGAATCGTTCTTGCCAATCTTATCTTTAACAAGATCAATTCTAGCTTTGTTTTCGTTATATCTCGCATGAAAATGTGGAGGATTATGTTCTTTCCAATTCATGCTTATCGTTATTCCATAAAAACTACTGATTATTGGCATTTAAATTTACTCGCGTTTTTGCGTTAAAAACAAACGTAACAGACAACGTTATTCTGGTCAATAGTAAATCATTATTTTATATTAATTTATTGTTGACTGGCCTGAATCAATCTGGTAGCGTGTTAATTATCGCTACGTTAAAGTAGCGTGGCCAGCAGGTCTCATGCTGCCGGCCACCACGGAAGCAATAATGCCCCGTGGCACAGTTAACTACAGAGGAGCTAACCATGCAGAACGATAATATCACATTGCAAAATTATTTTGCACTTCTAAATAAACATATAGCACACGTTAAAGATTTTGATGTAATCACCAAACAATATCTGGCTAATGCCGAGGTTGTCAATATCATGTTTGACCGCGACACAAGCGTTACTAGGCAGTTGTTCGAATTTAACGTTAACTATAGTTCAGCTCAAAAAATATTAGTCATACTGAATCGGTTGTCTGATTGTCCTAAGCCGTACTTAGAGCAATTAAGCAGTTATTCGATAATTTTAATTGAGTTAATCAAGTTTATAAAGAACGGAAATAATCAGTAGCAATGTCTGCGCTGCATTTTCTTTAAAACTATTTTCTTAAAAATTCTATAATGCAGCGCTCTTTTATAATATGTACGAGGATTTTTACGCATATTATTAACAACTTTGTTTAAAACACATAGGAGGCAACATGAACATCACCAAGAACTTTGTAGTAAAACTTAAACTACCGCCTAATGGTATAATGCAAAAGCGATACTTTGACGACATCATGAAAGATACAAGGTTTTGGCATTAGAATTACCGGCAGTGACGTAAGGTCCTTCTTCGTTGAGAAAAAACACAACCGTAAAACTTATAGGCTCACTACCTATCGGAAAGTTTAAAAGAACAAGTCTTAATGCTTGCAAAAAAACCCAAACAATCGTATAAATCCCTGGGTATATTATTACCCATAATATACCTGTAATGACAGCTAACAACGCGGTTTAGACTGTAAAACACGGGATTTTTGTATCGTTGCAACCATAATGTAAGACCAATATTTATTTATAATGAGGCTACAGTGCGACTTTACGCCAGAATTTATGCTGTTAAAGGATATTAATTTAGTTGACGTTCATCACCAGAAGAATGGTAATGTTTTTTTTGGAGCGCAATAATAACGCTACACGGTTACATATTGCAGCTCCATCATTTATATTATAGAAATTATATGTAAAGTAACTTATGGCAACTGGGACTGTAAAATGGTTCGATATAAAGCAGAACTTCGGTTTTATAAGGCCAGACAACACCACCAGCGAAGTAATATTACATATATCTGAACTGGACAAGGCTGGCATTAAGCTTATTGATAAATTTGCTTTGAATGGAATCAGGATCAGCTACGATATAACCACAAACGAAAATAATAAATCTATTGCTACCAATATTAAGATCCTCAATGTTAATACTATCGCAGACAAATCAAGCTGCATAAACACTGGCATTATAAAATGGTATGATTCAACCAAAAAATTTGGCTTTATTGCACCAAAAGACAAAAGTAGCAATATATTCTTTCATGCGTCAGAACTAGAAAAGACTAAGGTTGCAGGTTTGACCAAAAAAAATTTGCTGGGAGCATATATTAACTACGAAATTCGCATTGATAAAAAGAATAGAAGATCAGCTATCAACTTTCATCTTTTAGGGAAACGTTGAAGATACATAGTTAAAACTGACCTTTACTTTCGTTATATTTTTATAGTAACGTAAATGTAAGTCTTTCAAGGAAGCTCTAATAAAATTAGGGAGAATAAATGTAATTGTTAATTTTGTAAGGAGGTTGACAATACCAGTTTCAACAATTCCTGAAAACTGTTTATGCAAAATTATACATCAAATTATGTTTGATCCAATTACAGCAAAATATAGATTTTTAATGATATTTTAGGAGTTATTTATATGCCAACCGTACCACGTATATCTTGGGCAGAGTTAACTTTAGGAGAGTTAAAAGGGAATGGTAGTTTTGGAGATGTGTATAAAGGTAGCTGGCAAAGCAAAGATGTTGCTGTAAAGGTATTGCAAATTAAAACTTTACCAGTTCATTTGGCTGAAGACTTTGAAAGTGAAGCTAACCTTATGTGGGAATGCAAATATCCTAATACTTTAGCTTTGCATGGAATCTGTACTGAATCTGGGCATTATGCAATGGTTATGGAGTACATGGCTCAAGGTTCTTTATATCAAAAGCTGCATGGCATCAAAGAATTCCCCATGAGTTTACGCTGGCAGATAGCTTATGATATTGCACAAGGGTTGGCTTATTTACACGGCAAAAATATATTACACTGCGATTTAAAAAGCCATAATATTTTATTAGATGAAGAATATAGGGCCAAAATTTCTGATTTTGGTTTGGCTAGACTTAAACTTGAAAGCGGAAGTTCTACAACTTTACGTAAAGTTGCGGGAACAGTACGTTGGAGGGCCCCAGAGTTATTTAAACGAAGAGCTATGCATACAAAAGAAACAGATATATACAGTTTCGGAATGGTTTTATGGGAATTAGCATCTAGTAAATTACCATTTAGTGATGCCCAAGATGAAGTGACAGCAATGGGTTGGATTAGAGACGGAGAAAAAGAAAAAACACCAGAAGATTGCCCAAATGTGTGGAAAGAAATCATTCAAGGATGTTGGGGGGAACCATCTCAAAGACCAACTGCTGAAAATATTGTTTTTTTATTAGAACAAAACCTACCTATGAGCTTAAGAAGAGAAAGGATCAGCGTTGCTGTCGACAGTCCACCAAGGACTCCACCGAGAGTTAATCCTAAAGAACTAACGGAATTTTTAAATGCTGTTGCATTTGGAGAACAAGATAAAGTAGAAGATATGTTGAAGCATAATAGAAGATTAGCATGGGCATCTGGAAGCTTAACTGATTGCGCTGGACGAACTTTCAATCAAATAACAGGATTTCAATATGCCTTGTGGGCATTAGATTGGCATATGTGGAGGATGATTAAACAATATTTAAGTAAAGAAAAATTACGAAACCAATTAGAAAAAATAAACCAAATTGCAACATTGGACGAAAAAAAAGGTTGGATTTTACGGTCAAGCCAATCTAGCGATTGGCCATCATGTAGTTGGGTACCATTAATTGAAGCATTAGATGACTATGTAAAAAATTATGATGTATGGAATGGAGCCCAACGTGGCAATCATTGGCGTCAACAAATTGGTGGAGCCCAACTTATACTACCAGCACATGTTATTAACGAATATAGTCATACGTCAAGGCCATTCCATCCTTGTCCAGAATGGGGAGGTAACGAGCCTCCTCTTCCAAGAACAGGGATTAACAATTGGTTTATGCAGCGTGACGTTAAGTTAGGTAAAAATTTCGCTTGGACACGAAACGGTTGGCAAAAGCCAGAATGGCAAGCCACGTCATTTGGATTAGGTGGATGGTGGCCTGGATATGATACAAACTCCTACGAAGGAAGAAATGATATGGCAAAGCATGATTTTATAGCGCTAAGTAACCTTCTAAAAACAAGAACAACGCAATATAAAGCTTTAATTTCCGATGTAGCATTAGAATCAACAACAACAGAAATACATCCTCAAGAGGTCGTAGTGTCTGCTAAAATGCTGAAAAGTGCTCCTACTCCAGAGTGGTTTGTTAGTAAGTATAGAAGTAAAAGGGTACAACAAGAAAGCATTTCAATAGAATCTAGTAAAAAGCATAAGGAAAAGGCTCAAGAACAGCCAAAAAAAGAAGACAAGGAAGAACACGATAAACGTGATAGCGAGACGGCACATAAACATCAAAAAAGCATAATTGATGATTTGGTAGAAATTTTTGAACAGGCTAGTATACATGAGCACCACAGTAATAAAAAAGAAGCTTTAGTTTGGTATGAAAAGGCTTTAGAGAAGCTAATGACAGAAAGTGATTCCACATCTTTAGAAGAAATTGCTGATTTGAAGCTTAAGATAGCTGCCATTAATCACGATCTAGGTCTTGATATAAAACAAAGTATACCAGAACCTACTATTGCATGGGTTCCTGATTATAGAGGTATAGCAAAATTACCCCTTGAAGAACAATTAAAATATTATTTAGAACATGAACCACAAGTGGCTTCTTTAAGTAATGTTGATATTGCTACATATTATATTAATATGGCAGAGGTTTATAAGAATTTAGGTAAACCCGGGTGCTATTCCAATGTTCTAAAGTGTTACGAAGAAGCACTAAAAAGAAAGAAATTAGAATATGGAGATAATCATTTAAGTGTTGCAGAAACTTTAAGTGCTTTGGGTAATATTGGTAGTGAGTTGAAAATATTTGAAGAAGCTTTAAAAAACCACATGGAAGCAGTGAAAATTATGATAAAACATTATGGGGAAAATCATTTAAGTATTGCCAATTCTTTTGATGCAATTGGGAAAGCCTATTTAGGTTTATCGAAAAATAAAGAGTCTATAGAGTATTTTCAGAAGGCATTGAAAATACAACAAGAAAAAAAACATGTTGCAGGAAGCAATATATCTCTTCTTGGAATTGGAGATGCACATAATAATCTTGGTAATTTTAATGAAGCTTTAAAATATTTTATACTATGCCTAACAACAGAAAAAGAGAATAACGGAATCAATGTGTCTGTATTTTTACAACGTGTAGGGGTTTGCTATATTGTGTCCTTCCGGCAAGTGTGCGTAGTTTAAATATTTAACAATTAGTATATTCACCAATATATTTAAAAATTTTTGGAGGTGAATGCCATGAAGCAACCAATAACTATTATTGATGCTAAACAACAATTTAAAGATTGGAGATCAAATAAAACCGCTGGATCATTGATACCCTCTGAGCTATGGAATATGGTAAATAAGATGTTATCTGAGCAAATTTATAATAAATCTTTAATTATTAGAGAACTAGGACTTTCAACAGCACAGTTACAACAAAAATGTTCTAATTATTCTTTGTATAAAAAATCAAAAAAATTATTTAAGCCTAATACTTTTGTTAAAGCTTCGCTTACACCATTAATTACAGCAACAACAGCACCACCGCCACCTGAAATAATTATTGAGAGACATAACCAAGTAAAACTTCACCTAACGGCTCCTTCTCAAGAGCAATTTTCAACATTAATTAAATTATTTATGGAGTAGATTATGTTACAAATTACCCCTCAACATAAATTAATGATAGCTATACATCCAGTAGATTTCAGGCGAGGCTTAGATGGATTAATTGCATTAAGCCGAACAGAACTTAATGTTAACCCATTTGATGGCCATCTATTTGCCTTTCGTAATCGTAGAGGTACTAGCATAAAATTGTTAATTTATGATGGTAATGGTTTTTGGTTATGTCAAAAAAGATTCTCCCAAAAAAAACTGATCTGGTGGCCACAAAATTCTGAGCAAGCCAAAGCGCTACGTGCGGTTGAATTACTCATTATCCTACAGCAAGGACATCCTCACAAGGCACATATCCCGATTGATTGGCGAGCTTTGCCTCCTGAGTAGCGCTAAAATTCTGTTTATAATTCCACGGCAACCACTGTCGTGGATTAGCTCTAATTTCTGGTTCATATTTTTGTAATACCGTCAAATAATCATAAGCATTTACATTATTTAACTCGCAAGTATAAATAATACTAGTCAGCATTCCTCCAATATGAGCACTGTAACGAGTGCGATAAAACATTGCTGATTTGCGAGCTCGAATCGCTATTTTTAAAGCTCTTTCTACTATATTGTTACATAAATGTGCTCCGGCCACCGATAAAAATTTAGTTAATTCCTCCCAGTGCTTTTGCATATATTTCAAAGCTTTACCCAATTCGCTATTTGGTTCAGCGATCTTTTCATCTATTAATGCTTGAATATAATCCTTTAGCATAATCATTATCGGTTGGCTATGTTCTTGGTGATATTTTAATCGCATCTCTAGATCCATATCTTTAGTTTTATCGTCATTTGTATACACTTGGCTCAGTAATTTCATTATAGTAATACATGGTTTTGGAAAATATTTTTCAAGTTCATCAAATTTCCTATAACCATGACTTAAGCAATTGCATACTATAGTCTTAATCTTATCAGCTATATTAGCACTTAATGCATCACACATTTGAATAATTGGTGGTTTATCAGCCTTGCGCTTAGATAATAATACCTCTAAGTTTTCTCCAGAATGGTTAGTGCCATTAAAAAATAATGCTATGCTGTGATCAGAATTTTTTGCTATAATCCCAGTAGTAAACATACCTTTTCGTTCGCAATCAGGATCTTTTTTTAGTTCTTTTATTACCTCTTGAATTTTAAGTTTAGTATCATCGTTGTTAATATTTTCTCCATTAGCAGCTTCTACAACTAATGCATCAAATGTTTTATAAACGCAACCAGCAACTTGTTCTACCAGACTCCATTGAGTTGCATCTGGCAAAGGAAATCCAACTATGTGCTGAAATCTTTCTTGCCTATAAAAAGGGACTGCCATAAAATATTTTTGTAAAACGATCAATGCTTTAAATCCAGCATCGTATTTTTTGTTACCAATTTCTGGCGGGATTTTTGCGCTAATTAAAATATGACACCAATTACACCGCAATTGTTCTACAACATATTTATGAACATCAGCCAGTTGTTGCCCTATAATTCGTAATAAAACTCGTGGTTTATCAGGTCTGAATGGATACATTTTACCACCACAGTTATTAGGACAAAAATCTCCAACTTTTAAATTCTCAACTTGCAATATGGTTGTTGTATAATTTGTATAAATATCGTGAGCCATTCTACCATGACCAGGAGCTGATTCTGTAGTATTTGGCGCGCTTTGTGCTATTGCCGGATCAACTTGATTTACTAGCTCTTCAATGGCTTGTGTGGTAGTAGCTGGAGTAGCTGGAGTAGCTGGAGTAGTTGGTACATTTGCATCTGATTTGTTATTAAGAGGATTTTTAGGCTCTACAGGAATTTTAGGAGGTTTTTGATCTTTATTAGCATAACCTTTACCAAACAACATAGTTTTTAATCTGGAAAGAGAGATATTTTTTTGTTGTAAAATATGTGGAAACCATAAAGCTGATTCAATGCACTTAATAATAAAGTCCTTTACATATTCTGGCAAAGAACTACCTTTGATTAAATTAATAATAGTATCCAACTCTTCTTTAGTTTTATCTTCAAATACAGGTACATTATTTTTGTTCATGTCAATCCCAAAAATTTATGTATATAAACATCATGATCTCTTTAATTTAAATTGCAAGTGTTTTTTTAAGATTTTAATTTATTATTGTTATAGTTAAAATTTACCGTTACTATAATTACAATTTTATAATACGTAGGTGACATAATGGACATATTATTTTCAGTAGTAAATTCAGATGAAGAAGAATTAACCTACTTCATCCAGCAAATTTCAAACAGCAATATAGAAAAATCGATCCAAAACGATATTATTTATGTATTACAGACAGTAATAGAGCAAACTGGTCAGGCTAAACGAATGGGATGGATATAATTGTAATATAATTATTATTGATCTTTGTTGAAAGTAATTAGCTACGCACATTTACCGGAATGACACGCTATATTAAACTTAACCAGAAAAGTAAAGCAGTTCCATACCTGAGAGAATACTTGGAAGTGGAGGAAAAAAAATTGGAACTTTCAAAAGATGTACAAAACTCAGAAACTTATGCTAATGCATTACATTCCGTTGGTATTGGTTATAATAATTTAGGGGTAACTAGCAACAACACCTCAGATTATGAGAGAGCAATTGCCTATTATAAAAAGGCTTTAGATATTTATGAAAAATTGACGCCGTCACAACCACTTAAAGTCATAGAATGCTTAGATTCTATGGCTCTTACCTACGGTAATTTAAACCAGAACATAAAGAAATTTAATTGTCTTGAAAGAGCTTTAGTTATACGAAAAAGTTTATTTGGGCCAGAAGATCCTAGACTTATAAAATTTATAAATGATTTAGCTGCTGTTGCTCACATAATTGCTAAAGAAGAAATTGCTAAAGAAGAAAAAGAAAGGAACCAAGATCTTGCTAATCAATATTTTAGAAAAGCATTGTCTGGATACAAGGAAGCTAGAAATATGATGAAAAAATATTCTGTGGATCCTTTAGAAGTTTCAGTATGCTTAAATAACATATCGTGTGTGTACAATGATACGGATTTACCTAAAGAAGCACTGCCATATTGTATGGAAGCTCTTGCTATTAGAGAAAAAAGTGGGGTAGGAACTCTTATAGCAGAATCCTATAATAATTTGGGAATCGTCTATATAAAATTAAAACAGATTGATAAAACAACAGAATGTTGCAGTAAGTCATTAAGAATTATTGAAGCTAATTTAAGTTTAGAATATTTAGATATACTGGAAAATTTAAGTACAATTTACTCTGATTTAAAGAGATACAAAGAAGAACTATATTGTTACGAAAAATGTTTAAGTATAATGGACTATAATGATGGTGTTTCTTGTAATAATTTGTCAATTAGAATTAGCAACAAAGGAGTTAATTATAATAATACTCGTTCTTATAACCAAGCTTTACAATGTTACATGGTAGCTTTAAAAATAAGGGAGACGTTATATAAAGGACAGCCTAATGAAAATATCATTGACATGTTCAGAAAAATAGCTATGACATATGGTAATTTAGGAAATGTATCGAAAAAAAGAGATTATGAAACAAGAGCATCAGATATGGAAAAACAATTAAAAAAATTAAGCGGTTCTGGACTCATGTTTAGTTACCAGAAGGACAAGCTAACTTACAGTTACACATTTAATGAATATTTTAATGAAGGTTTAGACAATATACTCACTTTAAGAATCGGGAGAAATAACAATATAAAACTATTACGAGCACAATATTATTATAATGAAAGCGACAACAATATAACTAGCATGATCAAGGAAATTATTGCTGTATTTTCTCAACAAAATTTTATAAAAATACTTGTCCCTTTTAACCTTTACAAAAAGCATTGGACTGGTTTTATATTTGAAAAGTCTGGCGAGTATGCATTAGAAATAAAATATTTTGATCCAGAAAATACAAAAGTTCCATTTGAATTACAAAATTATATTGTTACATCATTATTATGTCAGTTTGGTTATGTGGTTAATTTTACTCAAATGGAAGTAGAACAACAGTTGTTTGATAATTGTGGTTCGGAAGTAGTGGAAAATTTTATGCTACACATAACAGGGGAAAGGGCTGCACAAGAAGATGCGGTTCCGTTGCATTTTAGCTTAATAGAAGCACAATTAACACGTTCTCAACCTCTTCATCAAACAAAACTATATTCAAACGTTGGTCTTCTTTACAAGTATTTACCATAGCTACTAGCCTTAAACAAATAACATTAAATTACACTTCTGATCCTAATATTAAAAAACATTTAAACAATCGTCACTTTGTAAAAATTTAAAAAAGTATCTCAAATAATATCTTAGTCACAAACGACCGTTTTCGAGAGGGCTTAAGTTAGGTTTGCATTAAAGCGAAAATAGCTTGTTTTTATTAAACTAAAAAATTCTCGAAAATTTCTCTTGAAACCAGATTATCAAAACTCTTCTTTAATATGAGTTTCAAGAGCGACGTTAGAGTGTCGATAAGGTTTAATAAACTGGTTCAGCATCCTCTCTTGTTAATTCACTGTCTGTTGACGGCTCTTTGAAAATATGTTGGTGATAAGAATAATCTTGATGTTCCTTTCCGCTTTCGATTTGCCAAGATATTAAATCTTCTCTCATGAAAATTACTCCACTATACTTTTCAAATGTAGCCGAAGATACATATGGCTTCTTAAGGTAAAAAGTTCCAGTATATCGATAGCCAATTGGAAGCGACTGTAATTCATTGGATAATTTTGATATCAAAGTATCAAAATGCTTTGCGATTTGTTCATATTCAACGTGATTAGTTAATCGAACAATGTCGTCTTTGTTATGTTCATATTTATTTTTTAAAGATTGTATGCTAGATAGTACATTTTTTACGTATTTTCTACTTTTGTTCATATGTTAAGTCTCTCGTATTTATGATTGCTTAAAATGATTATTTTCTATTTTATGCCAAATTGGAGCAGCTTCTCAAAATCCAAATGTTATATATGTAGTGTTTTATAGACCAAATCTTCAGTGGTTACAAGTATGAGATTTATCTAAACTTTGTACTTCCTCTTTAGATAAACCAGTGTATTTTGCAATAGTACCGCAACACATACCGTCTTGTAACATGCTTAATGCTATATCTTTAGCTTTTTTGTGTTCGTCTTCTTTTTCAATTTTTCGTGTTAACTCGTTCACAACATTCTCCTTTTTAAAGAATACTATTTTTCTGTAATTTCCAGTATCAGTTCTTTGTCGTTTTAATGCGTTTTGTTTTTAGATCTTTTTTTGATCTTAATTTTTGTAACTCATCGCTTGACAATC
>SESG01015993.1_pt1 | contig 18826 bp, 14 predicted proteins | sample 3171421 | NCBI WGS metagenome assembly SESG01 (sample SAMN10866946, study PRJNA518727) | freshwater metagenome | biome: subpolar coniferous forest; feature: holomictic lake; material: water; isolation source: holomictic Lake 227, 6 m and 8 m depth | place: Canada: near Kenora, Ontario | collected... | reverse complement strand
GCCCAAACCCGAGTGGGCGCCCTCTCAGAACAGCTTGCCGACGGCAAGGCCGAGGACGCTGAGCGGCCCCTGGTCCTCCAGGCCTTCGGTTGCCTGGTCCAGCTTCTGCAAGGTTAGCTTTGCATTCCGGTAGAATTCCTGGTCGTTGACCAGCTTGCCGACCGTGCCCTGGCCTTGATTCACCTTCTGCAGAATCTCCTTCAGGTTCGTCATGGACTCGGTCGTTTCGCGGTAGAGCTTCTTATCCGTCAGGAGCATGCCGATGGTGCCCTTGCCCGCGTTGGCATCATTGACGATCTTGCGAGCATCGGCGACGGTCGCCTTTATTTCAGTCGCCGTGTCTTGCAGGTTGCTGACAGTAGAGAGGGCGGTGTTGTAGAGCGCCTCATCCTTAAGGAGCTTGCCCAGTGTGCCTTTGCCCTGGTGGACTTGGGTGGAGATTTCCAGCGAGAGTGACTGCACGTTTGAAATTGTCGCGGTGAGCGGGTCTTTGTTGGCGGTGATGAAATCCCTGAGCGGCCCGACCAGGGTGTCGATTCTGAAGCCGGTGAAGCTCTTGGTGACGTTCTCGACGCCTTCCGCGACCTTATCGAGCTTCTGCATCATGGCGCTCAGGTCGGCCTGCTCGGCGGAACCGATAAACTGGTCTTCCTTCAGGAGTTCGCCGCGTGGCGTGCCGAAGTCGATCGAGACGAAATTCTGGCCCATCAGCCCCGTGAATTTAATCGTCGCGGTACTGTCAGTCTTCACTTCCGCCGTGGGGCGTAATTTCATCATGACCAAGACTTTGTTGTTGGTGAGTTGGATGTTCTGGACCCGCCCGATTTCGACGCCCGCCATTTTGACCCGGTCACCGATCTTGAGGTCCTGGACATTGCCGAACAAGGCGTTCAGATGCTTGCCGCGCTGGAGCGTCTCGAAGCTGCCCACTCTCTCCAAAATGATCGCGCCGGCCAGCACGGCCAGGGCAACGAAGATTCCGATGCGGGTTTCCAGGGTGTTTTTCATACTCTAGTCTCTTTCTATTCTAAAGCGGGTTAATGCCGTTTAAAACTGGCATTGAGGAATTGTTGAACCAGCGGATTGGGGTTACGTTTCACCTCGTCGGGCGCGCCGATCGTCAGGATACGGCCCTGGTTGATGACCGCAATGCGATCGGCCACGCCGAAGGCCAGGTCCCGATCGTGCGAAACGACGAGCGATGTGACATGAATGCGCTCCTTCAGATGCAAAATCTCCTCGGCGATGACCACCGCGGAGAGCGGGTCCAGCTCGCTGGTGGGTTCGTCATATAGAATGAGCTGTGGCTCGATGACCAGCGCGCGGGCGATGGCTACGCGCTTCTTCATGCCGCCGGAGAGGTCGCTGGGCATCCTCTCCTCCGCGCCCTTAAGCCCGACGACCTCCAGCTTCTCGGAGACGATGCGGGCGATCTCGGCGGGTGGCTGGAGCCGGTGTTCGGTCAAGTAGAGCCCGACGTTTTCGCCGACCGTCAGTGAATTCAGCAGCGCGCCGGACTGAAAGACCATCGCCATGCGGTACCGGCTCAAAACCTCGGGCGATTGAATGGGCTTGCCTTCGAGGAGAATCTCCCCGGCATCCGGCGCTTCCAGCCCAATGAGATGTTTGAGCAGGACGGTTTTTCCGCTGCCGCTCGGGCCCATGATCACGAAGATTTCACCCGGCTGAACTTCAAAATCCAGCCCCTGGAGGACCTCCTGGCCATCGAAGCTCTTGCGCAGCCCGCGCACCTGCAAGCCGACGCCATGCTGATTGGAGGAGGAACCGTTCATTAGCGCATCAGGACCCGGGTCAGGAAATAGTCAAAGATGACGATCAACACGATGGAGTTGACGACCGCCTTGGTGACCGAGCGGCCGATGCCGCGCGGGCCGCCCCGTGTGACCAACCCTTGATGGCAGGAGACCACCCCGATGATCAGGGCGAACATGAAGCTTTTGAAAACTCCGTTGGCCACGTCCTTCAGCGCAACGGCCGAGCGGAGCGCGGAGAAGAAGGACTCGGAGGAGACAGCGATCCGGTCATTGGCCGCGCAAACGACCGCGCCCCCGAACCAGCCCACGAGGATGGCGACGGTCACCAGCATCGGCAGGGCAACCGCGATCGCGGCCATACGCGGCAGCACCAGATAGTGAATCGGATTGATGTTCATGGTGCGGAGGGCGTCGATTTCCTGATAGACGCGCATGGAGCCGATTTCCGCCGTAATGGCCGAGCCAATCCGGCCGGCGATGAGGATGGACATCAACACCGGCGCCAGTTCCTTGGCGATGGAAAAGCCGACCACCCCGCCGACGTAGCTGCCCAGGCCGCGCTCGACCAGCAGTGGACCAGTCTGGAGCGCGATTACCCCGCCAATGAAGAAGGAAAGGATACAAACCATCAACAGACTGGCGTTGCCAATCTCGAAGAATTGGTCGAGAACCTTCTGGCGCTGGCGCCAGGCCAGCGGGAGCGCCACCAGCGTGCGCCAGAACAGCAACACCATTTCTCCGATGTTTTCAAACATACTGAGACTGCTAAAAAGTCAAATGCGACAACTAAGTCAACTATGTTACCGGCGCCCTCCGGCTATCCGGTCCTATCTGGCGCGGGATCCGCCGCGCCGCGTGCCGGGGCTTTTGTCCCGCCCAAAGGAATATAGAACAAACGCATATTCTTGCCTTTGGAACTGGATTGATACTGGAAAAGGCCGAACAGGAGCGAGCATTTTTTGGAGTCGGGCGACACTTCACGCCGATACAAATTCCAAAGCAACGACTGGCTCGAAGCGTTAGCCGGCGGGTTTTTCTCGGCTCGCCAGATCGACCAGAGAGGCGAGTAATCGCGCTCGATGCTCTTGCTGGTGGACAGGAACGGCTCGATCGGGGCCAGGACTTGCAGCCGGCGGTTGCCGTTGAAATCGCGGCGGAGGGTGAAGAACGGCCAGAAGTAAGCCATCCGCCGGGCAGCCTGGGTTTCGGTGTTCTTCTCCGTCAGGTCGGAGTAGAGAAAAAAGCAAATGCGGGTGCGCCGGCTGTCCAGCGGGTCCGAGTGCATGCGATTGAACTTATAGATTGGCCAAAGATAGAAGGCGCTCTCCAGCGTCGCGTTGGTTGCCTGGCTGAAGAACGGCCAGACGCGACTCGTGGTCTTTCCCTTGCCACGCGCAAACACGATCAACGGCCACGGTGCGTCCCATTCGTGGTATTGCTTTTCCCGGTCATCCACATAGTTGAAGAAGGGCCAGATGATGGTAGTCGAGTCGCGTTGCGGCGAGCGCAGCTTGCTGAAGGCGGGAAGCGAGGCGTACTGCTGCACTTCGTTGGTCGAGCCGATCCCGCTGCGGTTGTTAAAGTAAAGCGGCCAAAGCGCAAAGAAGGAATCATGCCCGCTGATGGTCTTGATGTCACCCCACGCGTTGGTCTGGGTGGTGACGTCTTTGTGTTCGCTCCCGGCCAGCGGCCAGAATTTCCAGCCGTGCAGGCCGTCTCCGTGGCGGAGAGAAAAGACGGGCCACAAATAGTTGTCCGTCACGACATCCTTCTTCCGCGTTTCGCCGTAGAGGGGGAACATCACGAAGGAGATCTCGTCGCGGAACAACCGGTGCTTGAGGTGCCCATAGACAGGAAAAAACGCCGTGTAATTCTCGCTCGGGTCCGAGGAGCGCTGCTGGAAATAGAACGGGAAAAGAGTGAAGCGGTCCCGCGCGCTCTCCGGCTGCGTGGGACCGCCGGAGAAACTCAGTAATTGAAAGATCTGCCACCGGTATTGCTCACCGTAGCGATCATACGTGACTACCGGATAAAGGAAGTCAAATTCCTTGGACTGCGTTCCCGGATCGCGCGTATAGGAAAGCAACGGGGGCACGGCCCAGATTCGTTGCGACTCCGCTTCCTGCGAATAATAGAAAGGCCCCAGGGCCTCGGTCCGGTGCCCCGGCACCAGTGTCAAGTTGAACTCATCGAACAGGAAGCCTGAGTGCAGCGCATCGGCCGCGAAAGCACCCCGGGACAAGCTGAAGGCCAATCCCAGAAGCAGCAGACATCGCGCCAACCAAGAGGGAGCAGGTGCGAGCTGGCACCGCCGCATTTTCTTAGGGGCGAGAGGCAAATACTGAGTGAATCTCATGGCCAGCGAACTTGAGCGCAGAACAGGTTTGAGCGGCGTCAGGAGCCCTGGCCTGAGATCGGTAACGTTATCGAAGTGCCCGTCTTGCCGGGAAGAACTCTCAAAATAAAGGTGTTGACATTAAGCGGCATTTGTTTAATATTTCTACATACTTGAGGTTTTTACCTCGGTTCCTCCCGACCCAGTGTCGATTTTGCATTGTCGACACTGGGTTGTTTTGTCGATACCTGCGAGCGCATCAGGAGGTTCAATAACGCTGGCAAAAATGTCAGCCCCGCTATCATACAGGTCGCCAAACCCGTAGTCATCACGCAGCCCAAACTATATATTCCCCGGTGCTGTGCCAGCATCAGACTGCCGAAACCAGCCATCGCCGTCAATCCCGAGACAAGCACCGCCTTGCCGGTGCTTCGGGCCAGGATGTTCGCCGTCTGCTCTTCGGCAAACCGGTTGAGAATGTGGATGCCATTGGTCACACCGATACCGATGACGAGCGGGAGGGTCATAATATTCGCGGGATTGAGCGGAACACCGAGCCACCCCATCAAGCCGCCCAGCCAGAGCGAGCCGATGGCGACGGGCACGAGCGCGAGCACGAGGCAGAGCAGGCTGCGAAAATGAAGCAAAACCAGGATCGTAATCGCTCCCAGGGAATACCAGGCTGCTTGCTGGTAACTGTCCTTGAGCAGGGCCGTGTAGTGGTAAAGCTGCACGGGGGTGCCGGTCACATCCGGATCAACTGTCCCTACCTGGTCGATGAACACTTTCTGAACGTCACGCTGCCAAATGTCGTTCTTCGGATAGACCATTAGCAGGTATTTGCCAGTGACGCCGACGAACCGGTTACGCAACGCGGACGGCAAATCCGCCACGCTCAAGGGGGCGCGGTTGTCCTGGGTCCGCAAGGCAGCGAACGTGTCGCGGACGTCGTTGAAGAGACTCTGCTGGAACTCCGCCAGCTTAAGTGCGTTGGCGGCGAGCTGGTTGGTGTCGCCCCGCAGCATTTCCTTGCGCAGCACGTCGATGGCTTCATCAATGGAAAAGAGCTGTCGGCGCAGAGCGAGAACCTCTTTCTCCTTCCCCGACAGTTCCAGGGGATAAGCCTCTTCCAGCAGCAGTCGGTTTAGGCGGATCAGGTCTTCACCGCGCGGGCTTTTCGCCAGAAGCGTCTTCGTGTCGAGTCCTAACTCAACATGCTGGAATCGCTGCGTCTCGTAGATACACCCTCCGGATATGATCCGGTTAAGCATCTGGACCAGGTTGGATTTCAGATTCCCAGGGTTGGCTTCTGAGCGCACATACGCTCCCAGAGCCTGGCGAGCCGGCGCTTCCAATTGCACGTTCAAGAAAGAGGAGACCCCGTTGGTATTCTGGCACAGGTTCGTAGCCAAAGAAGGCAGATTGGCAATATCATCCAGTGAAAACACCGGAGAGGTTGGTTTCTGGACTTCTGCCAACGCCGCCCCGAGGTAGCCGCCCAGCGAGTAGAGCGTGCCGCTTAGTTCCTGGAGGTTGACCGGCTTGAGGTCCGGCACCCCGAAACGCACCGGGCCAAGCTGTCGCTTGATATCGCCGACGATGGGCAGCTTGCGGGTCTGATCTTCACTCAAATAGCCGGTGAGGGAATCCACGCTGGCAACGGCCGGAAGGTTGGTAAGCTGCCGCTCAAGCGCCATGGCGTGCTGGAGGTTGGTGGCGATCACCGCGCCAAACAAAACGGACTTGGACGTTGAGTTAATGAGTTCCTGTTCAAACTCCACCGCCGGCAACCCATCGCTCTGCATGTGGAGCAGGTTATAATCAAAGTAAATCTTGTGGAACTGCGTCGCGGCTATGGCGCACAGCGCCAGCGTGACGAGGGCGGTCCAGACCGGCCGCCGCAGCCAGAGGTTCTCGATCCGCGCCCGCTTCTCCGAGAGGTCGCCCCGTTCGTGATCCACCACGTTCTGGCGCCCGCGCAAGAGGATCGCCGGCAGCATGGTCAGCATAGGCACCATGCAGATGATGAGGCCGCCCCCGCAGATGATACCCATTTCCTGGATACCTTTGAAGTTGGTCAGGCCCATCGCCAGGAACCCGCCGGCGGTGGTCAATCCGCCGGTAAAAATACCTTGCCCGGTAAACACCATGGCCTTGGTCAACGCGGCTTCCTCGCTTTTGCCGTGCCGCAGCTCCTCCTCATAGCGAGAGATCAAATGAACCCCATAATCAATGGCGAGTCCGATCAGGATCGGCAGGAAGGTGATTGTCAGGATGTTCAGGTGCCCGATGGCGAACGTCGCAAAGGCCAGTGTGTAGCCGAGGCCGACGATTAAACAGAACGTTGCTTTCACCGGCCGGCCGGTCTCCTGGTAGCCGTAAATGAAAATGAGCGCGGACAGGACGAGCGACACAATAGCGGCCAGGATGGTGTCTTTCTGCGACTGAGCCATCTCGTCCATCTCCAACACAGGTTCCCCCGTAATGCCGACATTGAGGCCGGGCACCTCGATTTTCGTTTCCGCCACCAATTGGCGCAGGCGCACCACCGCCTCGCTGTTCTTTTCCTCCGTCGGCGCCTGGGCGGTCACCAGGTAAATGCGCCCCTTCGCAAAGGTGATATAGACTTGCTGCTCCGCCTCTTCGCCTGGATCGAACAGCGCGGTGATACCCGGCGACGGGGGTGTGCCCGCGCGGCGCAGGCTGGCGGTGGACTGCGTGATGATCCGTTCCAACGCGGGCAGCGCTTTGATCAGGGATTCGTTTTCGGCATTGGCCTCTTGTTTCGCCGTGCGGAACTGGGCGCAAATCATGTTGAAGAGCGACAGGAGATTCGTCGTGCGAGTAAACTGCACGAGGAACGGGCGGAAATCCGCCAGCGTCTGGCTCAGGTCGGCCAAGTCCTTTTCGGGAACGAACAAGAGCGCCTTCGGGCCCAGCATCTTGAGGTCCCCTTTGTAGAACACGTCGTGGAAGAAATTCGTCTCGGCCTCGAGCTTGGCCCCCAGCCGTTCCACGAACTGGCGGTTCTTCTCGGCGTTTTCGCTGTCCACCACCACCACCAGGTCGTCCTGCGTCGGGAACTCCTTTTTGAACTGGAGAAAGTTCTGGTGGTATTTCTTGTTAGCCCCCACCAGGTCGTTGCGGCTGGTGTTAAATTCGAGGTGCTTGACGGTGTAGAGGATGCTGAGGGCGAACAGCGCCAACTGCGGATAGAAGAACAGGCGTCGATGACGAAAGACGACCCCCGCCACCCAAGCCAGGAATCGCGCCACCGGATTGTCGGCGCTGAGCTGCTTTATTCTCATTAGCGCGCTCCGCTATCAACAACGCCCGTTGAACCAGGGATCGACACGGATGAATGGCTCCAGGTTTCTCTGGTTGGCTGCAGGCACCGGCTCTGGCGGTGAGATCAGGCTACTCGGCATTGGAATAGACTTCCTTCACGTCATCGTGGTCTTCCAGCGCGTCGATCAGCTTGTTCACGGAGGTCATCGCCTGTTCGTTCGGCAACGGTACGGTAACCGTTGGCAGCTCGGTCACTCCCGCCACATCGGCCTTGATGCCTTTAGCCTCGATCTGCTTGTGGATTGCCTCAAACTGGGCCGGGCTGGTGATGATCTCATAGCCTTGCGGCTCCGCTTTGAAATCCTCCGCTCCGGCATCCAGCGCCACTTCCATCAACTGGTCTTCGCCGGCGACCTCGCGCGGGATGATGATCTGCCCCTTGCGGTGGAAGAGGCGCGACACCGAGCCTTGCGTAGCAATGCTGCCGCCGTGCTTGGTGACGAGGCTGCGGATTTCCGAGGCGCTGCGGTTGCGGTTGTCGGTGCTTACCTCGACCAGGATGGCCACCCCGTGCGGCCCGTAAATCTCATAGGTCAGATCCTCGTAGCTCGCCGCCTCACCGCCGCCGGTGCCTTTCTTGATGGCGCGCTCGATGTTGTCGTTGGGCATGCTCGCCCCGCGGCATCGCAACAGCACCATGCGCAGGCGGGGATTCATGGCGGGATCGCCGCCGCCCAGCTTGGCGGCAATAGTGATTTCCTTGCTCAGCTTTGAAAAGATCTTGCCGCGCTTCGCATCAATCGCCCCTTTGAAGGTCTTGACCTTTGACCATTTGCTATGTCCAGACATATTTAGTTATCGGTCGAAAGTTGATAATCCCGAACCGGAGCCCATCCGTTTCTCGACTATCAACTAGCCACTCAAGTTACTTTCCACTATCCCGCCCGCTCCACGTAAACCGCCGTGCCGTAGCACAGCACCTCACTAATGCCCGGGCCGATCTCCGTGGCGTCGTACCGGACGCCGATCACCGCGTTGGCACCCAGCTCACCGGCGTGGCTGAGCATCTGGTTGAACGCGTCCTCGCGCGCCCGCTCACAAAGCGACGTGTAGATCGAGATGTTCCCGCCAAAAAGGCTTTGGATTTGCGCGCCAAAATTACCCACAATCGAGCGGGAGCGCACCACAATCCCGCGCACCACACCAAACGACTTGGCCACCCGGTAGCCGGGCAGCTCAAACGTCGTCGTGGTCAGCGGATGAGTTTGATTCATAACGAGGGAGATTGAACACCATTTGCCCTCCCGGCAGAAGTCAAATTTTCCCAGCCCCAACATGACCCCTGTAAATAGGGCGTCCGGCGAACTGCCTGGGTGAGTCTAAGGTCAGTCAACCGCGTCGTACATCGCTACGATGTTGGCGGGGGGCACGTCCGCCAGGATGTTGTGGACCTGCTGGAAAACGAAGCCGCCGCCGGGCCGCCAGATCTTCACCTGCTGGCGGACGTGCTCGCTGACTTGCGCCGGGGTCCCTTTGATCAGGATATCGCGGGTGTCGCAGCCGCCGCCCCAGAAGGTGAGCCGGCTGCCGAAGTCGCGCTTGAGGCCCACGGGGTCCATGCCGCGACAGGTAATTTGCACGGGGTTGATGGCTTCCAGGCCGGCATCGATCAGCCCGGGTAGGAGCTCGCGGACGCCGCCGCAACAGTGGAGCATGATTTTGAGATGCGGCGCGCGCTGCTTGACGAGCTGCCACATGGCGCGTTCCCGTGGCTGGAAGTACTCGCGATACATCGCGGGCGACACTTGTGGGCCGGACTGCATCCCCAGGTCATCGCCGAACACGATCACATCGATGTACTCTCCCACCGCGCTGAGGAACCGTTCGAGATTGCGCAGGTGCATCTCCAACAGCTTGTCCAGGAAGCGGTGTGCGCGCTCGGGTTCGCCGGCGAGCACCATGAAGAAATTGTCATTGCGGTAGAGGAACTGGCCGAATTCGAGCAGATTGCCGCCGAACAGTGCGATGATCGAGCGGTCGGTCTGCTGCCGGAACCGGCGAGCGCCTTCCTGGAGCACCCGGGCGCCGTCGGGGCCGGCGGCGATGGGTCCCGGCGGAGACGCAATCGCGGTCCACATGCTTTCGGGAATTGCCTCCTCAATGTGCTCCGGGTTGTCCTGTTCGAGGAAAGGCCAGTGGGTCTGCTCGAAATACCAGACGTTTTCGGGCATGCGGGCAATAACGCGGCCGGTGACCTGCGAGCGCAGCACCCACTCGCCGTGGTCGCGCGTTGGCAGAGCCCAGACTGGCATCAGGCAAGGGGTCCCGTCCGGTAACGTCCACTCCGCCCAATACTTGTCTTCGTGGGCAAAGGCTCGACCGAGCTCGACCGCATCCACCCGGAACCGCTGCAACACGTCCTCGTCCACGATGGCGAGCTGCTGGACCGGGTCATAGACGCGGATGGGTTTCTTGGGCAGACCGAGATAATCGCGCAGCCGCGCGTAAGCCATGGCGGCGATGCCGGACGAGCGGTGCCCGGATAAATCAATGGGCACCCGGTCAGGTTCCTGGTGGTTCAGCGCCGCGAGAACTCGTTCACGTGAAGTCATAACATTACCGTCCGATGTTTTAGGTGTTCAACCGACCGCCCCAGCCTGCCCGCCCGACCGCCCGAGGTCAAAGGCAAAACGGGAGTGGAGAACTTGTCATTTTGCATTTGCCAGCCGGAGCTGGTTGCGGTTGAATGCAGGCCGTGAGAATGCCGCGCTTATTCGACGATGGGTTTCCATTGATGGACGCGTTGGTTACACCAGCGAAGGTCTGAACGAAAATATGAACAACGAAACTTCCCTCCCGCAACCGATCACCCGTCGTGACTTCCTCAGGACTTCAGCGGTTGCCGCTTCCGCCGCAGCCGTTGGCACGATTGACCTGAGCCGTAGCGCGTACGCCGCCGGCAGTGGCATCATCAAGGTCGGCATGATCGGGTGCGGGGGCCGCAATTCCGGCGCAGGCGCCCAGGCACTGGCCGCGGATCCCGGCGCTCGCCTGGTGGCCATGTGCGATATCTTCCGGGATCGCCTGGAAGGCGCGCGCGCGGCGATCAAGCAGTCCAAGGGGGCGCAAGTCACGGTGGAGGACAGTCAGTGCTTTACGGGGTTCGATGGCTATAAGCACGTAATCGAGGCGTCGGACGTGGTGTGCATTGCCAACGCGGCCAAGTTCCACCCCTTCCATGCGATGTCGGCGATAGCGGCGGGCAGGCACGTTTTCGTGGAGAAGCCACATGGGACCGATCCGCTGGGAGTCAAGTTGATGCAGAAGGCTTGCGACCTGGCCAAGGAGAAGAAGCTCTGTATTGTTTCCGGGCTGCAGAGCCGTTTCCATACGGGCTATATCGAAACTGTGAAGCGCATACAGGACGGCGCAATCGGCGACATCGTGACCATCGAGGAGAACTTCCTGCGGCCGCCCTACCAAGTGACCGAGCGCAAGCCGGAGTACAGCGAATTGGAATGGCAGTGCAGCACGCAATACCATTTCCGCTGGCTGTCGGGCGACGATGTTCCGCAGTCCCTGGTGCATAACATGGATCGCGCAAGCTGGGTGCTGGGGAACGCGGTGCCCGCCAAGTGCCACGGCCTGGGCGGCCGGTCCAGCATGGTGGAGGCGATTTACGGGGACGTCTTCGATCATCACTCCGTGGTGTATGAATTCGAGAAGGGCGTGCGGGTTTACGCGTTTTGCCGCACTACCGCAGGCTGCTACGATGAATGTTCGAGCCTCGTGTCCGGCACCAAAGGCAAAGCTTCCGTCCTGAACAGCCGCATCTGGGGTGAAACCAACTGGCGTTGGCAGGGGCAATGCGATCCTTACCAGACCGAACATGATAAGCTCTTTGCCGGAATTCGGTCGGGCAATCCCATCAACTGCGGGGACTACATGGCCCGCAGCACGATGATTACTATCATGGGCCAAATCTCCTGTTACACCGGCAAGGAGGTGGCCTGGGACGAGATCAATGCCTCGGACTTCTACTATCCGCCCAAGCCGGAGGAATGCCGGGACGGCATGGAGCCCCCGACCAAGCCGGGAACGAATGGCAGTTACCCGGTGCTGGTGCCGGGCCGGGTGAAGCTGATCTAGAACGGGAAAGATTTGTTCAACCACAGATACACACAGATGAACACAGATGGAAGATTCTTAGCGGGGCTGCTGGTGGCGTGGACAGTGATGGCGGGGAGTTTGCTGTGGGCGGCTCCCGGGGCGACGCCGGCGGAGAAGGCGCGCATCCTGCTGGTTACGGGCGTGGATTATCCGGGCCACCTTTGGCGGCAAACCGCGCCGGCGCTGGCAGAGGCGTTGCGCCAGGACCCGCGGCTGGAGGTCTTCACGCTGGAAGACCCCGGCGTGCTGGATTCCACGGCCATCAATAAATACGACCTCATCCTGCTGCACTTTCAGAACTGGGAACAGCCGGGTCCGGGTGAGCGCGCCCGGGAGAATTTGCGCCAGTTCGTGGAAGGGGGCAAGGGCGTGGCATTGGTGCATTTCGCGTGTGGCGCGTGGTTTGGTGAGTGGCCGGAGTTCGCCAACATCGCCGGCCGGGTGTGGGCCGGGCCGGGACCGGGCGTGCGCCAGCACGATGCCTTCGGCGCCTTCCGCGTCGAGTTGACCAAACCGGACAGTCCTATCTTGCGCGGCATGTCGGACTTTGAAACGAAGGACGAGCTATATACATGCCTGGTCGGAGATCACCCCATCGAGGTTCTGGCCCAGGCCAAATCCAAGGTGGATGGGAAATACTATCCGATGGCATTCGTGTCGCGCTACGGCAAGGGGCGGACGTTCCATTGTGTGCTGGGCCATGACGCCAAGTGCCTGAGCGTCCCGCCGGTGCAGGAGCTCTACCGGCGTGGCTGCGCCTGGGCGGCCGGGCTCGAGCCGGTGGCTCCACCCTCCGCTCCGCCGGCAGCCAAGTGAGCCGATGATCCTTTAGTCGAACAATCCAATAGACCAATAATCGAATCAAACAATACTCCGTGTTTTCCTATGAGCAAAATCCACATTGGCATTAACCTCGAATTCATTCGTCACCACGACAAGCCCTTTGAATGGGGCGTTGAGAAGGCCGCTGAACTCGGCTACACGCACGTCGAGCCGATGGTCCATTTGGGCCGCGAGCTGCTGAGCGAGGCAGGCTACTTTCACAGCGTCTCGATGTTCGACGACCCGTTGCGACTCAATCGGGCGTGCCAGCGGGCGGGCGTGAAACTCTCCGGCTTGTCGGCCCACACTCCCCTGACCAAACCGGAGATCGGCACCGAGTACCTCAAGCAGGCGATACGCTTTGCCGCCGAGTGCGGAGCGCCAGTGGTCAACACGGACGAAGGTCCCAAGCAGGACTGGACCACGGAGGCCGAGGACTTTGTGCTGATGCGCTACACGCTGATGGAAGCGTCCAAAGTGGCCGAACCACGCGACGTTTTGATCGGCATCGAGTGTCACCAGCAGTACAGCAAACACCCCGACGGCCTGGACCGCATCCAGAAGCTCGTCAAGAGCCCCAGCATCGGCATCAACTTTGACACTGGCAATGCGTTCCTCTGCGGGGAAGATCCCTACCAGTGGCTGAAGCGGGTGGCGAAGCGGCTCGTGCATTTGCACGCCAAGGACATCTCCGTCCAGCAATCCGGCAGCGAGCGTGGCAAGGTCACCGGCACGCCGGTGGGCTGCGCCTGCGGCGATGGGGTAATCGACTGGAAGAAGGTTATCCAGATCGTTCGCAAGGAGTGCCCGCGGGACATTGTTCTCTCGGTCGAGTGCGGCACCGTCGAGCAAGCCGAGCGCTCCATCAAGCACCTCAAGCCGCTGCTGAAGTAAGCTGCCTCACCGCCTGTTTCAGTACACAGAAAGGCCGGGCTTTACACCCGGCCTTTCCGACACATTCTACACTGAGAACAGCTTTAAAAATCTTACCCGATGCCACACACTAGCATCGTTAACACGCCCATAAGATAACAGCTCCCCTGTCCCCCGCCAGTCACCAGTACTGGGGACAAGCGTTTCCGGCCTGCCAACTCGCGCGGTTTTTGAATCTGTTTTCCCTTTCCCCCACCGCCGGCCTGCGCTAGGTTCGCATCTTGTTGGACGGTTGATATGACTATGGACAAATGCGCCCAGCCACGCCCCGGGTCTTCCGCGCACCCATGAGCGAAGCCCCACGCCAAACACCGCCGCCGGCGCTGCTGCGCTGGGTGCCCGGCTTGACGCTTTTCCGCGGTTACCGGCGGGAGTGGTTCTCTGCCGACCTGCTCGCGGGTATCAGCGTGTGCGTGGTCATGATCCCCTCCGTAATCGCCTATGCCGGCCTCATGGGCTTGCCCCCGCAGCACGGACTGTATGCCGCCCTGGTCCCCCTTATCGTGTATCCGTTCTTCGGCAGTTCGCGGCAGGTTATTGTGGGGCCGGACATTGCGATTTCGCTGCTTATTGCCAGCGCCATCGCGCCGCTGGCTGGCGGCGATCCCTCCCGCGCCGCCATCCTGGCCGCCGCAGTGGCGCTGCTCAGCGGCCTGCTGCTCCTGCTGGGTGCCCGGGCCAGGATTGGCGCGATCGCGGACTTCCTCTCCAAACCTGTCCTCGTCGGCTACATGACCGGCGCGGCTTTGATCCTGATGGCCTCGCAGCTCGACAAGCTCTTCGGCGTTCACCTCGATCGCAACGACTTCTTCCCTCGGCTCGCCGAACTCGCCGGCAAACTGCCTCAGGCACATGCGCCGACGTTGCTCTTCGGGCTGGGTCTGCTGGCGGTGATTGTCGGCCTGCGGCGGCTCGCCGCGAAAGTCCCCCCGGCCCTGGTCGTGGTTGTTACCGCCCTCGCCGCCTCGCTGGCCCTGCGTCTCGAAGGACAGGGCGTGGCGGTGGTTGGCGCGTTTCCACGCGGCCTGCCCGGCTTAGCCTTTCCCGACGTTAGCTGGCGGGACATCCACACCCTGCTGCCGGCTGCGATTGGCATCGCGCTGCTCACCTACACGGAGGGCATCCTCCTGGCGCGAGCTTTCGCCGCCAAGAACGGTTACGAAGTCAATTCCAACCAGGAACTCGCCGCGCTCGGCCTCGCGGACGTGTGTACCGGGCTGTTCCAGGGCTTCTCCGTCACCGGCAGTCAGTCGCGCACCACCATCAACGATTCCACTGGCGGCAAGACCCAAGTGTCCAGCCTCGTCGCCGCCGTCACGCTGGTCCTCTTCCTTGTTTTCCTCACCCCTTTGATTGCGCGGCTGCCGGTGGTGGCGCTGGCGGCGCTGCTCATCTACGGCGGCTTTACCTTGGTCGAGTTCGACGTCATGGTGCGCATCTATCGGTTCTACCCTCGAAGCGCCATGCTGGCGGCCCTGACGACCGTGAGCGTGCTGGCGGTCGGCGTGGTGCCCGGTATCCTGGTCGGCGTAGCCCTTTCGCTCCTGGCCCTGATCGACCGCATCTCCAACCCGCCTGACGCCGTCCTGCGTATCGCGCCCGGGGGCGGATTCCACGACCTGGGGAATAGTGACACCGGGGCGATGATGCCCGGTTTCATCGCGTATCGTTTCTATGCGCCGCTGCTCTTCTCCAATGCCAGCCATTTCGTTGCGCGCGTGCGACAGCTCGTCGCCGCCGGCCCCGCGCCGGTGCGCTGGTTCCTGGTCGATGCCCAGGCCATCACCGACATCGACATCACTGCGGCGGAAGCCCTGCGTGCCCTGAACAAGGAACTTCAGCAGCAAGGCATCGCCCTGAAGTTCGCTCATGCCAACCGCCCACTCCGCCAGGTCCTCGAACGTATCGGCTTCACCAGCGAGATCGGCCGCGAGAGCATCTTCCATGCGGTGCATGAGGCAGCCGAAGCGTTTCAGGCGGATAAATCTCCGAGACCTTGCTGAGCTGCAGGTTCGCGGTGCGAGCTTGTTTCAGATAATCCGTTGGAGAGCAACGCCGACAGTTCGACCCCGGCCGGCGGAAGCCAGGATGATCTGTGGTTAAGAAATCCACAGTTCCATTATGCCGGCCCTGTGTTACCTTAGCCCCATGTCATGTCGTGTTATGACGGGCAGGCTGATCCAAACTGCGATCTTGAGCTTGGGCCTGAGCGGCCTCGTTGGCCACAGTTCCGAGGCGGTTACCAATGCGCCGGTTCTGCTGGTCACCAACGTTGTGGCGCAGAGGGCCGTGGGCGATATCATTCAAACGCTTCTGGAGGTGGCGCCGGCTGGCGGTACCGGTGCCTCCACTAACGGCACGAAACTCCCGGTGCAATCCGTGGCCCTGGACCCTATCCGGTCGAGCGGGTTCCCAAGCAACACGGCCTGGGCGTCGGCCCTGGCACAAGCCCGCGCGCCCGGGGCCACTTTGATCACGGATACGTTTGCGGGGTTTGTCCCCGGCAGCCTGGCCAGCGTGATTTGGGCCGGCTTCCACACCAATGGCAGGAGCACCAAGATTTGGGACTTCTGGCAGCTTCCCACCGGGTGGCCGGCCACGCCGCCGGTATTGCGGTGGAACACCAACAATCTCATGTGGGGCCGGAAGGGCATGACGGGTTTCAGCCAGGTCAGCGAAGGTATGGGCTCCTTCGGCCAGGGCACAATCACCGCTTTGACGCGACGGCATGGTTATCTGCGTGGCCACGACATGGGCCCTACCGGGTTGCACCCCGAGAAGATCGGCCTCCGGGTTTGGTTTTGCACCCGGTACAACCAGGTGATCGAACGTAAGGTGAAGCTTCTCCTGACGCGCGGGCGGGACGTGCCCAAGCAAGGCGACTATTCGATTGTTTTGTTTGATGCCGACCTGCCCCCCGGGATTGAACCGATGCGGGTCGCAGACGAACAGAAGGTGAGTCGGAAATACCTCTTTGGCGATCTCATCCACAAGCCGTTCTTCATGCCACTGCAGGAGGGCTTCGTCAGTGCGGGCATCGTTCCCGGGTTTGGGGTCCCTTGGCGAGGTGGCGATTCCGGCGCGCCGCGAATATTGCCCTTGCCCGACGAGTTGGTCTTTTTTGGGGGGCTCACGACTTCCCCGCCCAGCCAGGAGATGCAGGCCGACATGGACATGCTCAGCCGACAGGCTGGTCTGGACCCGCGCAAATATCAAATGCGCTGGCTCAACCTGGACGCTTATCCGGATTTCTGAGCAGAGCCTTGGGTCACAACGACTTTGAGAGACTCAGCGGTAGGATGCGAGGCCAGCTCAATGGCGGCCGCGGTTTCGGCAAGGGGAAACTCGTGCGTGATGAGCCGGCGCGTATCCAGCTTCCGCGAGAAGACCAGCCGTGCCACTTCCGCTTGCAGCCGAAAGTCCGCCGAGTAGCTGCCGATCAGGTCTTTCTCATCCACACACACCGTTGCGAGATCGACGGACGTTTGATCGCCGCGCCGGGTGTGGGAGAATAACAACACTTGGCCAGCGCCGCGGACTAAAGCCTGAGCCTCCCGCACAACCGCGTCGGATGGCACCGCGATTACTGCGGCGTCAAGACCACGACCGCTAGTTAGTTGGTGGACGATGGCTGAGAGTTGACAGTCCCCGGCTGGAGCCGAGAGGCGTGAAACGTGAGGCGTGAAACGTGAGGCGCGAGGCTGGGCTTTGGACTTTAGACTTTGGACTTTGCACTTCAGACTCACGACTCCAGACTCAGGGCAGCATACGGCGGCGGCGCCAAACTCCCTCGCCAGCTCCAGCCGCGTGGGGAGCAGGTCTGTCGCCAGCACGCGCATTCCCCGTAACGCCAGGAGCCGGGTGAATATCAAGCCAATCGGCCCTTGTCCGGCCACAAGCACGGTGTCGCCCTTCAACAAGGCAAGCCGCTTGATCGCTTTGAGGACGGTGTTGACCGGTTCAAGCATGGCGCCTTCGAGGAAGGAGTTGCGCGCCGGGATCCTGACCACGCCCGGCAGGACAAAGGGCATCACCCGCACGTACTCGGCATAGCCGCCGCCCGCTGGCTCGAAGCCGGCCGTAATCCCCGTGCGCTTGTATTGGGCACACTGCGCAAAGGCCTGATGCCGGCAGGCATGACACTCCAGGCACGGCACGTGATGGTGCAACGCCACGCGCTCGCCAAGCCGGAATTGGCGCACGCGTGCCCCAATACGGACGATGGTGCCGGCCGTTTCATGACCAAAGATGCGCGGGGGCGGCACGGTGCCGTATTGTATCTTCTTGATGTCGGTCGGGCAGACGCCACAGGCAACCACGTGGACGAGCAATTCGTCCGGCCCGATGCGCGGCATGGGCACGGTTTCGAGCTGCAGGTTATTCGCCCCGCGATACACTACTGCCTGCATGATCTTGGGAATCGTGAACATGGGGTCCATTAAGCCAAAGACGACACGGCTTTTACAGAATAAAGAGAGGCAGCCGTTGTCTGCCCCGCAAGCAACTCCACGTATGGACGACAAGGATTTGGAATGTGGTGGCAGAGCGCAGCGGCGACCCCGCTTTTCGTGTGGGCGCCGCCTTTCAAAAGCGGCAAGCGGCGTGGCGCTGCGCTTCCCGCCGCAGTCCATAGTCTATGGTGGCAACCCAAGTCGCACCGGGTCCATTCCGGGCCCAAGCAATTCACAGTTCGCAAACCACGGCTCCGGATCGCAGCGAAAAACCGCCTCCTGCCCGCGCCACTGGAATCGAACCTCGCAGGCATGCAAGGCATGGTGAGGCAGGATCAACCGCCGCCGCTGCTCCGGTGTTAAACGGTCCTCCACCAGCGCCAGATACAAGTCCTCGTCGCCCCCGTATATTTTGTCGCCCACAATCGGATACCCGAGGTGCGCCAGATGAATCCGAATCTGGTGCTTCCGCCCCGTTCGTGGCCGTACGAGCAGGAGGGTGAAGGGGTGAGAAGCCAGAGGCGAGGGGCGAAGGGGCACTGCCGTTGAATCAGGCTGTCGGCGAGCAAAGGGTCTCCTCTCCCCGGCCCTCTCCTCCAGAGGAGGAGAGGGGGATACTGCCGAAGCGTTCGACAAATCCCTTGATTCAATGGCAGTGGGTCTGTGGTCAGTAATCAGGGGTACGCGGTCTATGGTTCCTGCTTTTCCGGCCACACCTTCCAGAACCCAATACTCGGTAGTCGCGGCTGCGCCATCGGCACGCACGCAATCTTTAATCGCCACCCGGCTTTGCACATCCTTGCCCAAAGGCGCCTCAATGACCCCATGCGCCTCGCGCACCTGCCCATGCACAATCGCCAGGTAATCCTTCTCGACTTGCCGATTTTCCCAAATTCGACGCAGCTCGCGCGCCGTTTCCAGGTCTTTGGCTACGATTGTGACGCCGCTGGTCTCGCGGTCCAGCCGGTTCACCAGGTGAGGCCGTGAGTCTGGCCCCAGATGCAGCCGCGCGCGGCTGATCAAACTGGAATACTCGTCGGTCTTGGTGGGAT
>SESG01022375.1_pt1 | contig 18836 bp, 16 predicted proteins | sample 3171421 | NCBI WGS metagenome assembly SESG01 (sample SAMN10866946, study PRJNA518727) | freshwater metagenome | biome: subpolar coniferous forest; feature: holomictic lake; material: water; isolation source: holomictic Lake 227, 6 m and 8 m depth | place: Canada: near Kenora, Ontario | collected... | reverse complement strand
TGCTGGGCGAGGAGGAGCTGGAGGCCGGCGATGATCACCTGCTCGTCGGTGGCGTCGGGCTGGACGTGGGACTGGCCGGCCCTGGCCTTCTTCAACAGTTCGATGAGCTCCCGCGAGACGGTGATGTGCATCCGGCTCAGGGTGGCCGTCATCGGCTCCACCTGGGTTCGCGGTGGTGGTGGCGGAGGCGGCGGCGCCGGCGCCAGAGTCCCCATCGGGGGCGCTTCCGATTCACCTGGGTGAACTTTCGGGTCCGCGGCGCGGACCTCGGGGTTCGTGACGACCGTTCTCTCCGGCACGAGTTCCCGGGGGCGGAGCTCCGCGGCCAGTTCCAGGGCTTCCTGCTTGGAGAGGCCGAAGAACCGGGGCAGGACCTCCTGCACGTTCTCCTTCGTCAGGACCCCCGCGACCACCACGACGGTCGTGAAGCAGAGACGCCCATCGCGAAGCGGCTCGACGACCTCGGGGAAGCGGTCCACCAGTCCGGCGGCCACGCGCCGGTAGTGGGCGGCCCCGCGGGAGAGCTTCCGCCTCCGGTGCAGGTAATCGAACATGCTGGCGTGGCCGAGAGGGCGATAGAGCTTCAGGCGGTCGAACTCGGCGAGCGCGAGGAGAACATCCACGACGGCGCCCTGCTCGTGCCGGATGAGTGTGGCGATGCGGTCGTCGAGGCGAAGCGCATGGGGAAGGATGGTGTCGTTCATGCCACCACTCTCTCATGCGATTTTCGGGCCTCCGGAAACGCACCCAGCGGCCCGCTGGCGCGTTCTTCGGCGCGGATGTCTCGACCCTCGCCAGGCACGCCGCGCGCCCCTCCACGGCCGCGCCAGGCAGCGAGAAGGCGCATTTTGCTGCACCGCCGTCCGTGACCGCGAAACCGCCCAGGAAGGTGTCAAGCACTCCGAGTGGAAGCGACCCAAATGGCCGAAGGCCGTTTCACGGACCGTCCGCGCGGCGGACCTGCCAGGGGGGCGGGCGCATGGCGGGCGGCATGTCCTACGAGCGCCGCAGGGGCGACCCGGTCCTACGCGGTAGCGCGCTCGTCCTCCCGAATGCCCAAGGCAAGGCGCCTCTCGCCCGGAGTCCCTCGGCGAGAATCGTGCCGGCGCTTCACGGCGCGGAACTTGCGGTGTTTCTTGGGCCCAGCGAACTGCTGCGGGAGATCGAGGCATCGCAGACCAGGCGCGAGGCGTGGGCGACGCTGTTCAGCGAGTCGAAGCGCGCGGGACACTCCAGGGGGGCGTCGCCGCGAACATTCACGTAAAGTGAATACGTCACCCCCCGTCAGCCCCCCGTGGTACCCGGTGGCGTGGCCGAAGAGACGCGTCGATGGGTGGAGCCGGAGGGGAACGGGGAGGGGGAGGGGGCCGCACGCGACCTCGCCGTCGCGCTCCGCGTCCATCCGGTCGCCGCCCGCGTCCTCGTCCGGCGCGGCCTCGCCGACGTCGCCGCCGCCACCCGCTTCCTCTCCCCCCGCCTCGAGGACCTTCCCGACCCGGCCACCATGAAGGGCATGGACGCAGCGGTCGCCCGGATCGTCCAGGCCGTCGAGAAGGGCGAGCGCATCGCCTGCTACGGCGACTACGACGTGGACGGCGTCACCTCCACGGTGCTCCTCTCCGGCTTCCTGCGCGCCGCCGGGGCCGAGGTCGAGACCTACATTCCCCACCGGCTCGTCGAGGGCTACGGCCTCAACTCCGGCGCCGTGGGGCGCCTCGCGGCCTCCGGCGTCCGCCTCCTCGTCACACTGGACTGCGGCATCACCAGCGTGGCCGAGGTGGCCCACGCGGCCAGCCTGGGCGTGGACGTGGTGGTGGTAGACCACCACACGGTTCCCGTCGAGCTCCCCGCGGCCCGCGCCATCCTGAACCCCCACCAGCCCGGCTGCGGCTACCCCTCGAAGCACCTCGCCGCCGTGGGCGTCACCTTCAACCTCGCCCTGGCGCTGCGCCGCCGGCTCCGGGAACGCGGCCGCTTCGGCCCCTCCCGCCCCGAGCCGAACATGAAGGAGGCGCTCGACCTGGTCGCGCTCGGGACCATCGCCGACGTGGTCCCGCTCGTGGAGGTGAACCGCACCCTGGTCCTCTTCGGCCTCGCCGAGCTGGGCAAGGCGCGGCGCCCCGGAGTCCGCGCGCTGCTGCGCGTGGCCGGCGTCCCCACCGGCGAGATCACCGCCTCGCAGGTCGGATTCCGGCTCGCACCCCGGGTGAATGCCGCGGGGCGGCTCGACGACGCCGGCCGCGGCGTCCGCCTCCTCTCCACCACCGACCTCGCCATCGCGGAATCCCTCGCCGAGGAGCTCGACGGGGAGAACCGCGCCCGCCAGGAGATCGAGCGGCGCATGCTGGCGGAAGCCCTCGAGGACGCTGCCGAGCGGGTCGCCGCCGGCGCGCGCGGCCTCGTCCTCTCCCGGCCCGGCTGGCATCCGGGCGTGGTGGGCATCGTCGCCTCCCGCATCGTGGAGCGGTTCCACCGCCCGACCGTCCTGGTGGGTGTGGCCGACGGCACGGGGAAGGGGAGCGGGCGCTCCATCCCCGCCTTCCACCTGCACGAGGCGCTCGCCGCCTGTTCCGTCCACCTGGAGCGTTTCGGCGGCCACAAGCACGCCGCCGGGGTCACCATCCACCCCGACGCCATCCCCGCCTTCCGCGAGGCCTTCGAGCGGCACGCCGCCGCAGTCCTGAAGGACGACGATCTCGTTCCCCGCGTCCGGCTGGAAGGCTGGGCCGACCTCTCCGAGCTCGACGACCGCGCCGCCACCGATCTGGAGCGGCTCGCCCCTTTCGGCGCCGGAAACCCCGAGCCGGTCTTCGGCGTCCGGGGACGCCCCTCGCGCGCCCGGCAGGTCGGCGCCGGGGGCGTCCACCTGAAGCTCGTCCTGGCGGATCGGGACGCCATCGCCTTCCAGATGGGGGACCGGTTGCCCCTCTGCTCGGGGCCGGTGGAGGCGGCGGTGTCGTTGGGCTTCGACGACTGGGACGGCATGAAGCGGGTCCAGCTCCGGGTGCGCGACCTGCGAAGCGCCCCCGCCCGCCCGTGATTCGCGCCTTGACGCGCCGCGTTCGGCGATGCTACCCATCAATCTTCCTCAGGAATCTGCCGGGAGGCGCGCGTGCCCCGTTTCATCACCGAGCTCAAGCGAACCCATAGCTGCGGCCAGCTCACGAAGGACGACATCGGCAAGGAGGTCGTCCTCTTCGGCTGGGTCAACAATCGCCGCGATCACGGGGGCGCCGTGTTCATCGACCTGCGCGACCGCGGCGGCGTGACCCAGGTGGTGTTCGAGGAGGACGTCCGGCCCGAGGTCCACGAGGTGGCCGAGAAGCTCCGGCTCGAGTACTGCGTCGGCATCCGCGGCAAGGTGGTCTCGCGCGGCTCCAACGTGAACGCGCGGCTCCAGACCGGCGAGATCGAGGTCCACGGCACCGACGCGGAGATCTTCAACCGCTGCGAGTCCACGCCGTTCCCCATCGAGGACCAGATCGACACGGCCGAGGAGAAGCGGCTGCAGTACCGCTACCTCGACCTGCGCCGCGCCCCGCTGCAGAAGACCCTCATGACCCGGGCGCGGGTGAACCATCTCACCCGGACCTACTTCACGGAGGGAGGGTTCCTCGAGCTCGAGACCCCCTTCATGGTGAAGTACACGCCGGGAGGGGCGCGCAACTTCCTCGTCCCCAGCCGACTCAACCCCGGCAAGTTCTACGCGCTGGCCGAGAGCCCCCAGCTCTTCAAGCAGCTCTACATGATCGCCGGATTCGACCGGTACTTCCAGATCGTCCGCTGCTTCCGCGACGAGGACCTGCGGCTCGACCGGCAGCCCGAGTTCACCCAGATCGACGTGGAGATGAGCTTCGTCGAGCAGAACGACGTCTTCGACGCCATCGAGGGTCTGGTGGTGAAGCTCTGGAAGGAGGTGCTCGGCGTGGAGATCCCGCGCCCCTTCCGGCGCATGCCCTTCGACGAGTCGATGGCGAAGTACGGCAACGACAAGCCCGACCTGCGCTTCGGCATGGAGCACGTGCTCCTCACCGACCTGGTCCGGCAGCACGGCGGCGGCGGCGTGCCGCTCCTCGCCGAGGCGGTGGCCGGAAACGGCATCGTGAAGGCCATGAAGGTCCCGGCCTCGGCCAGCTTCTCCCGCACCGAGATCGACAAGCTGGAGGAGTACGTACGGGGCATGGGCTCGAAGGGGCTCGCCCGGGCCAAGGTGGGGGAGGCCGGCGAGTGGACCCAGTCCCCCTTCGCGAAGAGCATCACCCCCGAGATGCGACTCGCCGTGAACGCCGCCACCGGCGCCCAGCCCGGCGACCTGCTCCTCTTCCAGTTCGGCAAGCCCTCCATCGTCCACACCGTCATGGCCAACCTGCGCGTCCACCTGGCCAAGCGGATGGGGCTCGTCCCCGAGTACGGCTCGGGCGGCAACTGGAACTTCCTCTGGGTGGTCGATCCGCCCCTCTTCGAGTTCGACGAGGAGGCCGGAACCTGGGCCGCGGCCCACCACGCCTTCACCCGCCCGCGCGACCAGGACCTGCCCTTCCTCGAGTCCGACCCGGGCAGGGTCTACTGCTGGCGGTACGACCTCGTGCTGAACGGCTTCGAGATCGGTGGAGGCTCGATCCGTCTCCACGACCCGGAGGTCCAGGCTCGCGTCTTCCGCGCCATGGGCATCTCCGACCAGGACGCCCGCAGCAAGTTCGGCTTCCTGCTCGACGCCCTGAAGATGGGCGCGCCCCCGCACGGCGGCATCGCGCTCGGCATGGACCGGCTCGTCATGCTCCTCACCGGCGCCGAGTCGCTGCGCGACGTGGTGGCCTGGCCCAAGACCCAGAAGGGCACCGACCTCATGACCGGCGCCCCGGGGGACGCGGACGCGAAGCAGCTCCGTGAACTGTCGGTGAAGAGCACGGTCGAGCCGTCGAAGTAGCCGCCTCGGCCCATGACCGGATCGGCTCTCGACCGGACCTTCGACGTCGTCGTCCTGGGGGGCGGCGTGAACGGCGCCGGCGTGGCGCGCGACTGTGCCATGCGCGGCCTGTCGGTGCTGCTCCTCGAGAAGCAGGACCTCGCCTGCGGTGCGTCGGGCGCCAGCTCCGGGATGATCCACGGCGGCATCCGCTACATGACGAGCGACCGGAACGTGACCGCGCTCGCCTCGCGGGACGCCGGCTACATCCGGCACATCGCCCCGCACCTCACCTTCCGCATCCCCTTCCTGCTCCCCTTCGCCACCCACAAGGAGGGATCGCGCCTGGTGGAGCGGGTGGCCTGGTACGCCACCGAGGTCTACGTCGGCACCTACGACCTCTTCCAGCCGCTCAAGGGGGGGAAGCCCTCCACCCGCCTCACCCCCGACGAGCTCTACCGGATCGAGCCGTCCCTGCGCCCGGGGCTGCACGGCGCGGTGACGCTCGACGAGTGGGGCATCGACGGCCAGCGGCTCTGCCTGCTCAACGCGCTCTCGGCCGCGGCCCACGGCGCCGAGATCCGCACCTGGACCGAGGCCACCGGGATCGTCCGCGAGCGGGGGCGGGTCGTGGCGGTGCGCTTCCGCGATTCCCTGACCGGCGAGCACGGGGAGGCGCGCGCCGGGGTGGTGGTGAACGCCACCGGCGGCTGGTCCCCGCGCTTCGGGCGCGCCAACGGATTCCAGGTTCGCATGCGGCCGGGGAAGGGGGTCCACCTCTCGCTCGACCGGCGCCAGTCCAACTACGGCGTCATCTGCACCGCCGTGGACGGCCGGCAGATGTTCCTCATGCCGCACGAGAACGAATCGATCATCGGGACCACCGACGACGACTTCTTCGGCGACCCCGACGACCTCGAGGCCACCGCCGACGAGGTGGACTACCTGATCGACGGCGCGGCATCCCTCGTCCCCTCGGTGCGCCGGGCCCGGATCACGCGCGCCTGGTGGGGGGTGCGCACCACGCTCTTCGAGTACGGCGCCCAGGAGGACGACCTCTCCCGCGACCACCGGATCTACGACCACGCCGCGGAGGGATCGGCGGGGCTCCTCTCCTTCGTGGGGGGCAAGCTCGCGAGCTACCGGGCGCAGTCGGAGGAGCTCGCCGACCGGGTGGTGGGCATGCTCGGCCGGGGCACGCTGCCGTGCCGCACGCACGAGGAGGTGCTGCCGGGGGGTGACGAGGTTCCGTCCGCGGCGGAGCTGGCCTCGCGCCACGGGATCGCCGAGGTCGTGGCTGCCCGGCTCGTCTTCCGGCACGGATCGCGGGCCCGCGAGGTGCTCCGGGTCGCCGACGACGACCCCCGGATGAAGCTGCTCCTCTGCCGCGACGAGGGGATCCTGGCCGCCGAGGTGGCCTGGATCTGCCGGAACGAGAAGGTGCGCCGGCTCCAGGACCTGCGGCGCCGCTGCCGGCTCGCGCTGGGGGGCTGCGGCGGGCTCGACTGCGCCCGGCCCGCGGCCCAGGTGGCCGCGCGCGAGCTGGGATGGGATGCCGAGAGGACCCGCGCCGAGCTCGCCGACCTGCTCGAGCTGGGATGGCGCGAGCGGCGTCCGATCCTCGACGGGTGGCAGCTCGCCGGCGAGGAGCTCCTGCGCGCCGTGCACCGTGGACTGGGGGGGCTATGATGCCCGCCTCCGTCCGACTCGAGTGCGACGTGCTCGTGGTGGGAGGCGGCATGGCCGGCGCCACGGCGGCGCTCGCCGCTCGGGAGGCCGGCGCCCGCGTGGTGCTCGTCAAGAGCGCCGGCGGGAGCACCAGCCTCTCCGGCGGCGCGGTCTCGGTGGCGCAGGACCCGACCTGCGCGCCCGACTCCCCGTTCGCGGCCCGCGCCGGCGTCGTCGAGTCGGCGCGCCGCATCGCCGCCCTGCGCCCCGGCCACCCGTACCGGCTGCTCCGCGACCGGCTCGACCGGCTCTGGAACGCGGTCGAGTTCGCCACCGGCCAGCTCTCCTCGGTGCTCGCCCCGCCCGGCGGGCGGAACCGCTGGCTCCTCACCCCCTTCGGTCACGCCCACGCCGCCACCACCTGCCAGGCCACGATGGCCGCGGGGGACCTGGCCGAGGTCCGGGGCACGCTCGTGGTCTGCGGCTTCGAGGGGAACCTGGGCTGGGACCCCTCGCTCGTCGCCTCCGGGGCGGCGCGGGTGCGCCCGCTGGGTGGGCCCGAGTCCCGGGCCACATGGCTCGACCTCTTCCGCTGGGAGGAGGGGGCGCTCGCCCGTCCGTTCGAACTCGCCCGCCTGCTGGAGGCGCCCGGTGCGGCGGAGGAGGCGGGGCGGGTTCTGCGGCGGGTGCTCGTCCGGGGCGACGCCGCGGCGGTGCTGCCGCCGGTGCTCGGGATCGACCCGGAGGGGCGGGTTGCCGATCGCATCGCCGCCGAGGCCGGCATCCCGGTGGCCGAGTTCCTCTCCGACATCCCCAGCGTACCGGGGCTCCGGCTCACCCGTGCCATCGACGCGCGGCTCGCGGAGGCCGGCGTCGAGACCTTGCGAGGCGAGATCCGCTCCGCAGCCGGGCCCGACCTCCCGGCGTCCGTCGGTGGCCGCGAGGTGGTGGCCCGATCCTGGGTCCTCGCGAGCGGCCGCTTCGTGGGGGGCGGCATCGAGCGGCGCGGAGAGCTCCGGGAGAGCGTTCTCGGCCTGCCGGTGCTGGCGTCGGAGGGGCCCTTCGCCGACCCGGGCATCCGCTTCGCCTCCCGCCCGCCGGCGACCCTGACCCAGCGGGACAGCCATGCGCCCCAGCCTCTCCTCGCGGCCGGGCTGCGCGTGGACGCCGAGCTCCACCCGCTCGACGCCGAGGACCGGCCCCTCCACCCGCGGGTCTTCGCCGCCGGAGCCGTGGTGGGCGGGCACGACCCGGCCTCCGACGGAACGGGCATGGGGGTGGCGATGCTCACCGGCTGGCTGGCGGGGCGTGCCGCGGCGGGGAGGGGAGCATGAGCAAGGTGAAGAGCTACGCCTGGCTCGCCTGGCGCGCCGTCGTCCCCCATCCGCTCCGGGCGCTCGGGCGCGCGGGGACGGGGGAGGAGCGCTTCCTCGCCGCCTACGCCACCGAGGGGCTCTGCCCCACGAGCCTCGCGGATCTGGCCGACGCCGAGGCCGCGAGCGCCTGCATCGGCTGCGGTCTCTGCGAGGCGGCCTGCCCGCTGCGGAACGCCATCCCGGCCATCCGCCACCTGGGGCTTCCCGCCGCCTTCCGGCTCTGCGGGAAGAGCGACGAGATGCTGGCCTCGTCCGCGGCCGCGCTGGCCGCCTGCTCGGGGTGCACCGGCTGCGAGCCGCTCTGCCCCACCGGGGTCCCCGTCACCCGGCTGGTGCGCGCCCTCGCCGCCCGGGCGGCCCTTCTCGACGCGGCGCGTAGGGCGGAATCCGCCGCGCCCCGGTAGACTCCCGCCGGGAGGCTGCCGTGCGACCTTTTCTCATCGTGAACCCCGCCAGCGGCGGTGGCAGGACCGGGCGCTCCTTCGACCGTATTTCACGCGCAGTGAAAGAGGCGCAGGGCGACTTCCAGGCGGTCTTCACCACCCGGCAGGGCGAGGCGGTGGACATCGCCCGGAAGGCCGCGCGGGACGGCGAGCGGCTGGTGGTGGCGGTGGGCGGCGACGGAACGGCCAGCGAGGTGGTGGACGGCCTCGCCGGCGCAGGATCGGTGGTGGACCCCGAGGTGCTCTTCGGCTGCATCCCCCACGGAACCGGCGGGGACCTGCGCCGCTCGCTCGGCTGGGCGGGGACGCCGGAGGAGGCGGCGCGCACGCTGGCCGTGGGGATCACCGTCACCTGCGACGTGGGACGGGTGGAGTACACGGCCACCGACGGCACCTCCCGGACGCGCCACTTCGTGAACGTCTCCAGCTTCGGGGTGTCGGGATGTGTGGTCCGGGAACTGGCGCGGGGGGGGCGGCTCGGAGGCGGCAAGCTCACCTACACGCTGGCGAGCGCGAAGGCGCTCCTCGGCTACCGGGACCAGCCGGTGCGCTGGCGCGCCGACGGCGGGGCCTGGGTCGAGGAACGGGTGACCGCGCTCGCGGTCTGCAACGGGCGCTACTTCGGGGCCGGCATGATGGTGGCGCCGACGGCCCGGCTCGACGACGGATGGCTCGACGTCACGGTCTGGAAGGGGCTCGGTTTCACCGACTTCCTCACCAAGCGGAAGATGCTCTACGACGGGACCCACGTGAGGCTCCCCAACACCTTCTGCCTGCGGGGGCGGGTGGTGGAGGCCGAGCCGCTCGAGGGGGCCGAGGTGCTGCTCGACGTGGACGGCGAGCAGCCGGGGAGGTTGCCCGCGCGATGGACCCTGCTCCCCGGCGCGCTCCGGGTTCGCGTGCCGCTGCCCCGGACCTGAACCGCTTCAGGCGCGCCGCGCCCGCCGGGCGATCCCCTCGTCCCGGTAGGCGCGCTCCGCCGAGACGTCGCGGACGCGGACCGGCTCGAGCCAGTCCGGGAGCGGTGCGCCCTCCGGCCCCACCGCCAGCACGAGCGACCGGTCCAGGTACGCGTCCACCCGGAAGCCCGAGCCGGAGGGATCGGTCCGCCGGACGCGGTGGAGGCGCCGTCCCTCGGTGAGGGGCCAGTAGGCCTCGAAGGTGGCGGCGTCGGTAGGTTCCCGGACGATGCTGCGGCGCTTGCCCGAACCGGTGGCCACCTCGCGGAGGTGCCGTTCGCCGACCGGTCCGCGCAGCAACCGGTACCCTTCGCCGCCGGCCGGGTCGGGGAGCCAGCCCGCCTCCTCCTCCACCGGGTCGGGCCAGTCACGGGCCCCCTCCGGAAGTGCGTCGAGCAGGTGGCGAACCTCCGCCGGCGTGCCCGCGTGGCGGCTCGCCCGGGCCTCCAGGGCGGCGGCGACGGCGAGCGCCGGCGCGAGTGCGCCGGCTCCGCGGGTGGGCAGGACCTCCTCCCGGACGCGGGCGAAGAGCGCGGCGGCGCTGCGGGACGCGGCGAGCTCCAGGGCGAGGAGGCCAGGGCGAAGTCCGGGTCCGTCGCCGGGGACCCCGTGGCGCACTCGCTCCGCCTCCGCCTCTCCGCGCGAGGCGCTCAGGAACTCGACGGTCACGTGGGCATCGTGCAGCTCGCCGAGCAGGTCCTGGAGCGCCCGAAGCTCCCGGACGGCCTCCTTCGCCCCGAGGCCGGGGAGGCTGCGAAGCGGCTCGAGCAGGTACCGGAGCCGCTTGCCTCCGATCCGGGCCCGGTGGGCCGACGGTTCGTCGGCGGGGATCTCCACCCGGGCGAGCCAGCCCTCCACCGCCGAGGCGTGGTCCCGGATCCGGCCGGCGATGGCCAGGTCGAAGGAGGACTCGTCCCGGTCCGAGCGGCCGTGCTTCAGCCTCCGGGCGAGCGGCTCGAGCGCCGCCACGAGACGCTCCACCACGGCGGAGAGGTCCCCCGTGCGGCAGCGCGCCTCGAGCTTCTCGCGCAGCCACGCGGCGGCCGGACGGTGCGCCTCCGGCAGCTCCCCCGCGACCTTCTCGAGCCAGGCGAGCAGCACCTCGGCGTCGCGTGCCTCGCCGGTGGCCCGTGCCACCTTCCGGAGGCGCCGCAGGTCCTTGTCCCGGGCGGCGGTCCCGAGCGTGTCGCGCCAGGCGCGCAGCGTGGAGCGGAGCCGGCGGATCGAGACCCGGAAGTCGTGGAGGGCCTCCCCGGCGCCGCCCCTGGCCATCCGGCCCGCCTCCTCCCGCGCGTCGGCGAGGAGCGCCAGGGCGACGGCGCGCGCGCCCTCGCCGGCGGGCCTGTCGAGCATCTCGGCGTGGAGGGCCATGGCCGGCCCGATCGTATCAGGCGCAGCGCCACCAGGCGGTGGCAATCAGCCGGCGCTTGACGCGCACCTCGGCGCGCCGGGCCAGGTCGGCGAGGGCGCGGTCCTTCTCGCCGTAGCGCTGCAGTTCGGCCGCGCGGAGCTGGTCGATCCGGCGGCGGGCCTCCCGCTCGGCCCGGACGAGCAGCGCGCGACGTTCGGCGGGCGAGAGGGTGGAGGGGGGTGTCGTCCTCGCCACGCGCCAGGCCTCCATCGCCCCGGCGGCGGCGCGGCGGGGGGCCTCGAGCGCGTCCTCCGCGCTCCGGTCCCACCGCTCACGGGCCGCGTCGAGCGCGGCGAGCGACCGCGACTCCACCTCCGACCGGACCGAGCCGGACAGGCGCGTGAGGGCGTCGTCGGCCGCCGACCCGAGCGGGAATGCCCCGCCCGGTGCACCGCTTCCCGGCCGGGCCGGGAGGGTGGCGAGGAGGTCGCCGTCGGCGAGGTCGAGGACGCGCCAGACGTTCCCCTCCCTCCAGAGGACGAGGTGGGCGACCCGCTCCTCCGGGGTGAGCCCGTCGAGGTCGAGGCGCCAGGCGAACCACCAGCCCTCCCGCCCGGCGAGCCGCCCCAGGCGGGCGGGCAGGGAGGCCGTCTGGAGCTCGATCCGGTGGACGGGCTGCGCGGGGCGGGAGCGCACCACGTCGGCCGCGGCCCTCGCCATCCGATCGCGCCGCCTCCCATCGGGTAGCCCCGGCTCCGCGGTCCCTTGTCCCAGGTCCCCGCCGTCGGCCAGCACCGATCGTACGAGCGCCTCCTCGGCATCCGCGCGGTTCCGGACGGCCTCGTCCGCCTCGCGCCGGGTCACGCGCAGGCGCGCCCGGACGTCGCCGTCGAATCGCTCGAGGAGCAGCGAGCGGGCGGCCGTGAGCCGGGCCTCGATGCGCCCGTCCATGTCGTTCCGGAGCAGCGCGAAGGCCCGATCCACCTCGTCGGCGGTGCGGCACGACTGGTAGATGTCGAGGACCCGCCGCTCGAAGTCCACGCCGCTGCCCAGGGCGCCCAGGATCTCGTCGGAGGAGCCGAAGACGCCGTCGAAGAGCGCCAGCTTCTCCCCCAGGAGCTCGTAGAGGCGCGCGTCGGCGGCGTTGCTCCGGTTGAGGAAATTCACTACCAGTACGTCTCGCGACTGTCCGTAGCGGTGGCAGCGTCCGATGCGCTGCTCGATCCGCTGGGGATTCCAGGGCAGGTCGTAGTTCACCACCAGGTTGCAGAACTGGAGGTTGAGCCCCTCGGCGCCGGCCTCGGTCATGAGGAGGATCTGGGTCCGGTCGCGGAACTCCTCGACGAGCGCCTGGCGCCGGTCGGCCGAGCCGGCATCCCCGGAGAGGCAGGTCACCGAGAGTCCGTGGGCCTCGAGCAGGGAGCGGAGGTGGTCCTGGGTGCGCCGGAACTCGGTGAAGACCACGGCCTTCTCCGGCCAGCCGCAGGCCCGCGCCACGGTGAAGGCCCGGTCGATGCCGCGGCGGAGGGCCTCCCCCTTGGCGTCCACCTGGATGGCCCGGGCCGCGCGGGCGAAGTCGCGCAGCTCGGCGAGCTCCTGGTCCATGCGGCGGCGCAGCGACGGCGTGCGCGGTCGGCTCTCGCCGTCCGGACCGTCCCACTCCTCCCTCTCCTCGTCGAAGGCCTCCAGCTCCGGCAGGAGCGGAGCGGCGGCGACGCCGGCGATCTGCGCCTCCAGGGAGGCCGCCAGCCGGTCGAGCGTGCTCGCCAGCGCGACCGAGGAGGAGGCCAGGATCTTCCGGTACACGAGCACGAGCAGCGCGCGCCGCGCCGGCGGGATGGCGATGGCGTCCTCGCGCCGCAGGTAGTCGCTCACCCGGTCGTAGAGGCACTGCTCCGCGGGGGAGGGGGTGAAGTCCTCCACCATGGAGCGGCGGGCCGTGAAGCGGACGTACTCCTTCACCTGCCGCCGGAGCGTGCGGAACACCACCGGTGCGAGGCGCGCCTGGAGCTCGGCGGTCCGCTCGGCGTCCAGGTCGCCGCTCCCGAAGCGCAGCCGGAAGGCCTCCTCGTCGCCCAGGATCGACTCGTCGAGGAAGGCGGCGAGCCCGAGCAGTTCCAGGAGGTCGTTCTGCAGCGGGGTGGCGGTGAGGAGCAGCTTGGGCGTGCGGCGCAACGCCCGGAGCAGCGCCTGCCCGGTGCGGTGGTCCTTGCGCCAGGCGTTTCGCATCCGGTGGGCCTCGTCCAGCACCGCCACGTCCCACGGGATGCGCGCGAGCTCGTCGGCCCGGATCGCGCCGAGGTTGGTGCTGGCGATGACCACGCCGGGCCGGTCGAAGGGATTGCCGGCGACCGCCCGGGCCCGCTCCCCGTCCACCACGGTGGCGGAGAGTCCGAACCGGGACACCAGCTCGTCGCGCCACTGGTTGCGGAGCGATGCCGGGACGAGCACGAGCGCCCGATCGCGCCCCTCCGACGCGAGCTGGGCCAGCACCAGGCCGGCCTCGATGGTCTTGCCGAGCCCCACCTCGTCGGCCAGCACCGCGCCGCCCGAGGGGAGGGCGGCGAGCGCGAACGCGGCCGCCTCCACCTGGTGCGGGTTCAGGTCCACCGACGCGTGGGCCAGCGCAGGCGCGAGCCGGGCAGGCCCGACGGCGCCGCGCGCCGAGAGGGTCTCGGCGGAGAGCAGCTGGTGGAACGGCGTCAGCGGCGTGCGACGGGGCGATGGCCCCTCGGCTGCGCGTACACGTTCCTCGACCTGGACACCCGCCGCCACCCGACCCACCCGTGCCTCCCGGAACGACTGTAGCATCGAAGGAGATGCGCCGGGAGCGCCGGGGGGAAACGAGCCGATTGCCTTCCCCGCGCCCCCGCTGTAGATCGCCCTCGATGCAGATCTCCATCAACGGCGAGATTCGCGAGGTGGCCGACGGCACCACCGTGACCGGGCTGCTCGCGCTGCTCGGGGTGAAGGCGCCGCGCGTGGCCGTCGAGGTGAACGAGACCGTCGTCACCCGCGACCGGCACGAGGAGCACGTGCTCCGGGGCGGGGATGCGGTGGAGATCGTGGCCTTCGTGGGAGGAGGGTGACCGTGGAGCCGAGCACCGTGGACAGCTGGTCGCTGGGGAGCCACGTCTTCTCGAGCCGGCTGCTCGTCGGCACGGGGAAGTACAAGGACTTCCCCACCATGAAGCGGGCGCTCGAGGTCTCCGGCGCCGAGGTGGTCACGGTCGCCGTCCGGCGGCTCGACCTCTCGAAGCAGGGGGAGGAGTCGCTCCTCGCCTGGATCCCGAAGGGCATGACGCTGCTGCCCAACACCGCCGCCTGCTTCACCGCCGACGAGGCCGTGCGCACGGCGCGTCTCGGGCGTGAGCTGGGCATGGGGGACCTCGTGAAGGTCGAGGTGATCGGCGACCGGCGAACCCTCTTCCCGGACGTGGTCGGGCTGGTGGAGGCCTCCCGCATCCTGGCCAAGGAGGGCTTCATCGTCCTGCCCTACACGAACGACGACCCGGTGACGGCCAGGCGGCTCGAGGACGTCGGCTGCGCTGCGGTGATGCCGCTCGGCGCGCCCATCGGTTCCGGGCTCGGGATCCGCAACCCCTACAACTTGAAGATCGTCATGGAGACGGTGAAGGTGCCGGTGCTCGTGGACGCCGGCGTGGGCACCGCCAGCGACGCCGCGGTGGCCATGGAGCTCGGGGCGGTGGCGGTGCTCATGAACACGGCCATCGCCGAGGCGGGCGACCCGGTGCTCATGGCCGAGGCGATGCGGGACGGGGTGCGCGCCGGGAGGAAGGCCTTCCTGGCCGGGCGGATGCCGATGCGGCTGCACGCGGCCGCGTCGAGCCCGATGACCGGGCTGGTGGGATCGCCGCGGTAGGGCGGGCCCGGAGCTATCCCCGGAACGGGGCCAGCGGCTCGAAGCGATCGGCGACGAAGCGGAAGACCCGCGACGGGCGTCCCCAGTTGCCGGCGGCGAAGCCCTGGCAGACCCGGTCGTAGGCCTCCGGGTGCTGGTGGGGCGCGAACTCCTCGACGGTCCCCTGGATCGCCCAGCCCTCGAACGTGTCGAGGTCAACGAGCACGCGGGTCTCCTGCCGGTTGTGCTTCAGGTTCATGTAGGTCTTGAGGGCCAGCCCGTCGCCGTGGAAGAGGTGCAGCCGGTCGAGCTTCACCTCGTGGTGGAACACGAAGCGGGGCGAGATGTTGGCGTTCTCGCCGACCCCCACGAAGGCGTACTTCACGCTCCCCACCGTCTGCTCGACCTCCGCGAAGGGGATCTGCTCGAAGAACCGCATCGTGTAGGGGCTGTGGTGGACCGTGTAGATCTGCCGCCCTTCCACCAGGAGATCGTCGCCGGAGGCGGAGAAGAGCTGCGCCTCGGAGCCCGTGGAGGTGAGCGGCCGGGTCTTGATCTGGTAGCCCTGATACTGCTCCAGCCTGTCCACGTGCACGGTGACGAGCTCGTTGCGGGCCAGCTCGCGCGGCAGCTTCCCGCGCAGGTGAACCCGCATCTCCGAAGGGGTGGCACCGGCCTCCAGCCGCTGCACGGGGAGGACCGCGACCGCCGCGTGGGTGCCGGGCACGCTGGTGGTCCCCATGAAGCTCAGCACCTTGTCGAACTTGACCGTGGGGAAGTGGGAAGCCTGCTTCACCCTCTGGGCGTCGAGGAATTCGAGGAGGGTGCCGACGTCGCTGTTCAAGGGGGTGACCTCTCGGGCATGCTCGGGATGAAAGCGACCGGATGATGCCTCCGAGCCCCCCGCGTGTCTACCTCGTCACCGACCCCTCCGCGTGGGATGCGATCCCGCGCCAGGCGACGGCGGCCCTCGAAGGTCTGCCCCCGGGACGGGTGGCCGTGCAGCTCCGGGCGCGCGGGGTCCCCGCGCGCGACATCCTCGCGATGGCCCGATCGCTCCGCGCGCTCACGTCGGCGGCCGGGCAATGGCTCGTGGTGAACGATCGACTGGACGTGGCGCTCGCCGTGGACGCCGACGGGGTGCACCTGCCCGCGGCGGGCATCCCTCCGCGGGAGGCACGCCGGCTCCTCGGCCCCGCGAGGCTCGTGGCCGTCTCCTGCCATTCCGCGGAGGACGTGGCCGCGGCCCGGGATGGGGGCGCCGACTTCGCCACGTTCGGCCCGATCTTCGCGACCCCCTCCAAGCTGGGCCACGGTCCGCCGGTGGGGCTGGACCGGCTCCGCGAGGCCTCGGTCCTCGGGCTCCCGCTGGTGGGGCTGGGCGGTGTGGACGCAGGCAACGGCGCGACGGTGGCGGCAGCCGGGGCCTGGGGCCTGGCCGCCATCCGGGCCTGGCTGGGCGCAGCCGATCCCGGTGCGGTGGTGAGGCGCATGCTCGCGGCGGTCGAGCGAGGGAAGGGGTGACACGGCAGGCGCGCCGCGCCGGTCAGGGCGCGGCGGCCGGGTCGGGCTCCCGCCGCGCGGGGCGCGCCGGGGAGGGGGGCGAGGACGCAGCGACCCCCAGCGCCAGCGCGAGCAGCACGAGGTCGCGCAGCACGGTCCACCAGGTGGCCTGATCGCTCCCGCCGAAGCAGCCGCAGGCGAGGTCGATGCCGCGGGCCAGCGCGCTCGTGAGACCGATAGTGAAAACGGCCAGCAGGAGGGCGAGCAGGAGCGCCGCCGACCGGGCCCAGGGCCGGACGAGCAGGGCCAGCGCGGCGACCGATTCCACACCCACGAGCAGCGCGGCGATGGTGGGGACGAGCACGGCGGGGACGATCCGGTAGTTGGCCACGCTCTCGGCGTAGGCCGCCATGTCCGGGACCTTGGTCCCGGCGGCCCACAGGAAGAGCCCGGCGAGGGCGATCCGGGCGGCGAGGGCGAGCCGCCTCATCGCGAGAAGGGCTCCAGGTTGCAGACCCCGCACACACCGGCCTGGGAGGGGCCCCGGGCCGAGACCCAGGCTGGCCAGGCGCCCTGCAGCACCCGGACGTCCTTCAGTCCCGCGCGCCGGAGCCGCCGGGCTACGTCGTCCGCCACCGCGCAGCTGTAGTCGCCGTCGTAGACGATGACGAGCGAGTAGGTCCGGAGCTGCGCCACCACGGCGGCCTCGTCCGGGTGGCCGGCCGGGGGCAGGTGGACCGCGTTCTCGATGTGGCCGTGGGCGTACTCGTGGGCGCCGCGGGCGTCGACGAATCCGGCCAGGCAGGCGGTGCAGAGCCCCTTCGCCTCCTCCACCCCGATCCGGGCGGGTGTCCACGGGGCGGGGGCGGGGGCGGTCGAAGGGGCCGCGCAGGAGCCACCCCCGGCCTCGGCCGGGGAGAGGATCGCCTGGGCGAGCACCGCGGGGTGCGGGGAGAGGGCGTTCGCGGCGAGCCCCAGGGCGCTCCCTGCTGCTGCCAGCACCACCATCTGGGCGAGCGTGGTCATCCCGGCAGAATCTATCCTGGAAACCCCCGGAGACGACGCTATATTGCGCGCCGTCATGGGCGTGCCCGTCTACGAGATCTCGAAGGACTTCCTGTTCAGCGCAGCGCACCAGATCCGGCTCCACCCGGGCAAGTGCGAGCGGCTGCACGGCCACAACTGGCGGATCCGCCTGCACGCCCGGGCCTCGAGCCTCAATCACCTCAGCATGGTCATCGACTTCGCCGACCTGCAGCGCATCGTCGCCGAGATCGGCGCGCGCTTCGACCACCGGAACGTGAACGAGATCCCTCCGTTCGACCAGCTCAACACCACCGCCGAGAACATCGCCCGGTTCTTCTTCGACGAGGGGAACCGGAAGCTCTCGGAGACCGAGGGAGACCGGGTCCGGGTCTCCCAGGTCGAGGTCTGGGAGAACGAGGGGTCGCTGGCGGTGTACCGGGAGGAGTGAACAGCGCCGTCGTACCCGCGACGTATCCTCCACGTCGGTGTCCTCCCTCATCCTCGTCCCCACCGCGCTCCGGAAGTCCCGGGCGGAGCGGCGCCTCTGCGACGCGCAGGAGGGGCTGCTCCTCGGCCCCCGTGTCTCGACCCTCGCCCACCTCGTCCCCGGCCTCCTCGCAGGCGCGGGGGAGCGGCGCGCGCTGCTCACGCCCCTCGCCGAGCGGCTCCTCTCCCTCGACGCGGTCCGGGAGGCCGGCCTGCTGGGGGAGGCGGGGGCCACGGGCGGCGCGGCACGCGCGGCGGCGCACCTCCTCTCGGAGCTTCGCTCAGCCGAGGTGACGCCGGCGGAGCTGCGAGGGGCCGCGGCAGGAGCGCCGCGGAGGGTGGCGGAGCGGCTCGAGGCCGCGGCAGGCGCGCTCTCGGCCTACGAGGCGCGGCTCGAGGGATGCCAGGCGCTCGACTCGGCCGGGGCGCTCCGGTGTGCGGCGACGGCGGCCGAGCGCGGTTCCCGGTCCGAGGAGACCGCCGACCTCGAACTGCTCGTCCTCGAGGGGCTCCTGCCCTCCTCCCGCGCCGCGCTCGACCTGGGGACGGCGCTCACGACCCGGGCCCGCCATGTCGTGGCGCGAATCCCCTTCCTGCCCGAGGAGGCTGCGCGCGCCTCGCCCGCCGAACCCTGGCTCCGCCGGATCGAGTCGCTCCACGAGCTCGCGGCACGGCGGGACGTGGAGGTGAGCTTCCCCCGGGACGGGATCCCTCCGGGGCGCCGGGTGGTCCGGGTGCCGGCCCAGGACGACGTGTCCCAGTGCGATGCGGCGGCGCGCCTCTCCGCGTCGCTCCTGGACGACGGCTTCGCGGCAGCCGAGGTGGCGGTGATCGCGCCGCGCCGGCTGCTCGAGCTGCTCCCGGCCGCCTTCGCCCGGCTGGGCGTGCCGCTGGCGGTGGCGCTCTCCCGCCCGCTCGCCTCCATCCCGCTCGTCCGCGACATCCGTGCGGCGCTGGGAGCTGCGTCGGGGCTCGACCGCACCGGCCTGCTCGCCCTGCTCGGTTCCCCCTACCTGGGCCCCGAGGAGCCCTTGCCCGGTCTCCGCTTCCACCTCGACCGGGCTGGTGTCCTGGACGGCCGGGGAGACCCGGAGGAGCGGCTTCGGGCCCGTGCGGCGGCGCTCACCGGCGAGGAGCGGGCTGGGCGGGAGCGGTCGGGCCTGCTGCGCGCGGCGGGCGCGGCGCGGGCGTTCGATCGGGCGCTCGCGATGCTGCGCTCCCCCGCCACCCCGGCTGCCTGGGCCGCGCGGATCCGC
>SESG01031017.1_pt1 | contig 18841 bp, 18 predicted proteins | sample 3171421 | NCBI WGS metagenome assembly SESG01 (sample SAMN10866946, study PRJNA518727) | freshwater metagenome | biome: subpolar coniferous forest; feature: holomictic lake; material: water; isolation source: holomictic Lake 227, 6 m and 8 m depth | place: Canada: near Kenora, Ontario | collected... | reverse complement strand
AGGGGTTCTTGCACACTGGCTACACAAGGCCATCACGCCAGCCTAAGCACCGTGAAGCTGAAGTCAGCATTGGTCGCAGTCCCAGCAGCATTGGCCGTGTAGACCGTGAACACCTTGTTCGTGTTCTGGACCACTGACAATACCTTGGTGGTGCCTGCTCCCATAGCCGTGGCTTGGGCGATGTAGCTGTTTGTTCCCAGGCCCCATCCCTTGCCCTGGTTCGTGACGGTGTAGACGCCGGTCCCGGTCTTGGCGGACAGCCACAGGTTGTTAGCGAGCAGCGGGGCTGAGCCATCGGAGCCCTGGACCATGCCGCCAGATGTAACGCCATGTGTGGGCGCGTATTGCCATGTGACCCCAGATCCCAGGGACACGGTCTCTGAATAGGTGTTCCCGCCTCCGTCGATGATCTCGGTGTTGTTGTCATGGTAGATGAACGGGTAAGCGATATTCGGTGTGTAACCGATCCCAGATAGGAACGAGTTACCAGCGAGGAACACCCGGACCAACCCGCCGCCAGGTGACTCAACGTGGATGTTCTGGCTGATGAAGTAATTCGATGAGATCCGGTTGAAGGTGCAACCAGTGATCGTCACGCTCATGGGCGTGGCGCTGGTGTTCACGATGTGGATGTCCGCGAGGCTTGAGGCATTGCCCTCGAAGTAACACCCGTGGAATGAAGGCCCAGCAGTTCCATTCGCGCCGTCGAAGCTGCCGTAAAACCCCCCGCCGCTCCCCGTTGCAGTTGTGGGCGTCAGGTTAGTCACGCCATCAGCCTGCTTCGGCCCGTTGGCTTCCCAGCGGCAGTTCAGGAAGGTGAGGCTGGAGCCGATGGACAAGCCTTTGAACCCCCAGCGGGAGTTGTTAGAGAAGGAACACCCATTGAAGTTCACGGCGTTGCAGTCCGTGACCCCGGTGATGGCGTCCATCGTCACGCCGTCCCCGTTGTATCGGCAGGTGATCCCGTAGAACGAGGAGGACAGAACGCCCTGGACAAGCATCCCGGTGTCATAGCCGCTGATTAGAAGATCCTTTGCGGTGATGTATGCCTGCCCGTAGATCCTCAACCCGGAGTTGGACTTGTCCCACTTGCCGCAGATCATCGACAGGTCTGAAATGGTGGTGTAGGTCTCACCGCTGGAATTGCTCTGATCCCCCACGAAGTTCCATGCATATGTGGTGGTCGAGGCCACGAGGTTCGACACGAACCGTGTGGAGGTCTTGTCTGCGCCACGCATAGTGAACCGGGTGGATGGAAGCAACCCAGATACATTCGGAGCCGTGCATGTCACCGCCGTCTTGAATAGGTAATCCCCCGCAGGGACGGTCAGAGTCCGAGCCTCTGAGCTTGTGAACGCAGCCTGCAAACTAATGCTGTTGTCCGTGGCCGTCCCATTCAGGAACCCGCTGCCGATGGTGCCGGTAGAGTCGCCCTTAGAGCCCAGGTCCTTGACGCTGGGATAGTCAAAGTTCTTTGCGGCCTGCGTCCTGGGGGTGCTGCCCGTGACGGCGGTCCCAGTGTCCCTCGTCAGCAGAGACCCGACCATGGCCGCGCCCGTGGTGACGGTGGGGTTAGCGATGGAGGTCTGGAGCGCACCAACCGCCACGGCGATGAGTTGGCCCGTGCTGATGATGTTGTCCTTGGGGTAACCCGGCTGCTGAACGCCTGCCGAGTCGGTGACGTTGATCTTGTAGCTGCTGGCGCCCAGCCAGAGGGCCGTCTGCCCGTTGGCGTCCAGGATCAGCGGGTTGGCGGCGGGGGTGGTGCCGCTCTGGTCCGTGTAGGTAGCGAGGGGGACCAGGGTGCCCGCGCCGTAGGTGTAGACCTTCCCACCGGGCATGGGGCTCCCGGAGCTGTCCAGGGGCCGGAAGATGAATACAGGTGCGAGCGATGCGGTTGCCATGGGTGCTCCGGGGGGGGGGAAGAAGTATCTGAAGATGCGGAGGAGGAGCTGCCAGAGGGTGGTCACTCGGGCTTGTCGAATTGGTAGGCGGTGGCAAGCGGGCTTGTGTGGACCGAAGGCATGATCTGAGGAGACTTGATCCCCATGATCCTTGGCAGATCGTCACTGATCAGTTTCGTCGCCATCGTGCTGCCGGGCTTGGCACTAGACATCTTGAATAGGAAGTCCTTCCCCGCCTGGGTGTTGAACAGCGTGTCAATCCCGCCGTCCTTGATGTAGTTGAAAGCCTTCACGACGTTGCCCACGGTGCCCTGGCCAGACCCGGCAACCTGCGCGAACCGTTCCCCAAGTGCTGAGGCGTTCTCGGGTGAAGCCTTGGCGAGATGCTGGAGCATATTAAGCACTCCCTGGACCTGCATACGCTCTGGCCCCTTTGGGAGCAGTGCGTTTAGCGTGTCCATGCGGCCAGAAAGATCAGAGGCAGCACCGCCTGGAACCCATGTGCCGGTCCTATCCACCGTGCCCTTTTCTAGCGATTTCTCAACGATTGCTTGGGCAAAGGCGGCGCGGCCCTTCGGCCCCAACGCATTGGCAACCGCCGAGGCACGATCTGGGCCGCTAGACTTCTGGCCCAGTTTTGCGATCAGTTGGTCTGCGAAGGTCGGATTGCTGGCCTGGTCGGTTGCGAATAGGTTCTGGATATTGAACGGCTGCGCTTCCTTGGTGGGGGCGAATACCTCGCTGTGAAACTTGTTGGCCCGGTTGTAGGCGTTCCACAGTCTAGGGGTGCCTTGCGCGAATGTTTCCATGTCGCCCTCAAGTGCCTCCTTGAGTGCTTGTGCGGCCCTCTGCAGCGCCTTGGCATCGGCATCCTTGGCGGGTGCGCGGAGGATGTCATTCAGCCGCTGGATGGCATCAACCTTAAGCGAGCCGAAGCTCTTGTCTGGGTTCTGTGGGGCAATCATGCGCCCAGTTGCGGGGTCACGCTGCGGGAAATAACGCTCGATCCGGTCCAGTTCGTTTGCAAGCCCGGGAATGTCGCCCTTCTTGGCCATCTGTGCACGGATGTCCTGGATGGTCGTGTACGTCTTCGGGAGTTGAACTCCATCCTTCCCGGCCATCGCATCAACGCTGCCCCAGAGGTCATTCTTGATAATCTGCGCCCGCTTGGCCTGGACCGCCCCAGAGTTAGATGCGATCTGATCGGCAGACTGGTTGGGAGCGTTCACCCTTTCGAGTAGGCCCAACGCTTCCTGGTCCCCGCCCTTGGCCGCTTTGGTGATCCGGTCAAGGCCGCGATACGGAGTGTTCTGTGTGTTGGCCTCCAGGGAAGCCATAAGATCATTTCCAGACTGACGGGCCGCAGCCACTTCCTCGGACGGGGTGCCAACCTTAGCCGCTTTGAGGATGGTGGATGGCCTGGCATCGACGTTCTGCGCCTTCAGGTCATCAATGACCGTCTGCGCTGCTGGCCCATACTTACCAACGACCAGCCTACGGAGGCCAGCCCCAACAAGCCCGATGGCAGGCGGGAGCGCCTCCAGTCCAGTAGATAGTGCCATCCCCCATTTGGCCCCATTCTTAGCCTCGGCAAACTTCTGCCTAGCTTTCTCCACTGGGTCGGTGATTTTGGAGTCATCGGTGAAGGCGGGTGCAGCAATAGCACCGACGCCAGTCCCAACCGCAACCCTAGCGACTGGGGCCGCCAACTTTCCAAACTTGGCCGCTTCTAGCGCAGTCTTGACCCGCTGGCCTAGAGTCCCAATGGGGAGCCCAGCCCCAAACACGCCCTGAGAAATGGAATCTGCCATCCCCTTGGACAGTTCAGCCTTCGTCCACATACCAGGCTCTGCCTCTTCAGCAGGCTGGACCCTCTCTCCCTTGGCGTTGAACCACCCGCCCTTGGGGTCAGTGTTCCCCTGCTCTGGGCCGTACCAGAGATAACCCTCCTTGCTCTGCTTGGTGGGCTTGCCTGTGTCGGGGGTCGTTGCGTCCTTGACGCTGAACCCGTAATGGGTGGGCTTCCAGGGGGCCTCAGTGGGGGCTCCTGTAGACGTTGAGATGGCATCATACGGGTCGGGGCTGGCAGACGCAGGTGCTACCTGCTTGGAGATGGCATCATACGGGTCCGTGGGCATTAGTTCTTCACCCGTTCCTTCCCATTCATATCCAAGAACCTCTCGCCGGGTTTTAACTTCGCAGCTTCTTCAAGAGAGAGTTTTGGTAGTTGTGCGGGGCTTAGCCCACCAGCAGCCCCAGGCTCACCGCCAAACACATGGGAGAAGGTTTTCACGGTGGTGGGCAGAAGCACACGGGACAGGCTCTTGCCGGGGTAAGCGGCCTTGTAGTTGTTCTCCATGACCTCCAGGCGGGTGCCCATCGCACCTCGGAACACCTGCCCGCCACTCTTCTGGATCTCGGAGGCCAGGTCGTCGCCGAGCTGCCGCTTGATGTCCTGGATCTCGGACTCGTTGGTCTGGGTCGAGCCCTTGACCACCTTGGCAATCTCGGGGGCCACAAGGGTATTGATCGTTCTCAGGTCATTGGGTGCGGTGGATAGGTTGAACTTCGTCTTGAAGTAGTTAGCTGCGGCATTCAGGGCAGCAGCATCGTGGTTCTTCAATGCGTCGATGTATTGGTCACGAGCCGCCAGGTGGCCGACCGTAACATCCACAGCATTCGCAACAGCCAACTGCGGGCCGCCAGGAGCCCACGCCTTGCGGGCTTGCCCCAGGACGCCAGCATTGGTCCCGTAGCCCTGCCCATCCCCGTTGTTCGCGTCCTTGTAGATCTCCCGGCCACGGTTGATCGCATCAACAACATGCTGAGGGGTGCGGGATGTGATGTTGGGCTGGGGTTTGCCGTCTGCGAAATCATAGGCCATGCCCTCTGTCTGTGCGTTAGGCAACGGTTTGCCGAAGTCATGCTTGGAGGGGGACCAGGCATCCCCGCCCAGGTTGACGTTGGTAGTGGCATTCGGGTGGTATTCCTTCCACAACTGCTTGACCACAGGATCGTCAACAGTCTTACCCAGTGAGGCCGCGAAGTTGGCGATCTCACCCTTGGGTGCATTGCCTAGGCGTTCTTCCCGGTCCTGCTCAATCTTCAGCTTTGCTGCCTCCAGGGCCTTCTTGCTCTGCCCCGTCTTGTCCAACTGGCTGAGCAGCCACTCCCGCTGCGCTCCCACGTCCCACTTCTGCGGGGCATCCGGACCAGGCGCAAAGGGGGCCTGAGTGGCCGTGAAGGCAGCAGGCCCGGCGAAGGAGCGCGGGTCATCGCTCTTACTGGTGTCCAGGTTGGGGAATGCCGTCTTTGCGTTCTGCCCTGTGCGCTGGAGGACGGCGGCATGGATGTCCGGGGCCTTATCGGGGGACTTGTCGAGCGCCTTCAGCGCAGCCTCGTATTCCTGGGCCTGTTGGTCGTTGAGTGCAGCCACGGACTCGATGTGAGCCTTGGCGGCTTCCCGCTCTGCCTTGGTCTTCTCCAGGTTCCCGAGCTGCACCTTCTGCTGGGCCTGGGCCATGTCGGGGCTGATCCCATGCTTGGACCGGAAGTCCTGGGCATCCTGGAGCTGTTGCTGCTGGATCTGGCCCTGCTGCATGGCCGACTTCAGGCTCTGGGCCTTCATCATGCTGGCGACAGGGTCATACTGCCGGGAGGGGTCGGCGTTGGCGAGGATGATGCTGGGATCGAGGGCCATTACTTACCCCCCCAGCCATTCGCCCAGTCGAACTGACCCGCGCCTGTGCCTATGCCGTTGTAGGTGCCACCTGGAGTCCCGCCAGCGTTCTGGGCGTTCAGCCAAGCGTTGTAATTGCCCCATGAGTTCAGCCCGTTGCTGATGGCACCCGTCCCGGCGGTCCACCCAGCAGCGTTGGCATTCCCCGCCCCGATCTGGTTCGCGGATACCTGGTTCGCCATGTTGGCCCCCAGGCTCCCAATCTGATTCGCAGCCGTCTGGCCCGTGCCGGCCACACCCGCGAGGCGGTTGTAGAGGTTGGTCTGGTCGGTCTGGTAGCGGTTGTAGGCGTTGCCGTATTCCTGCGAGGCCATCCCCTGTCCGTAGCCCTGGAGGGCCTTGGCCTGCGCACCAGAGAGGCTCATGCCCTTGGCCGCGCCGCTACGTTCCAGGGCCTTCTGGCCTTCCTGTAGGCGGAACTGGTAGCCCGGGTCTTGCTGCCAGTTAGTCTGGCTGAAGGGTGTGCTGAGCGACCCGTAGCCGCCCATGGCGGTGCTGAACTGGTCCCCGCTGCTGCCCCCCTGGGGCCTCATGTCGCCCGAGCCGCCCTCCATCATGCTGGTGCCCATCAGGGACTGGTATACCGACGGGTCGTAGCCCGAGGAAATCCACTGGCTCTGCTGCTCTGGCGTCATCTGGGGGGGCTGGCCGCCGCTCCCCATGGCCGAGCCGAGGGAGCCGCCGTTGGACCCCTGGCCCCACGCAGACCCGCCCTGCCCATACCCGGGGAGCCCCAGCAGGTAGGCCATCTGGTTCCCGGCTGCGTTCCCACGGTTCATCCAGGGCATCTGATCCTGGCGGGTCTGGGCATACTGCGCCTGCTGGGTGGCGTTGGCCTGGTTGGCTGCGTTGGTCTGCGCCGACGCGGCGCCCTGGCTGCCCATGTAACCCAGGAGGGCACTACCGCCGATTGCTACTGCTACCCATGACATTAAGCACCTCCATCAATGATTCGGGATTCCAGGACTTCCAGGTCTTCGCAGTTGTCGGGGTTGGGGTGGATCGTGACGAACCGCGTGTCTTCCATCGCATAGATCAGCCGCTTGGTCCCGGGCTTCGTGGCGAAGAACTGCCCCGCGTTCATTTCTCGCTGGCCTTCCTCGCTGATAACCAATAGCCGCCCCTTCGGGATGAAGCTGAAGTTGCCCTGCTTGTGGGTCTTGGTGACGATCAAAGAGCCCTTAGGGTTGAATATCTCGCGGGCATACTGGCCCTCGTTGAAATGGTGGGTCACGGGCTGTTCCACCTGCGGGAACTTCGCCATCTGATCCTCCAGGGCGCTGATGGCCTCGCGCCTGGCCTCCGTGGACCCGGCCTGCATGAGCGTCTTCAGCGCCGCGATGATCGCGCTGTGCGGACCTGCCTGGACGTATGGCGCGGTAAACATCATCACCTAAGCCTCCCTCCCCGGTGTCTCAGCATCTGGGACTATCTACACCACCTCAGCCACGGCGCCCTGGATCGTCACCTTGCTGCCGACATCAGCCAGGGCCTGGATGAACCCAGCGGGGAGCAGGGTCTGCCCCAGGGCCTCGGTGCAGTCGTAGGTATCCCCGGCGGCGATGGCGCGGGCACTGACCAGGATGTTGGTCACCCCAGCAGTCCCGGCGGATGGCACCAGATACACCGTGACCGTGCGGGCCACCGTGTCGGTATTCGTGAAGGTCAGCTTCTTGATGACGCTCTTGGTATTCGCCGGGACCGTGTAGTAGGTCGCGGCACTCGCGGTAAGCTGCGCTCCGGTGATGTTGACGGGCTTAATGCTCATTGTGTTCTCCGAGGGGAGCCCAGGGGCTCAAGGGAGGTTTAACTACTTGGTGTAATAGAGGATTACCCACCCGTTGCGGCTGGACTGGTTCACGCTGTCGCCGATGATGATGTTGGTTGCGTCTACATCAACAGACACACACCCCGCCGCAGATGTGTAGACATAGGGAAGAGGCTGCCAATTCGAGCCCACCCCGCCAACAAATGCCCCCGTCAGGTAAACCACACGGGACAGCCCAGTGATTCCGTGCGCGTAATTCCCATTCGTGGCATTGGGCAAGGACGCGATGGTGACTACCTTCATGTATATCGTCTTGCCATCAGTCCAGGTCGTCCCGGTGCTTTGCTCTGTGGTGGAGTAGTTGAGACCCCCACCCGAAGGCGCTACCCAGGCAGGGACACCCGAGGAAATCGTGAGGACTGTTCCAGCCCCACCCACTCCAAGCCGCTGCTGCACCCCAGAAGCCCCGCCCACCAGCAGGTCTCCCAGCGTGGTCAGCGGGTTGGGGTGAACGTGGTTTTCATGCGAACCATAGTGAGAGTCTCCAGCCGCAGCGGTTCCGGGAGCCGTAGGAGTGGCGCGGCCCAGAAGCAACGGAGGATAGGACACACCCGAAAAAGGGTCCTCATCGGGAACCTTGACCACCCGATCCAGCGCGAACGGGTCACCATCCACCGGGCGGGGCGTCTGGGGCACCTCAAGCTGGGCGAGTTGCGCCATGTCGCGGGCCGTGCCATCAGGCTGCTGGGTGTCCTGCTGGCCCAGAATCCACAGGTCTTCCCACGGGGTGTCTGAGTAGCCGCCGATACGCCGCATGAGGGCCTGGAAATAGGCTGCCCAGGTCTGGGAGATGTAGCCGTTTGGGTCCATCAGGGGGACCGAGGCCGGGACGGGGGGAACCACCTGCGCCTGAACTACCGCCTGCGTGGTGGCCGTGGCGCTCTGCTGGGTGGAGGTAGCACTCACACCAGTCGTGGGGTCAGGGACGCTCGCAGAGACGTTCCCCGCCAGTGCCGGGACTTCGCCCCACCCGCTGCCGCTCTCGGTGGGCTGAAGGATCTGGGGCGCTGCCATCAGCTAACCCCGGGAGTGGCGTCGATCTCAGCACCCAGCAGGGCGACTTCCACCGGGTCAGAGATGCGGACCTCAAACACGCGGTTCCTCGCCGCCCCGAGCCGACGCCAGATCACCCGCTGAGCGTAGTCCCCGAGCTTGCCGAGGCTGCGGGTCTGGGCATTGCTCCAGGTGTGGCCGAAGTCATCCGAATACCGCAGCTCCACCTGCGGGTCCACGCCCACCGTGGGAGCACCATCCAGGCCGCTGCCGACCCGGCACATGAGTTGGAACTTCGAGAAGAATATCCGCTTGCCGTCGTTGGACAGGTGCGGTGCGCGGCGCATACGGACCAGGGGGTTCCCCGCATCCGTGAATGTCGAGTCCGACAGCCGATAGATGCGCCCGTTCTCGTAGTCGCCCACAACGTGGGTCTCGTAGCCGTAGGCGTAGCACTGCGCCCGGTGCCGCTCGAAGTTGCCGTCAGCCCCCAGGTAGGCCCGCTCATGCCACTGGCCAGTGCTGATGTCATACACCCAGGAGGTGTTGGCGCCCTCAAAGTCCAGCACGTAGAACGCATGGCCGTTCTCCTGGTAGGCCCAGGCGGTGGTGGCGCTCAGATCACCGTAGGACTGGATTGCCAGCTCCACGCCGTGGTTGCTGACCCGCTTGGGCTGGTAGCCAGTCGCCATCCAGACCACGCCCTGGCCCGTCTGCCCGCCACCCAGCCACATGACCGTGTTGGAGAAGCGGAGGAACGTGTGCCGGGCCACGCAGCCGTATTCGATGAAGGCCCCGTCGATCCGGCTGAAGGTGGTGTCTGAGCCGCTGTTCCAGTAGACCTCGACCGTCTTCTGCCCCGCCACCCAGAGCTGCCGGGCGTTGCTCAAGACGGCCACGGTGGCGTCAGGCGAGCCCTCTGCCGTGATGAAGTTCAAGGCGTCCCAGGTGAGGCCGTCATAAAGGTTCGACCAGAAGAACTGCCCGGTGCCGGGGTTGTCGCAGATGAAGTAGCCGTCCTGGAACGTGCAGGTGGCCGCGCCAGGGAATCCCTCGCTGGTGATCTGGGTCAGCGAACCATCCACGAAGGACAGGATGTAGCCGTAGTGCCCGTCCACCAGGAGGAGCTGGAGCCCGTTGTCGGCCATGCAGACCCGGCCCACATTGGTGAGCAGCGTCCCGGCCAGGGTCGTAGTCCAGTCGGAGTTGACCCGATACACCTCATTCCCGCTCACGCAGGCCATGGCACCCGTGGACGCCACATACAGCCCACGGATCGGCCCCGTCCCCACCGTAGCAAGCAGATCCAGCCCGGGGGTGCTGATCAGCGCCCCGATCTCGCCGTCTGCCTGGGCCTGGGACTCGGTAAGCTGCGGATACAGGTTGACCGCTCTCTGGCAGTCGATGTTCACCGACTGGAGCGTGTAGCTGGGGCCGATGAAGGATTTGAGCTTCATTAGCGGTCGACCTGGTAGCCATTCGTCGCAATCGCCACAGCCCGCGCACCGCCGAAACTGTCGAACGAGGCATACAGCGGGTCGGCGTTCAGGGACTCAATAGCGCTCTTCGCCGAGCTGGCCCGCTGAGCGAGCGCAGGACCGGCCTGGGTGCCGTAGCTATTGGACAGCGCGACGGCCAGGTTGGTGACCAGGGCCTCCTCGTAGCCCAGCGGCAGCACCACCGTGTCGTTGAGGCTGGCGAACTCATTCACCCGGCCCCAGGAGTAGATGATCACATCCACCGTGCTGTCCTGCGGGACTGGCCAGAAATACAGGGTGTTCAGGGGCACATTGCCGGTAATCCACATCTTGGTGGGGAAGGTGCTGGGCGTGGTCTTCACCGCGATGTCGCGCCACTCTTCGTCGGTCACGATCTGGAGCGGGATTTCAATGGGGCGTGTGCTATTGATCAGCACCGCAGCCATCTGGATTCGTGCGGGCCTCGGGGCGTTGAACGTGCCGCCGACGCCCAGGGTGTAGCTCTGCGTCCCGGCGACCAGGTTGTAACTGTCCCGGTTGACGGTGAAGACGCTCAGTTCCTCGGTGGACCACTTCTGCACCATGCGGTTGAGCACCCGCAGGGCGTAGGCGCCATCCTCTGCGGTCATCGCATCGGCGACACCATTGGCCCCGATCTCAATTAGCGCATCACCGCAGATGTCTCGAACAGTCGCCACAGGCCCCCCAGATAGAACCCGGGGGAGCCGTGAAGCCCCCCCGGTCGTGCGGTGCTACTAGGACTCGTCGCAGTTGCGCAGGTCGATGAAGAACGTGCCAGAGCCCTCGGAGAAGGCGGTGACGCTGGTGCACTTGAGCTGGATCTTCGTGCCAGCGGGGTAGACAGGGGCGTTGACGCCCTGGGCCGTGGCGGGGGAGAGGAAGATCTTCCCCAGTGGGGTGACAGTGGCGGTGGTCAGCGCGATGGACGCGCCGGGGACAGCGACAGCCGAGGCGGTGGGGCCAACGTAGACGGCCACGGTCGCCAGTTTGGAGGCGGTGGAGGCCACGGTGGTCACGGCGAAGCGCAGGCCGAGGACCGAGAAACTGTAGGGGACCACGTAGTCGGTGAGCAGGTCAGAGGTGCCCTGGACGCCCACGAGCTGGCTGTTGACGGGGATGGTCGTGACGCCCGCGATAGCCACGCCATCGGTAGTCGGGTAGGGGGTGGAAGCCATGGTGAGAACTCCTGTTCAGGTGGAAGGGGCAGAAAGGAACCCGGCCCAGGGGTCGCCCCAGGCCGGGTGAGTGGCGTCCTAGCTGTAGACGCGAGCCGCGAAGGTGGGCCGCAGGACCGACCAGCCGAAGAGCACGTCCAGGCGGTAGAGCTCGGTGTCCTGGGTGCCGTTGTACCACTGGATCATGCGGAGGGGCACGTTCAGCTTCTTGCTGCGGACGCGGGTGCAGTTCACACCCTCGGGCTTCGGCAGATCGACGCAGACCAGGCCGAACGCATCCTTGTGGAAGACCACGTTGTTCGTGCCGGTGACGCCAGTGGCGCCCAGGAACACGATGGCGGGGGTGCCAGTGGGCAGCGCCGTGATGTTCTGGAGGGGGCCGGAAGTGGCGGTGTACATCGCAGGCTGGAAGGCCAGCGCGGTGTAGGCGGCAGCAGCGGTGACCACGAACTGCTGGAGCTGGCCCGTGGAAGCCTTGGAGACGGGGTTCACCTTGTAGACACCAGCGATCGTGAACACGTCACCGACAGCCACGTTGCCGGAACCGGCGGAGGCAACCACAGAGGTGCCGCCCTCGGTCGCGCCAGAGGCGTAGGCAGCGGTCGCAGCAGCGCGAGTGCCGACAGCGCCGGCGGTGATGTTCTGGTCCATGGAGAACTTGAACCCGCCAGCGAGGCGGCCCATGGTGCCGTTGCGATATTGCTCGGCGATGTCGTCGTTGGGGTTGAAGAGGGTCTTCAGACCGCCGACGATGCTGGACTGGCAGCGGGGGGCCATGATGGCAGCCCACTCGCCGTCACGGGGCACAGCGGCCTCGTCCAGGAGAGCGCCACCGTCCAGGAAGCCCTGGAGGTCGGTCATGGCGGTCGCGGGGGTGCCGGTGGCCTGGTAGATCTGGGTCAGGAGGGCGGTGCCCTGCTGGTCAATCAGGTTGGCCAGGGGGGCGATCATGGGGTTCAGCACGTTCTGCTTGAACGCCTCGCCGTCCTCGATGTTGAGGCGCAGCTCCTTGGTGGTGAAGGCCAGGTCCACGCCGTACTGGCTGAGGGTCAGCGGCTTGTATGTGTCGTTGTAGCCCTGGGGGTTGGCCACGGACCCGCTGCGGGTGCTGTAGCTGCCGGGGATGCGGATGTTGCAGGAGTCGCCGTTCTTCGCGCCGTCGGCACGGAACTGGTCGTCATACTGCCGGTTCACGAACTTGGTGAACGTGAGGTTGTTCTCCAAGCAGTCCATAGCCATCTTGGAGATGCTTGCTACATTGTTAAAGGCATTGGAAGCCATTGGGGTGAATCTCCGGGGGGCCGGTGGTTACCGGCAAAGGAGTGGGGTCAGTAGGACTCGACGCGCCCGTCATCGCTGGGCCGAGTGGCGGATGCCGCTGTGACCGGGCTGGGGGGTCGGGGTGCCTTGGTTGCTGGTGCAGGAGCTTTCTTCTGGGCAGGGTTCAGTCGCGCTTCGATGCGGCCCAGCTCGAGGGCGGCGGCGACAGGGCTCAGACTGTTGATTCGTGCGTATTCATCGGGGTGAGTCGCCAGGTGGTAGGCGACATCACCGCCCAGGGGGGACTCGTTGAGGACTTCCGCGACAGCGCGGGACGGTGCAGGGGCTGTCTGCAAGGCATCGTCGAAGTCATCGAACTTCTGACGGGTCGCTGCGGCCTTCTGCTCCCAGGTCTGCTGGCGCTTTTCGGCTTCGATCATGGCCTTGGCTTCAAATCGGATCGACGCCTTCACCCACTCCGCGTGGGTCTCGAAGTCGTCCTGCTTGGGGCCGTCAGCACTGACCGGGGCCACTGGTGCAGGCTCGGGAGCTTTGTTCTGGAGGGCCTGAGCCTTCCAGAAGTCCTTCTCCTGGGCCTCTCGGAGCGCCTTCTCCTTCCACTTCTGAGATCCGGGCTTGTGGCGGGGCTTCTCTGCCTCGTCTTCGGTCTCGGTCTCTGCGGCTTCAGGCTCGGGTGCTTCGGGTTCTGTCTCGACGGGGGCGGGTTCAGGGACAGCCTCGACAGGGGCCGTCTCCGTGGGCGCTACTTCGTCAAAAACAAGGTCTTCACTCATTGCAATCTCCGGGGCGGGATAACCGCCAAAGGAGTGGATGGGCCAGCGTGTTACCAGCCCGAACTGCTCAAGACGCCAACAGCAAAAGAAGCCGTAGGGCGTGGTCATCGTCGTTTTCAAGGGGTGGGGGAGGCCTGGGGGCCTTCACCCGTATGGCTGTCACCGGGACCGTGATCCAGCGGCTGTGGTCCCGAGGGGCAGATAGGACCGTCTCTACAGGTTCGATGGGTGCTGTCTCAGGAGTTGAGACTTCCACAGCCTGGGGGCCGGTGATCGTGATGTCCCAGCGCCCCTCAGGGACGGGCTCCACCTGGCGCTTCTTGCGGCGCTTCAGGTTGTAGATGCGGAAGGCCTGGTTGTCGGTCTGGCCCCCGTCCGTGGCAGCGTAGCACTCGTCCGCGCCCTCCGTGGCGTCCAGGGTCAGGTCAATCGGACCAGTGGCCACCAGTTCCACGGATGAGGCGCACAGGTCAGCACCCTCTACCGCGTCCAGGGCCGCCAGGAAGAACGGCACCACGTTGGAGGCGCAGGTATCAGCCCCCTCGGTAGCGTCCAGACCCAGGGATGCAGCACCAGCTCCCACGCTGAAGGCCGCAGCACACAGGTCGGCGCCCTCGGTTGCAGCTACCGCAGCGGAAACCACCGCGCTAAGGCCAGCCGAAGCCGTGTCTGCCCCCTCGACAGCCGCCAGAGTCGTAGAAACAGCCAGACCCGCAGTCGCTGACGCACTGTCCGCTCCTTCTGCGGCTGCCAGGGCAGTCCTGATGGCCAGGCCGGTGGCAGCAGCGGCAAGGTCAGCGCCCTCGGTAGCTGCCAGGGAGAAACTGGAGCCAGTGGCTGCCGTGGTCTCGAAGGCGTTGTTCTGGAAGGAGTCAGACTGGAACGCTTGAGCCATGGGCTACCCCACGACCTCGATGGTGCAGTGGTTCATCGTGATGGTGTTCGCCGCGTTGGAGGCGCTGCAAGCGCAGGTGAGGTCAATCACTGCTGTGGCTGCGGTATTGACGTTAGCCGCTGCGGTATTGACCGCGATCCAGTGGTTCTGCGTGGCCGTGACCGTGATCGTGTTGAACCCGACGATCCTCCCGCTGGTGAACAGGGTCGCGGTTGAACCAGTGGCCCGGCAGGTGATCTCGAACTCGCCCTCCCACGGCTTGTTAGTCATGGAAACCGTGGTCATTGAGATCGCACCAGATGTCCACACCGTCACGCCGCCGATAGACAGCAGGAAGTTCAACGTGGGGGCGGCAGTGGTGGTCCCGTATAGGCCGCGCATCTTGATGCGAAGAGTGCGCCCCACTGTCAGGAAGTTGGCAGGTAGGGTCAAGGTGCCTACGCCCGTGCCTGATGCACCTATCAGGGTTGCTGCCGTTGTGAAGGTCGCCAGCGTTGTGGCGCTGGTCTTTGTCCAGATCACCCCACCCAGACGTTCCTCTAGCGTGGCGTTCTTGATGGCCTGATAGGTGTCCGTAAACCGGGCTCGCTCGTTGGCCGCCAGCGTCCCACCAGTGAATATCTGGACGATCTTGCCCGCCGTGTCGGTGCCCACAGCTATGTTGGCCCCCTGGACGTATAGATACCCATCCAAGGCCCCGTTGATCGTCCAGGTGCCCGTGGACCAGCCGGAACTATTGATCCCCATGTTGATGAAGAGGGTCGTGTCCGTGCCTGTGTCCGCGGTGCAGACTACGTCCGTGGATGCCCCAGCGCCGTTGCTCAGGTTGATGTAGTGCGCCTGGGTTACAGCATTGACGCTGTTCGTCCCATTCACCCACGGGTTGGTTACCGAGATGGCCGCCCCGGCGATGGTCTGGACCAGGTCCGTGACCGTGTGCGCTGCGTTCCAGTTGGAAGGCTGGACGAGTGTAGCGTCGCCACCGTCAGCCTTCGCGCTGGAGAACGCATGGACGACAGTCATCAAACACCAGACGAATTATGGGTCAGGGTCAGGGCCGTCAGGTTGCAGGTCTGCCCGCTGGTGATCGTGGTCGAGGGGCTGATGATCACGTTGGTCCCCACCGTGCCCACCGTCAGGCCCGAGACGATCACCGTGCCGGTGCTGTTCTTGATGCGAGCCTCAGCCGCCACTCCACCAGCCGCTGCCGTGTTGGTCTTCGGCATGGCCGAGCCGGTGAGGACATCCCCAGAGACAGTCCCGGCAGGGTCGGAGAGGGTGAAGATAACCAGCGTCGAGGCGAACCCCGTGGTGCCGATCTCAAGGGTTGCGGCCCCGACTCCTGAGTCGATGTCGGTCTCCACCGCAGTCATGCGGGTCGTGCGGAGGGATGCCTGATAGATCACGCCCATGTTTTAGCCTCGATCATATGTTTGGCCGTCCCACTGGATCAGATCCCCAGCGGCAGGCGCGACAGCGAAGGTGATGACGTTGGAGCCACTGAAGGTGTAGTCCACCCCCTCGGTCTTCAGCGTCCCGTTCTGGTAGACAGCAGGCATGGACCCGCAGATGATCGACACCCCTGGCGCAGGGGCCGTGTTCAGGGTCAGGGTCGGGGCCGAATAGGTGTAGTCCGTGGTCAGCACCAGGCGGGTGGCCGTCCCGCCTGACACCTTGTAGATATACATGGGGTTCTGAGGCTCAACGGGCACGGCGGTGGTCAGGTCGTTCCCCTCCAGCACCCTGTCGCCCGTGTAGTAGTTGTTGGGCATGGTGTAGGCCTGCGTGGAGCCATCCCCGATAGCCAACCTCATAAGGACACCCATTAGGCCTCCTCCTCGATGATCCCTACCGGCTTGCCGTTGGCGTCCATCTGGAGGGTGCGCTTGCGTGGGCCGCCGCTACGCTTCAGAGCCTCAGCGATGCCCTGCAAGGCTGCGGTGTGGCCCTGCATCATCAGGTGCATGGGATCGGGCTTGGGCTCGGCGGCCTCCTGCTGCGGGGCCTCCTGCACTGGCTCAGCGGCCTCCTCAGCTGGTCCCTGCTGCATAGCGCCGTGCATGTGCAGGGCCAGCTCCTGGAGCTCCTGGTGCTCCTGATCGAGCTGCGCGATCTTGGCCTGGAGCGCCTGGTCGGCACCCTGGGCCAGCATCTGCTCTCGGGCCAAGAGCAGCTTGGTCTCACTATCCAGCCGGGCAATCTCCAGTTTGGTCTGGGCGTCCAGCTGAGCCTTGGCCATGGCCGCGTCCGTCTCGGCCTGCTTGCTCTCCAACTGGTCAGCCAACTGGTGGACCTTCTGGGTGAGCTGCTCGATCATCTGACCCGACTGCTGCTCCTTCTGCTGGATCTGCTGCATCAGCTCGGGCGGGAGGCCCTGGCCGGGGGCGCCCTCAGGCTTGTCCTGGAGCGCAGGGGGCAGGGTCTTCTTCAGGCGCTCGACGAGCTGCGGGGCAATCTGGAAGTCCATCATGCTGGCGATCAGGTCGGGCGCCGTGCCTGTCAGGAGCTGGCCCATCGGACCCTGCATGAGCGACTCCAGCAGGGCCAGGTTCTCCTGGCGCTTCGTTTGGTAGCCCGGCCCGACTGAAACGGTCACATCGTAGGTTCCCACTGACAGGTCGTAGACCTTCTGCATCCCCGTCTTCTTGTCCACTCCCCCGCTCGGGCCGTTGATCGTGACCAGATCGGTGCTCTCGTCGGGCTTGATGATCCGCACGACCCGCTGGGTGTCGTAGACCTTCGGCACCAGGTCGATCAGGATGCGCCCCAAGTGCCGGATGGACCGGGCCAGGTTGTCGGCGTAGTGGAAGCTGCCGGCCTGACCCTGCCGCTGGAGCTGCCGGATCGCCACGCCACTCTGTGCGCTCTCCCGGTTGCCCAGGTTGGCGTCATACATGCCCGTCGTGGCCTTCAGATCGTCGATGGCCCCGATCATCGCCCCGGTGATGGCCTGGATGGGAGGCTCCACCATGTTGCGCTGGGGCGGCTGCATCGGGCGCTGCTGGCTGTCGTAGGCTTCATACTCCAGCACCGCGAGGGGGCGCTTGTTGGCGTTGGCCCAGATCTGCCGCATGTTGCCCATGAAGCCCTTGGGGCCGACCCAGGGCGCCCGGGGAGCCAGGGCGATGGTCTCAGCCTGGGCGCTCTTCCAGTAGTTGAATGCTCTCTGGGCATCCTTGGCGGAGCGGATCAGGCCCGCCCAGGTGCGCTTGCCGTCCACGTTCAACTCAGTCCCATACACCGGGACGATGGGGATGTGCTTACCGGGCCAGACCGTCTGGTCCAGGATCTCGATGGCGTTCAACTTGAACCACTGGACCTCGACGGCCATGCTCTGCCGGGTGTCCACGATCTCAGCGCCCTCGGGCACCTCGTCGCGCTTGCAGGTGCTGCCATCTGACAGGCGGCAGATCGTCACGGACTTCCGCACCCGGCGGAAATACTCGGTCACCATCACGCCCGAGGCGTCGCGCTGCACCCACTCGGGCGCCGTGTCCCCGATGCTCGTCCAGTCGCCGTCATCCAGCCCCGCCATCTTGCTCTTGGGGTATTCGGCCCGGTAGGTGGCACTGGGCACGTAGCTGCTCACGAACGCATACTCCGCATCCGCCCCGTCTGGCTCAGTGGCCGCCGGGTCCATGTAGACGAGGTGCGGGTTGGGCACCCTGCTGATCTGGATCTCCTGGTCGAAGCTGTCAGGGGTGCAGTAGTCGGTCAGCACCCGGAAATATCCACGCCCGCAGCGCACCTGCGACTCGAAGGCCGTGTCGATGGCCGTGTCACCGTTGCTCTGATACGCGATGTGCCGGATCATGCCCTGGAAGATCTCAGCCGTGTCCTTGTCGGCACCGTCACCCACGGGGTTCACGCTGGGCTGGGGCCGGTTCTGCCGCTGCTCATTGACGATCTGGTGGATGAACGGCCCGAGACGATCCACCGCCAAGCAGGGCCGACCCTCAGAGTCGCGCTGGCTTCGCAGGTCCGCCGGCCACTGCCCGTCCGGGTCGCAGAAGCGCAGGTCATCCAGCTCGAGCTGCCGCTGCGGCTCATCGGCCTCGGCTGCTGCCTGGAACCGTGCCCGGGCCTCGCCCAGCAGGTCTCTATGGCCTTCCTCGACGTAGCTAGATAGAGATTTCTTGCGGGAGAAGATGCCCATCACTTCACCCCCACGGTCTGGAACTTGGTGCGGTCATCACGGAAGTGCATGTCCATCTCTCCACGCATCCGGGTCAGTTCCGCCGCCAGCGCCTCCTGCCGGGCCTGGTAGACGGCGATCCCTGTCTTAAGCTCGCTGACATCGGTCATAAGCTTCACTAGGGCCACAGAGGCGAGGGCCAAGAAGCCAACCAGCGCGGCGTCCTTGGCCTTGTCCCAGGTGGAGATTGAGCCCTCTGGGCTGTTCTGGATGATCATCGAAGCCTCCCGGTGACATAACCGGCACCGAGGCCGATGGCAAAGCCCTGCACACGCCCCAGCCACTTGCCGCTGGCAGCCACACTCTTCTGGGCATCCAGGGCGATCCTCAGCCCCGCTGCCTCACGCTGCCGAGCCTCTGCGGTGGCCTTCCAGTCGTCCCGGGACACGATCAACGTTCCGATCACTGCGGCCTGGTCGGAGATCACCACCTGCTGGGCCTGGATCAGCTCCGCGTCCTTGGCTATGACCGCATCACGCTCATCAGCCACAGGGCCTGGTTGAGTGGCAACGGGAGCCGCATGATCTGAATTGCTGGACACCGGGGGCACCTTGGCCTC
>SESG01022699.1_pt1 | contig 18847 bp, 25 predicted proteins | sample 3171421 | NCBI WGS metagenome assembly SESG01 (sample SAMN10866946, study PRJNA518727) | freshwater metagenome | biome: subpolar coniferous forest; feature: holomictic lake; material: water; isolation source: holomictic Lake 227, 6 m and 8 m depth | place: Canada: near Kenora, Ontario | collected... | reverse complement strand
CCATTGTTGGTATTGATGCGTTCGATCTCGATGGTCAGGCCGGGACAGACCAGATCATCGCGCACCATGGTGTCATCCGACTCCAGGGCGGAAGGCGCGCTGACGGAAGCACCCTGGCCGAAGTAGATGGTGGGGATCGCGGTGGCGTAGTTGATCCATGAGCAGATGGATGGCGTAAATCGCAGGCATCGCTGAATGGCCTGCTCGCAGGTGAGGTCGCGCTGTTCGTCGAAGGGGAGGGTTAGGTCCACCTCGGCGCCGCCAAACAGGAGTGGCGCGCCACGGGAGCGGGCGTATGCGACGATCTCGGCGAGTTGATTTTCCACCGTCATGGCAGTGCCGTCAGATGCCTGGTTGAGGATCACGCGGGAGGCAGGAGACGCGCCCAGGGCATCGGACCGCCAGAGCATCCAGGACTGCCGGAACCCAATGCGCGCCAACCAGGCCCACGGCCCCCAGAGCGGAATCTCGCGGCGGGTGTCCTGGCCGTTACGGGTGAGGCGCGAGACCTGTACGCGGCCGAGGAAGATGCGCGTGCCGGCATAGTGAATCTCGACGGTGGAGCCATAGGCCAGGTCGAGATCCGGATGCACGCTGAGAGTGGCGGTGTCCTTGGACAGTGAGACAAAGTCGCAGGCAATGGCGAAGACGCCGGCGTCACTGCCGCGCAGCAGTTCGCCGGAACCAAAACGTACTTGCCAGCGCGGATCCATCATTCCACCCCCGAGTCCATGCGGGCGGTGGCCTTCTGGTTTTTCTGCTGCGCCACTTCGCGCGCGATCGCGGCGATCTGACTCGCGAGTTCCTTCAGGTTTTCGTTGGAAGCTTTCTGGACTGCGGCCAGGTTCTGCGACGCGCCACGCTGCAAGGCTTCTGCTTCCTTGTCGGCCTGTTCATAGGGGGCCAGCAGGCGGCGCTCGGCATCTTTACCCTGATGGAGTTTGGATGCGCGTTGACGTGCTCCTGCCAGATTCGCGTCTGCGGAGGCATGTGTACCGCGCGCGCCGGCCTCCGCTCCGGTCGCATCGTCCAACCGCTTCTGTTCGGCATCGCGGGCGGTTTGCAGGGCGGCGAGTTGTTGTTCTTTGGCGCGGAGGGCGACGGCGGCCGCCGTGCGTTTGGCGACCTCCGCATCGGAGGCTTTGTCACTGACGGTGGCAGAAGAGGCTGCTGCGGCACGCGCGGCATTGATGGCGGATGGCGCCAGACTTGCGGCTTCCAGTTCAATTTTGGCCGGAGCCAGTTGTTCGGCATTCTTTGCGCGCGCTGCCGCTGTGTCTTTGATTTGTTGTTCGATGGCGATCTGACTGCGACGCAGAGGCGCCAGGCTGGAGGTGGCTTTTCCTTCTCCGCCTTCTGATAGTGATGCAGTGTACGCCGCTGATCGTGCTGCCTTGACCCCTGCCAGTTGCTTTTCCATGGCAGCCGTTTGGTCAGCGTAGGCCTTATCCTGCGATTGAATGGTATCCACTTTCTTTTGCGCGTCGGTCTGTTCGCTGGCGGCAGCGCGTGCGGCAAAGTCAGCAGAGGTGGCGGCGCGCTGGCGGGAGTACTTGGCTCCGATCCGGGCGCGGTCCTCCGGCGCTTCCGTGTTCGGATCCAGGGCGGCAAGTTCACCTTGTTCCTGAGCATCGAGTTTTGCCAGGGCCACACGCTCCTGGGCAGACAACAGTGTGCGAATTGCAGCCTGCATGCGTTCAGATGCGGCGCAGGCGTCATCGGCTGACTTGCGCACGGCATCGTACTGCGCGACGATTGCGGTTAACTTGGCTTCGTTGATCTTGCTAATAGACTCTCCGAATGCATCATTCGCCTTTTTCCCCGCTTCGACCTTTTCGCGCGCGGCCTGAAATGCGTCGGCAAGTTGCTGCCCGAGGATCGTGGCAAGCGTGATCAGGATCGTGACTAGGCCACCGATGCCTGCCATGAACGCGCGGATGCCCTGGGCGGCAACCTGCATGGCGCCTTGAAACGCCTGGGCGGCGGGACCGGTAGCGTGGAAAGCGCCGCCGATCTGGCCGATGGCACCAGCGGTTTGTTGGGCCACTTGCCTCGCCTTGGACATGCTGTCCGACGAGGCGTTAATGGATGGAACCGCACCGGAAGATGCATTCTTCAAGCCGTCCACGGCCTTCTTGGCGTTGTCGAGTCCCGAGGTATCGGCCTCGGTCTTCACGATCACTTTTACGTCTTCGGACATGACTATCTCGCGGGCGCTTGCTGGCGCCGGATGACGGAACGCAGGAGATCGCGGATGGCGGCAGAGGCGGTGTCGCGGACCGCTTCGTCGGTGGGGAGCACGGAGGGATCTTCGGCCTTGCTGACACTCTTGAGGAGCAGGTAGAGGATGCGCAGGGCCTTGCCTTCGCGGATCGCCAGGAAGGCTTTGTTGTTCTTGCTGCGGTAGACGAATGCCCCTGTCTTGCCCTGGAGGTACTCCCTGGCGTTGATGCCGTGCAGCTCGTCGCGCATGGGGATTGCAAGGGCCTTGCCAGGTTTGGCGTTGATGGTGCCGCCCCAGCGGTGCCAGGCAATGCCGGGATGGCGGATGATCACGCGGCCGCTGTCGGCATCTGCCTCGGCCGTAGTGGCTTCCGCGGCCGAACTCCAGTAGTTGGATCGTTCGGAGCGGGAGTTGCGCCCCAGGAGATGCCGGCGAATCAGAATGGATACATCCGCAGCCGCAGCCTGGTGCATGGACGCGCGGGCGGCCACGGCGCCGCGGATCGCGGCGAGCCTGGCAGTGGCTTCCGTGGCGTCAACGGTGACTGTGATGGAGGTAGGCATTTCTCTATGGCTCAACGCGGATGGAAAGTGCTATGGTGCTGTTGCCGACACGCATGGGGCGCATCCGCCAATGCATGCGACAACGTCGGACGCCGGGGACCGGGATGCAGGTTATTCCAGGCTTCACAAGGCACCTTCTTTAACCGAGAGGGTGCCTTCTCTTTTGCTCTCGAAGTATCCAGGTCTTGAGTTGGTCGGTATCCAGGTGATGACGTTGCCGTCTTTATCCGTCTGCACCAGCATGCGCTTGGCCCCTGTGAACTCGCGCAGATACCACTTATCGCCATTCGGCCGCTGCCAGGTTTCCTGCGGTGCTTGTATAGTGGTGAACGCCTGACGGATTCGTTGCAGACGGGCGTCGATCGTGCCGGGTGTATAGTTCTCCCCTTTCCAGTGGTCGACGATCTTCTGCGTGAACCGCGCCACAGCGCCATTAGGATCCTTGGCTACGGCCTGGCCGGTGCGCAATAGGCCGCTGGCTTCCTGCGGCCGCACAAGCGCCGGGGGCGGTTGCACGGTGGTTGCAGCGAGTTTGCCCAGACCAATGGACTTGGCTGTCCCCTGCGCGCCAGCCACGGGAGTGGACACCAGGAGAGACAGGACGCCATCCTGGAAGGTCGCGCCGGAGCCGAACACCTTGGCGATCGCGGCCTGCAACGCTGGCACGCCTGAGACGTCTGGCAGGTTGGCTTCTGTCGTGGCGGGGAACGGAATCGCTTCCGGGGTGAGGGTGTCGTCTTCGGTCAGCAAGCCCAGGCGAATGGCCTCGTCGCGATTGATATCCATGAGGCCCATGCCGGAGCCGAAATCAAAGGGCGGATAGGGCAGGCCAAACCGTGAGAGGTTCACCCAGATGGGACTGGTCTTGAGGGCCACCATGCGCCCCTGGATCAATTCGCCTCCTGCGTCCTGCCAGCGCTGCTGCCAGGTGTTACGGGGAACTTTACGCGCCATCACGCGCACGAGTTCCTGGGCGGGCCAGCGGTCGAGCGTGTCCGGATCCATGCCGGCGGCGCGCGCGCCGTAGCCACGGGCGAAGCGGACGTTCTGCTGCAAAATCAGATCGAGGCGGGAGCGGCTGCGGTGATCCTGCAATGCGCCGGGGAGTTTGGGATCCACCTGCGGTTCGCCCGTGCGGTATCCGGCGGCATCGAGGGCGGCGCGGATATCCTGGCGCGACTGGCTCAGTGACTTGTTGCCATCCAGGATGCCCTTGATGCTGGCGCCGATCTCCGCGATCGGATCTGCAAGATTCAGGCGCGCGGAGAAGAGTGCCTGTTGCCGGAGTACTGCCGGCAGCCGGGCGAGCTCGGCGGATGAGGCCGAGGTGGGGAGCGGTATGCGGGGGAGGTCGTACATGGCGGTGGAATGAATACGGACACAGAGGAAAACGGGTTATTGGGGAGATGCAGGCGGGGCGATGTTGAGCCAGAGGCCGAGGCCGATGTCGTCCACGATGTACCACTGGCGCGCCGGCGGGATCAGGGGGCCGATGTGAACGTCGGTGTTGGGATCCGGAGCGAGCACGCGTTCACCGATGATCAACACTTGGCGCGGCGGTGGTGGCGGTGTGGTGCAGCCAGGTGAAAGGACACAGAGGACGCAGAGAGAGAGGAGAGCACAGAGGAGTTTCATGGCGCGGGTTCCTTGTACGCAACCGATGGTTCGCCGAGGAGTTGCAGGCGTCGGGCCCAGAAGGCGGCGTCGGTGAAGCGCTTCGTTGCCAGGGCCGCGGAGAGTTCGCGTTTTGCCTGGCCGATGGCGGAATCCAGTTGGGTTACGGCATCGTTGCGGCGGTTGTACCAGACCGCAACGATGCCGGCGATGGTGCCCAGCAGGGCCAACAGTGCTGTGGCAAGTGTCATGCCCTATTCCGCCTTGTTGACGGCAGCACGCAACGTGCCGAGGCCGAGGGCGCCAAGAATGACATACGTCCACTCCGGGATCGCCCAACCCATGGCTTGGGCGAACGCCAGGGTCGCGGCGGCGGTGGCGATGATGTAGGTCTTCTTTCCTTTGAGGAAGTCGATGATCTTGGTCATGGTCTGCATTCCTTTGTTGTTGGTGGTTTGGGAAACGGGATTAAGGCACCAGGTCGGCGAGCTGTACGCCATTGCTACGGTTTTGCGCGGTCAGTTCGCAATCGTCCAGATCTCCGCTGTATGCCAGGGCATCTCCGGAGACGCCGGTGGCATCTCCGGACAGATGGGAGATGTCACCGCGGAGTCCGCTGATAGCTCCGGTCAGGTTCGAAAAATCTCCATACGCTCCGCCGTTCCCGAGTCCTGTCTTGCCGCCAACGTCTCCAGTGTACTTTGTCAGGTCGGCACAAAAACCGGAACTGATAACACCGTGAACCCCTGTCGCATCTCCCTTTATTCCATCGAAGGATGGGCCTACGATGGGGAACCCGACGACGCCCGATAGATTGGTTACGTCTCCGGTCAACTGAGGGTGGATATACCCTGAAATGTTCGTCAGGTCTCCTTTAATAGCGGTGATATCTCCAAAGAGTCCGGTGACATCGCCGGTTTTGTTGTCGCCCCGTCCGGAGACACCTGATGCGTCTCCGAAAAGTCCAGTTGTGTCTGATGTCAGGGTGCTGTTAAAGAGCACATCCGTTAAGAATGTAAGAGCCTTAACCATGAGCGTTCTCCGTATCAACCGAACTGGTTGTCACCTCAGTAGACCGTTTGCGCAACAGTGCAGCAGCGGCCACGGCGGCAGCGGCGCCGGCGGCAGCAGATCCGGCCAGCGGCAGGGAGTCGCTCCTGGCGGCGTCTGTGGTGGCGGCGGCATAGAGTGCGGTCCTTGAATCACGGGCCTCTGCTGCCGGGCCTGCTAGGGCATTGGTGGGCGTTCCCAGGCGCAGGGCCAGCGCCAGGGTCAGTCGTTGCAAAGCCGCCTGCTCGGCCTTCTGTGCGGCGTCGTCGGCCTGTACGCGCACAGCGCCGGGCATGAGTGCGCAGCGCACCACGTTGGTGCTGCAGGTGCCATCCGGAGAGACCACGCGCACGACCGCGCTGGTGCCATCCACGCGCAGCACATGCCGCACCGGCTCGGTGGCGATCCGCGCGGGCAAGTTGGTGGCGCCGGCCAGGCGCGCGCGCACCAGGTCGCGGTACGTGGCGGGTGTCGCGCCCGAGACGGATGCAAACAGAACCAGGGCGAGAAGTAAACGGATCATGGCACAGGTACTCCATTGGTCAACACACCGACACACAAGCCACCTTCGAAAAGCCACTGCTCGTTAGTTGCGACGGTAATGGTGCCGTCTCTGCCGATCTGGTTGTTGACCATCACGGCACCGAGAACCTGAAGTGTGGTATTGGTGGTGCCCCCGCCGAAGGTCATCTCGCGTTTCGGAATGATGGCAACGCTCAACATCGAGGCCGGGATGCTGACCGAGTACTCCAGGCACGACACCACGCCGTCAGGGGTGATTACCGGGTACAGAGTGGGAAAGGAATTGGATGCCGCGATAAAGGTCGTCCAGTTGGTGCCATCCAGCGAACCCTCGAACGCACAGATCGGCGCGGTCGCGGGATGCTGGCTGAAGGCGACGAAGGCTGTGATTGTGCTGTTGGTGCTGACTTCCGTCCGGAGCAGATCGCAGCGCGCCACCAGGTTGCTGTTTGCCAGGCTCTGCGGCATGTCGGCCGACAACCAGGCGATGGCTGTATTGGTGACGTCGACCTCCAGCACGGGGATGTCTGTCTGTGCCCATTGCAATGCGTTGCTGGCAATAGCCAGCATCGATGCAGATTCCGCATTGACGGCAGCGATGGCGGCCACACTGGCAGCATTGGCTATCGTGTTCGTGGGGCCGCGCAGCGAACCGTCGGACATGATCGTTAAAAAAGTGGCCAGGGCGCGGCTCACAGCCGCAGCGCCGCCGCCCTTGTCGGCACCCGTGAAGGAGACAGCCAGAACGAAGAACACGGCCGCCAGGCGCACCGACGGGCGCAGACGCCGAAAGAGCGAGATGCCCTCGATCCGGTCGCGCTTTTCCCACAAGAGCATGCAGGAACAGAATAGGACAAGGAGCGCCAGCAACGCCAGAAAGGGTATGGCGAACCACATCATGGCACGAGCACCCCGCCGACAAAGTGATTTGTGATTGCACCGACGACACGCGTGCCTGTCCAGCCACGCAGGCCGTTGACAGACAAGCCCCCGGTTACGTTGAGCACGTCAGCGTCGCCGGTGACAAACTGCACGTTGCCGTTGGCACGGAAGAAGGCGCTGGTGTACGCGGGCGGGATGATCAGCGACGTCTGGTAGCACTGAAAAACGCCTCCGGTAGTCGTAACCGCCGCCGTCGCGGGCCATGAGTTTGAGAGTGCAGCAAAATAGACCCAGGCGTTAGTGGTGTTCAGCCGGGACCGGTATGAGACCGTCGGCGTGTTTGTCGGCGCAACCTCGAACCAGGTGAACACATCGGCCACGGCATTGGTGCCTTGCTGCCGGCGCGTGAACTTCAGGATTTGCACGGCGCAGTTCGTGACCGGCTCGACTGCACTCGTGAAGCTCAGCACGAAGCCGCGGAAGATGGCATGCTGTTGCTGGCTGGCGATCTGGTTCTCGACGGCCGTCAGCCTGTTAGATACATCTGCCGCAGCGATCGATGCCGCGGCCGCAGCCTGCGACACCGCCAGCGCCTGGGCGGCGTTGCTGGCCACCATGGCGATGCTGGCCGCACCGTTGCGCGGGATGATGATGTTGTTGGAGTCCACGCCGACCAGGGCGGCGTATGGTTGCGCGGCCGCAAGTGGCAGGACACAGAGCGCACAGAGCGAGAAGAGAGCGCAGAGCTTTTTCATGGTTAGATCCCGTAGAGGTACAGCACGGAGTTGCTGAGTACGAATGTGACGTTGCTGTGTGTGCCGAAATCGTAGACCGGAAAGGAGGGCGCGGCGTACCCGGCCACGATGTTTGTGGTCTGGGCGAACGTGGGGCGCGTAGTAAGTCCGGCGCGTGCAGTGATATCGATGGAGTTGGTCGCCGCGGCGGCCGCCGCTGCCTGCGCCTGAACCACCAGGTTGCTGACGGTCAACAGTTGGTTTGTGGTCGCATACGGCAGGAGGCTGGGAAGGTCGTCAATCCGCGCGAGGACATAGGAGTTGGTGATGGCGTTTGGCGCATAGGCAACCGTGACGTAATAATCGCCAAAGCCAGCGTGATAATACCCTTCCGGCGACCCACCCATGGCCCCCATGGGTTGCGGAGACCACATCCACCACGTGCCTGTCTGCAAAGCAATGCTCCACACGCCATCATTATTTGCGTTAGTAAACGTAGTGGATGAAGCGCGCCGAAAAACAGACCCGACAGCAGGAACATAACCATACGTGCCGACAGAACTATCGGTGACCACAAGCGCATTGGTGTCTGCCGCCACCCGCCACAGCGTTGCCGTGCCGTTAACTACAGACACCCATGCGGCGGAATCGAGTTGCAGGACGCGGTCGGCCGATGTGGCGCGTGCGGCCTTGCCTGTGGCGAGCATGTCGCCCGCCTGCGCAATCGCATCGAGGCGCGCCCCGGCGGATGCCGTGTCGGCATAATTGGATGCTCCCATCAGTCCCGCATGCAAGGCTTCCGCAAGAGCATTACTCGCATTCTGCACGGAGACATATACGAGATTGGACAGTCCCGACAGGGTGTCGCCAAGCGTGGCCGGAGGAGGCAGGATCACCGGGTTGAAACCGGGACTGGTGCGCATCATCAGGCGGCCATAGGCCCGGTAGATCGTGCCGGTTGTGTCGGCGACGCCGAGGTAGAAGATGTAGCCGGTGGCGCCCATGTCGTTCGTGGGGCTCCAACTGGCGTGCAGGCGGCCGGTTACGGCGCCGAATCCGGCATCTTTGGTCCACCACGGACCGAGCGCGTTGGTGGCCCAGTAGAACGTGATCACGGATGAGGTCGGAAATGCCAGGGGAACGCCGACACTGGTTAGGGTGGGCTCGATCGACAGGGTCTCGCCCTGGAAGGCAACGATCATGGCCGGAGCCTGATCGGCTTTGGAAACGTCGATGGTCCAGCGTGCGGGAATGGGGAGAGCAAAGCCGCCCAGCGCGATCAGTGCGCAGCAGATTGAAAGCAGTATGCACTTCATGGCGCGGGTTCCTGATTGTTGATGACGGCGCGGCCGCTGAACGAGTACTCCACAAAGACGCGCCTGCCGGACTGTCGTGGGGTGAGCGCTTCCATGCCGGCGTCGGCGAGCACCAGGCCGCCTTCCAAGGTCAGTGTGCCGACACGCGGCGTGGTGGCAACAAGCGCGGCAATCAGCGCAGCGGCCGCTGCCGCACTGTCGCAGAGGATCGCCACGCCGAAAGAGACCGTGGCATGATCGTTGCCGGTCTCCTCATACTTCGGGCCGCCGCCATCCACAAACGTGCGCGCGCGCAACCCCGGACGCACCGGCACGGTCAGTCCGGAGGGACCGCACGCCAGGCCGACGGCGCGCGTGGCACCATCGCAGATCAGCGTGCCCGTATTTGGCCAGGAGATGGTCATGAGATCGATTCACGGTGGAGGGTTGTGGGTTGAGGGTGAAGAGGGCGACGGTTGCCCGTACGACTACGCATCGGGTTCCATGATGACCTGGTAGAGCGCGCCGAGGGTGTCGGCTGCGACCGTGCGATGCGCGGTAAAGCCGATTTCTCCGGCACGCAGGGAAGTTGCGCCCCACTTGCACGGCCCCTGCAACACGGCCACGTCGTAGAGCGTGGCCTTGACCACGCCGGAGCCGGCGCCTGCGGAGATCACGAGGTTCTTACCGGAGCGCGCGGAAGCGCCTTGCGCGGCGTTCCAGGGCACGAGGCCGAGCAGGTCGCTCTCGGGCAGGCGCACGGGCGTGCACTTGGCCAGCACGGTTACGGATGCCAGGTCGTGGGCGATCTCGCCCTCGTGGTCTGTCTTCCAGGGCGTGGTGCCGAGTTGCACGTCGATGGTCCAGCCGGCCAGGGTGTCGATCTGCAGGGCGTCTTGGCCTGTGCCCAGGGTTCCGACATAGCGGCCGCCCTTGGCCGTGGCCAGGAAGGGATAGTCCTCCGCCGCGTAGGGAGCGTCGGCGATGCTGATAAAGGAATCCTCGTCTCCGGGGGCCTTATCCGCGGCGATGAGCGCGCGGAACTTGGCCGCGCCGCCAAAGGCCGTGCGCGTGGCGGACAGGATGAGTTGGGGCGGCGCGACCAGGGCGGCGTTGAGAAACGTCACCATGACGCCGGCCTTGGAGTGCAGGATCAGCGGCACGTCGGCCACGCCGAACAGGGGCGCGCCGATGTCCGGCGTCTGGTGGGGGAAGAGCGCCGCCAGGATCTCGGCGGACAACTGCCCCACGGGACGGATGGAGGCTTCTCCGTACCGGTTGACGAGGAGTTTGTCCACCTCGCCTTCCATGTCTGACGGAATGGGCGTGGTTTCAACGGCCACGTCGCCGGTGATGCCATCGGCGGAGTGCAACACCACAGCGCCGAACTTGGCGACGCCCGGGCCTTTGACGAGATTCGTGCGGTTGCTCATGAGTCTATTCCTTCCGTTGCTCCCGGATCGGCAATGGTGCCGCTCGCGGCGAGTGTGACTTCGATAACCAGGAGATCGGGATCCGGTATCGCGCGGATGGACATCACGCCCAGGGGCGTGTCGTCCGTGCGACCCGGGTGATTGCAGGAGTGCAGCAGCCAGGCGAGGCGCTCGGCCAGTTCCACGGCCGAGGGAATGCCCTGGGCGCGTGAGAACACGGGAGATTCCAAAATCTGCACGGTGAGACGCACGCCGCCGTCGGACACGGGGCCCACCGAGGAGTCTCGCGAGAAGTCCGCCGCGGGCGGCGCGATCACGATGGCCGTGCCCGCGGCTCCAACCGCCTCGGCGATGATGGCCAGGGCATCGGCCTTGTCCACGACCACGACGCTGATGCCGTCCAGCGCGAAGACGGCATCCGCGGCGAGGATCTCGGAAATCTGGGTTTGAAGTTCGGCAAACATGTTGGACTCGGGCAATACGGACACAGAGGACACGGAGGAGAGAGGAGGGCACAGAGGAGAGTTGGTGTTGTGGTTTTCTGTCAGGATTCAAGAACACTATCGGGGAGTTCGACGGCAGGCCCTGGCCGGGCGCGCTGTTCGGCCTGGGAGGGCGTGGACACGGCCGGCTGGTCCACAGCGAAGCGGCCGGCGGCAACGTCCTGCAGGAGCTTTACGGCGGCTTCCTTGGCCGCCTTGCGGTTGCCCTTGGGGTCGAGCAGGACACCTGCCACGCTGGTGGAGTAGTCCACCAGGGCAATGTCCAGGGCGGCTGACACCAGGGTGGCCGGGATCGTGCCCTCCACGTCCAGGCGGTTGACGCGGTTGGCGGCCACGTAGCCGCGCACCATGCCGGTAACGTCCTGGAGCGTGGCCACGATGGCCGCATCGTCCAGATCCACCTTGGCGCGTTGCAACGCGGCCAGTTCGGCCGTAGCGAAGCGGCGTTTGAGTTGATCGGGTTGGAGGGTTTGCCAGGACATGTTTCACCAGAGATCAGCGGTCAGTGGTCAGAGATCAGCGGTCAGTTGGGCAGCGAGATCACGCGCACCACGCCGGCGGTGGCTCCGGAGTAGCGGAAATATTCGCCGTAGAGTGCGAACCAGTTGGTGGAGTTGGGCGCGCCGCGGCCGAGACCGGCGGAACAGACCACGGTGGCGACGGTATCCGTGCCGGTGGTGTAGATGCGCTGCACGGTGACGGTGGCGGCCGCCGGCAACACGGAGCGGCAGTCCACCCACCCAACACGCGCGACCTGGGCGGCCGTGAATCGCAGGGAGTTGGTGGTGGAGAGTTCGGTGACCTTCATGTCGCCCGCGATCGCCGTGCCGGCGCTCGCGATGGTGATCGCGATCGCGATCAGAGTTGCGAAGATTGCTTTGTGGTTCATAGGAAGTTTCCTCTTTGCTTGCGGTTGGTTGGGGAGAAAAGCGCGACGCGGATGTTTCAGCATCCGCGCCGCGCGGGCGCAGGTATGAACGATCAAGGAGAACGTTGAACTAGATATTCGACCACGGCCACGCTGCCGGTACCGCCCGTGCCGACGAACTTGAGCATGTCGCCGTATTTCAGGTAGGCGGCCGTGAATGAGGCCGTACTGCCGGAACTGGAGGCGATCGTCACGCTGCCCACGGCCTGGGTGTAAACCCCGCCGGAGGTGATGCGCGTGACGGTCTGGGTGTCGGCTGCGAGCAGCGACTTCTCGACCCAGATGCGTTTGAGTTCGATCGCGGCGTACGGCACCGTGTTGGTGTACGTGGCCGTGCCCGCGGTGGTCGAGATCGTCACGACCGAACGGTCGTAGACGCTGTCGGCCATGGCCGGGAATACGGACACCGAGAGCACAGAGGCGAGGAGGGCACAGAGAAGGAAGCGTTTCATGGTTTTCTTTCGCTACGGATTTTCGCGGATTGCGCGGATCCTGGTTTGTGGCAGGTGGCGGGTGGCTCGATGGCCACCCGCCACGCGGTTGGTTACGTGTTGGCGCCGGTGACGTCCAGACGCTTGCAGAGCCCGGCAGAGACGATCTGCGGGTCGCAGGTCCAGTCGTTCTCGTACCAGTCGAAGTGCGGCTCTTCGCGGTAGGAGAAGATCTCCGTGAAGAGCTGCGCCGCCGGGGCGAAGGTCTTCATGAAGGAGGGATCGTAGACGGTCGGCATGGGGCTGCTGAACATCACGAACACGCTGCCACCCAGGATGCCGCGCTTGGTGGCGGAGGAATTGCCCAGGCCGCCGCCGTAGAGAGTCGCCGTTTCGACGATCTCCACACGCGCGCTCGGGTTGACGAACAGGCGCGAGACACGGTCCGGGCTGACTTCCGCCAGATCCGCGCCGGGCATGCGGGCGCGCACCTTGGGGTTGTCGGCAAAGACGCACCATGCGCCGAAGTCGAACACGACCTGGTTGGGCACGATGCCCGTGGCCAGGTACACGGCCTTGATCAGGCCGTTGATCTCGGCAATGGGATCCACGGTGGCGTCGAGCCACGCGCCCTTGCCGGCCGTCGCGGCAACGCCGTCCTTGATCTTGCCGACGATCTGGTTGATCAGGGCGAGCACGCACATGATCTGGAGTGTGCGGGTCTTGCCCTTCTCCAGGAGCAGCGTGTTGCCGCCGGCCTGGGTCTTCTCGTACTCGTCGATCTTCACGCGCAGGCCGTAGGGCTCTGCGGCGTAGTTCGCCGTGTCGTTGAGGAACTGGATCTCGTTGGCGTGTCCGCCGACAGACCGGCGCGCCACGGCCTCGGCAAAGGCCTTGAAGGCGGCGGTGTCGTCGAACTTGTTGTACTTGCCCGTGGTCGCGCCGCAGGGCACCACCGGGGCAAGGATGTTGAGCAGACGCATCGCGGCCTGCAGATCCTGCATGAGGCCGAAGGCGTAATCGGTGAGATCCTTGCGGACGCTCACGTTGTTGGGTTTGAGGGCCATGGGTCAGTTTCCTTTCAGTGAACTGTGAACAGTGAACTGTGAACAGTGAACAGTGAACAGTCGGAGATACGGCGATTACGCCGCTGTGATCTCCGAGCCGCGGACGAACACGTTCGCCCAGTCGCCGGCAACGCCGGATTCGAGAGCCACACCGAAGCGCACGCCGGTGGTGGCGGTGTCCTTCACCTTGCCGTCCGTGTGCGGGATGATGGCCTGGCCTGCCGTGACGGCCGCGCCGCAGAGAGCGGTGCATTCGCCGAAGATGCAGACTTCGCTGTTGGTCGTGCCGCCGCGCGTGACGATGCCGACCGCGGGATCCGTGACGCCCGTGCAGAGCACGAGGCCATCGGTGTCGAACTTGACGGCATAACCTTCGTAGCCGGTCAGGTCCGTGAGGGTCTTGTTCTTGAACGTCTTAACGACTTTCATGGTGTGTTTCCTTTGTGTGGTGGTTTCTGTGAATCGCGTGCCTGACTGACTACGCGAAGAGTTCGGGGTGGCGTGCCTGGGCCGCGGCCTCGGCGTCCACGAAGGAGCAGCGGCGCTCCGTGCGGATGGTCTCGATCGCACTGCGGCGTTCGGAGTCCTTGTTGGCGACGACGCCGCTGGTGGCGGCATCGGGCTTCTGGCCGGCGGCCTTGTTGCAGACCGTGGGCTTGGGCATCGCATCCAGGGCCTGCAGGGCGAAGGCCTTGTTGGCGACGTACAGCTCGCGGAACTTCACCAGGTCGCCGATGCGTTCCTTGTTGGCATTGCAGACGCCGTCGGCTTCGGCACCGAGGGATGCCTTTTCGAGTTCGGCGTTCTTGGTCTGCACGGCCTTGACGGCGGCCATGACTTCTTCGGCCGTGGCGGTCTCGGGCAGGCCGAGCGCCAGGGCAATGGTCTTGAGGTCCATTGCTGGATTCCTTTCTTGGGGTTGGCCCGCCGCCTCGGCGGGAGATTCGGTATTGAGCACGGGGCGCATGCGGATGTTGGGCTTGTTGGTCATGGCCACGCTCAGGAGCTTGTCCGGGCGGCCGGCCGCGTCGAGCGTCCAGGCGGGCGAGAGGAAGCGGCGGCGGCGGTGCTGGAGATCGGCGGCGCCGACATCGGTGAGCTTCAAACGCGCCATGAGGCCGTCGGTGTTGTCCACGCGCAACTCCTGCACCCAGGCCGAGGCGCAGGTGTCGGCGCCGGTTTCGGAGTTGTGTTCGGTGTCCACCAGTACCTCGGGCTGGAAACCCGCGACGAGCGCATCGAATGCCTGGCGATCGCAGTGCTGCAATACGCGCGTGCTGTTGAGCACGCCGGCGTACTGGCCGAAGGGGCAGAGCTGGCACCAGATTTCATCTTGACCTGCAACGTATGGAATGGGTTGGTTCTTCATGCGTGGTTTTCCTTCATTCCGGAGGCGACAGCGTCGGTGAGGATGCGTGTTACCAGGGCGAGGTCGGCGTCGGGCACCTGCAACTTGGCGGCGAGCTGCGGCAGGTCTTGCAGGAGCGCTGCAAGCTGCGTGCGCATGGCGGCTTCGTCGGTCTCTTCCAGGATCGCCAGGAGCCGGTCGATCACAGGGGCGAGGGATTTGGCGCGGGCTTCGATCAGGGCGTCCACGGCGGCCGTCTCCAGGACAGATGCCGTGGGGACAGTTACGGATTGCGCGGATGACGCGGATTTGTTGAGCGTGATAGGTACACTTGGCGCCTGGAGACTGGCGACTGGGGCCTGACTGACTTCCAACTTGTACCCGCTCTTGCTTTCGAGCTCGCTCTGCACGATGCGGTAGCCGGCGGTGACGGCCTTGGCGCCGGCGTCGAAAACTTCCACGGCCGTAGCAGGTGGATCCACCTGGAAGGCGAACTCTGCAAGTTGCGCTCGTCCGGGATAGGCGGCGGCGAGCATGTCCGTAGTGCAGCGCGTGTTGAAGGCCTGCGCGATGAAGCGCGCGTCGCGGCGCATGATGGTGCGCCAGGTGTCGCCGTGCTGGCCGCTGGCACCTTCGCCGAGGCCGGCGGGCATAGAGAGCGATGTAGCCAGGCCGCCGGTTGCCAGCAGCACCACGAGTTCCTGCTGGTGCTTCAGGTAGTCGATGAACGGGTTGGTGCCGCGCGCCTCGGTGGCGTAGGTGACAGTGGCGCCAGCAGGCAGCGCGCCCGAGCCGCCCTTGGCCACGCGCTGGGCGGCGTCCATGTATCGGGCTTCGTCCGCCTTGTCGGCAAACTCCGGCATGATGATCATGACCGGCGGCACGCCGTAGCGTTCGATGAACTTGCCCCAGAGGCGTTCGCCCAGGGCGGCGCGCACGTAGATGGCAAGCGCGGGATAGTCGATATGCCGCGTGCGCACCAGCGAGACAAGTTCATCCGCCGGGATCTCGGGGAGGTTGGCGGTGGAAACATAGCCGCGGGCGGCACCGTTCCAGAGCCAGGCGCCGGTGGCGCGGTTGCGGGCGAAGTTCCACTGGTCGAGGGTCTCGATGTTTGCCAGGGAACGCAGGCCGGTGTTGTAGCGCGGCACGGCATGCGCAAAGCCGCGGAAGAAGCCGGAGGCCAGCCACTCGATGCCGTCGAGGAGATTGTCGCAGGCGCCGTATGCCTCTTCCAGGAAGGCGGCTTGTTCGTCGGCCAAAACCTGGTCAAAGGCGCGGCCGACACGCTTGGAGCGTTTGGGGCGGCAGAGCCAGTCGGTTTCTTCCACGCCTGCGGAGCGGCGCTCGGCGCAAATCATGAGCGTGGGGTCGGCGGCTTCGATCTCCTGGTAGAGCCAGGCGAGATCGGTGTAGCAACCCTGGCGGGCATTGTCGAAGATGCTGATGGCGCGGTCCACCGTGAGGCCGCGCAGCGGATTGGTGGCTTCCAGCCAGAGGGACATTTCCGTCTTGGAAAAGTCCGTGGGGACGGGACGGGAGAACTTCTTCACCAGAGAGTTCACCGCGGGCACAGAGGAGGCTTTGTTGAGAATGGTGCGGAGGTTCATAGCGCGGCCTCCTGGTAGGCTTCAAATGTGCGCGGGATAAACGTGGGGCTGCCCTTGGCGCTGGCGGCATGGTGCGCGAGGGCCAGGGCGATGGCGCGATCGGCGTGGCCACTCTCGTCGCTGTCGGCATCCAGGCGGATGTTGCCGGAGGCGGTCTTGACCTGGCGTATCTTGTGGAGGTCCTCACGAATCTCCTGATCGGCCGGGACGCGCACGGCGCGATCCTGAAAGGCGCGCTGCAGCGGCAGCAGGAGGTCTTCCTTGACCTCGGCCGTAAACTTCACTTCCTCGACGCGGGTGCCGTGCAGGCGGCGCGCCTCCTCGGCCAGCATGCGGCCGATGCCGGTGGCGTCGATGCAGGCACGGCGGATGTTCCACTCGCGCATGACGCGCGAGATCTCCAGGAGCTGGTCGCGGAAGGGGGTCTTGTCCAGTACTACAATCTCGGCGGTCCAAAAAACATCTCCGACTTTGCGCAGCACCCAGAGCACGGTGCGGTCGTGATCGCGGCCGATATCCGCGCCCAGGTAGCACGGGCCTTCGGCTTTGCCGGCGGCTTGCATTGCTGTTGCATCGGCCTCGCAAGATGCGATCAGGTTATAGGCCAGCAGTGCGCCGCCTTCGTCCTGCGGGTTGCACATGTACTGGCTCTGCCATTCGGCCTCGGTGCGGCAGCGGGCGCGCAGCACGGTGCGGAACTCCACGCGCGTCTGCGGCTTGCCGGTCTGTTCGACGATCTTCTCGACGAGACCCTCGGCAATAGCGTCGTCGATCGTGGTGCGGTGCAACGCCGCGCCCATGGGGTTGCCGGCAAACTTGGCCTGCGAGACCAGTTTGGCAAAGGCCGTGTCCGGAGAGCCGTTGGCGGCATACGCCGAGACGGCCTCCAACTGGCCGCCCCAGGTGATGCACGGCATGGCCATGTCGATGAGGTGGCCGAAGTCGCGGTGCAGATCGCACTCGTCCAGGAGCACGTCGCCGCCTTTGCCGGCAAAGACTTCCGGCGTGCTTGCCAGGGAGACGATGCGGCAGCCGGTGGGGAACTCCACCACGAAGGCCTTGACGTCGCCTTCGCCCACGACCTGCACGTCTTCGCCGTACATCCCTTTTGCAACGATGTTGGCCGCGCCGCACCAGCGCGAGATGTAGTCGCGGATGAACTCCTGGGCAGTGAGCATGTCGCGTGACGACACCCACTGGATGAACCCCTTCTTGCGGCGCATGCACTTTTGGAAACATCGATACGAGGTGCTGAAGGTGGCACCGATGCGGCGGCTCTTCGCGTTGAGTTTGAAGGGCGCCTCGTCGTCGATCCAGCGCTCCTGGTAGGGCAGGAAGAAACTCGGCTTCATGGTTTCCTCCCCAGTTGGGCATCGAGTTCCTTGGCGACCTGGGCGGCGTCCACCTTGGGGGCGGCGTCCTTCTTCGTGACGTCGAGCAACTGTTCCAACTGCGCCACGCGCGCCTGCAACTCGTCGCGTTCGCGTTCGGATGCCAGCAGACGCTGCAGGCGCGCGGCGTCCATGGTGCCCTTGTTGGCCTTGAGCGCGAGGGTCGCGAAGTCCAGCGCGCCGGCCGGATCGCCGCGCGCCGTCAGGGCAAAGAAGTTTTCCTTGAGCGCCTTGGCCATGCGCTGATCGAGCACGGCTTCGTCCACGGCGATGTCGTAACTCTTGCTGGCCTGGATGCCGCGGCGCACTTCGTCGCGTAGGCGGCGGCTGCTCTGCCGGCGCCACCAGCGCGCCAGGCTGCCGACGCTCGTGGCGATGCCCTGGTGGACCTGAACCCACTCGACCGCCTTGCCGTAGGGCATGTGCTGAAGCACGGCGAAAAGCTCGTCTTGCTGACCTTCAGTCAAGGCGTCGAGTGGCGAATCTGTACGGTCTTTGCGCATGGGTTACGAGCGAGCGAATACGGACACAGAGGACACAGAGGAAGATGAGGCCACAGAGCAATTTCTTGGCGGCGCAATAGCGCCGTTAGAAACTCCTCTGTGCTCTCTCTTCATCTCGGTGCGCTCTGTGTCCGTATTCATTGGTTCAACCAGGGAACCGGACCTTGCCTGCCGGCGTGAGAACGTAGGAGAGGATTTCGGGAGCGTCCTGATCAGCGATGCGGCGAACGTCGCCGCGGGTTTCGAGATGCACCAGGGCGGCCTGCACATCGGCCACGGTGGCGGGCGTGCGCACGTAGTTACGCACAAAGGTCGAGAGCGCACGCGGCGTCAACGGGCGGTCATTGGCCTCAAACAGGACGGTCCCGATGGCGCGGCAGAGTTCGGGGTCGATCATGACTGTCTCCCGGAGGCTTTCATCCAGCCTTTGATCTCTCCGACTGTTTCGGCGAGCAACTCGGCCGTGGCGTTGAGCTTCTTGTATTGCTTGTCGAGTTCCGACAGATGCCACTGTCGGCAGGCGGCGCGGGATTCTTCGATGGCGGTGATGCGGCGGGTGTGCTCGGAAACGGCCGAGTCGAGGCGCGTGATGGATTTGTCCAGATCCTGGTTGGGTGGTTTCGGGGCGTCGTCGCGCGAGGCCTTGCGGATCGCCAGGTAGATCTGTACCAACTGGCCGATGGCCAGCAAGCCCCCGATGGTGATGGCTGTTTCGCCTGAAATTCCGGTCATGCTGCGACTCCTGAGAG
>SESG01012727.1_pt1 | contig 18888 bp, 10 predicted proteins | sample 3171421 | NCBI WGS metagenome assembly SESG01 (sample SAMN10866946, study PRJNA518727) | freshwater metagenome | biome: subpolar coniferous forest; feature: holomictic lake; material: water; isolation source: holomictic Lake 227, 6 m and 8 m depth | place: Canada: near Kenora, Ontario | collected... | reverse complement strand
CCCGACGGGCGGGAAACTTGCGGATCATCTCATAGTCGTGTGTGGCCATGACGACTGTTACCCCATCCTTGTTGATCTCATGAAGCAGTACCATCAGTTTTTCCGAAGTTTCGGGATCCAGATTCCCGGTAGGCTCATCTGCCAGGATAATTTGAGGGTTATTGAGCATGGCACGGGCGATGACGATCCGCTGCTGCTCACCACCGGAGAGCCTATGCGGCATTTTCGATCCTGCCTCGGGCATCTCAACCAGATTCAGTACTTCATCGATCCTTTCCAAAATTGCCCGTTCCTGACGCCATCCGGTAGCCCGAAGCACAAACTCGAAATTTTTTTGCACGGTCCGGTCACTCAGCAACTGAAAATCCTGGAAGATAATCCCAAGCCTTCTGCGTAACATCGGAATGTCCTTCATTTTCATTTTATTCAGGTCGTAACCCAGGACGGTACCTTCACCGTTCACAAGTGGTAGATCGTGGTAAAAGGATTTCAGTAAACTCGTTTTGCCGCTTCCAACTTTCCCGATGATGTAAAGAAATTCCCCTTTGAGCACTGTCAGGCTCACCTCTTTCAGTACCAAAGTCTCTTGTTGATAGATATCTGCGTTTTCCAGTTTGATAATTTCTTCTGCCATGGGGGAAGTGTTGATAAAATCCTAATTTTGTAAAAACAACGATGTACAAATCTAAGGATTTTTGATGATCTTCAGAAATCTTAATTTGTCCCGTGTCAGGCATTTTCAACAGGTAGAATCGCAAATCCCAGCATGAAACAGACCCTATGAGAACCCAGATAAAAAGAACCATTTTCATCCTGATTCCATTCGTTTTTTCCTTGGCAACGGTCTTTTCACAGAACAATGAGACCGGCAAAGGAACCGAAACCCGTCGCTACAGGGAAGGAACAGCCCTTTTTAATGACGGAAATTACGGATCTGCCATCAAGGTATTTGAAGAACTTCAGTCAGAAAATGACGGACTGCTTGCAAGAGCCTCAGCCTATTACATTGCGGCTTCGAGGCTGGAACTGGGAAATCCCAATGGTGAAGCAGAACTGAAAAAATTCGTTGAAGATCAGCCGGACTCTCCGCTGATCAACGGTGCGCTATTCAGGCTTGCCAATCTTTCTTTCCAGCGCAAAAATTACAAGGAAACCCTCCAGCTTTACACCAAAATTGAACCCGCCAATCTATCCGACGGTGAAAGGGATAAATATCTTTACAACTCCGGCATTTCCTTGCTTGAAACCGGAGACAAACCCAGAGCAAAAAGTAATTTTAATCAGTTAAGGGGTAAAAAAGGATCCATTGGTGATGGCGCCAAATATTATTGGGCACATATCAGTTACCTGGAAGGTCATTTTGACGAGTCGCTCGCTGAACTGAAAAAACTTGAAAATACACCCGTCTATTTTAAGCTCATTCCCTATTATGAGGTTCAGGTTGCCTTTGCGAAAGGTAATTTTGAAAGAGTGATCGAACTGGGTGTTCCACTTTTGGAGAAGGCACCCGAAGAACGAAAATTCGAGTTGGCAAGAATCATCGTTACCTCCTATTACCAGCAGCAACAGTATGTTTCGGCGACAGAACTGATTGATAGGTATTTCAAAAATAAGGAAGTTAGCAGGGCCGATTGTTATGTCGCAGGCTTTTGCCAGGAAAAAAGCGGTCAGCCGGATCTGGCCATCCAATGGTATGAAAAATCGATTCAGCAAAGTGATGCCATCTCTCAGGGAACCTACTACCAGTTGGGCGGACTCTACATGAAAAAAGGCGACAAGCAAAAAGGACTGTTGGCATTTCAACATGCCTCAGAGATGAAGTTTGACCCGAAAATAAGGCAGGACGCGTTGTTCCAATATGCCAAGGCCACCTATGAGCTGGACTATTCTCCGTTCAACGAATCCATCAAGGCACTCGACCGTTACATCACCGAATATCCCGATGCCAGGGAAAACGATCAGGCATATACCTATCTGGTCAACGTTTTCATGACAACCCACAACTACAAGGATGCGCTTACCTCCATGGACAAGATCAAGGTAAAGAGTCCTTCAGTCAAAAAAGCCTATCAAAGGGTAGCCCTCTACCGTGGGATGGAACTTTTCCGGGATCTGAACTTCACAGGTGCGCAAAAACTATTCGACAAGTCACTGGAAAATGGCACCTACAATCCGGGTTTCAAGGCCCAGGCGCAATATTGGCACGCTGAAACACTTTACCGACTTGACAAGCCGGAAGAGGCTTTCGCCGAATACAAAAAATTCCAGTCCCTGCCGGGAAGCACCAAGCTGAACGAATACGCGTTATCACTTTACAATATGGGGTACCAGTTTTTCAACAAGCAGGATCTGGCACAGGCAGCTTTCTATTTCAATAAGTATGCCGAGCGATCTACCGGTGATCACGACAAATTACTTGGCGACGTCTGCAACAGGCTGGGCGACTGTGCCTATGCCGACCGCAATTTTGATGCAGCACTGAGAAATTACGGAAAAGCAATTGATCTGAATTCGCCTGATGCCGATTATTCTCTCTTCCAAACCGCTTTCACCCATGGTCTGATGCAGGAACAGCAGACCAAAATTCAGGAGTTGGAACAGCTCATCTCAAAATATCCGGATTCTCCCTATTGCGATGATGCCCTGTACGAAACCGGGAAGGCAAGGGAGAAGGAATCGGATTTTGAAGGGGCCAAATCAAATTACAACGACCTGATTGCCAAATACCCCGGAAGCCCATTGGTAGCTAAGGCCCTCGCACAACTCGGCCTGATTGCCTACAATCAGAATCAGTATGATGCATCCATCGCTTACTACAAGGAGGTGATATCCCGATTCCCTGACACCCCTGAGGCCAAGGGAGCCCTGACAGGTATCAAAAACAATTACATGGAGAACAACCAGGTGGAAGACTATATCACCTATACCAAAAAACTGGGCAAAGGAGCTACGCCATCACAAAACGAGCAGGATTCGCTCACCTATGCAGCTGCCGAAAAACTATACATGTCGCAGTCATCCAATGCATCAGAACAACTTTCCAGGTACCTTTCCGGCTTTCCGAATGGTAGTTTCACTGTCAATGCCCGTTTTTACCGTGCCGAATGTGCCTTCAATGCCGGCATGAACACAGAGGCATTACAGGATTACGAAATGGTACTCGCCCAACCGAATAATCTTTTTACTGAGAATGCTTTGATCAGGGCCGCCGGACTTTCCTATGATGCCAAAGCCTATTCAAAGGCATTGACATATTTCCAACGCCTCGAAACCATTGGCGGAAATCCCGCCAATGTACTGGCAGGCACCACCGGCATCATGCGCTGCCAGTACGAACTCGGCAATTGGGAAGAAGTAGCAAAAACGGGATGGAAAGTCCGCAGCAATGGTAAAATCCCCCCCGAACTTGACCGGGAGAGTTCCTACAAGTCCGCCAAAGCCTATGATGCTTTGAAAGATCAGGCAAAAGCCCTTCCGTTGTGGCGCAAACTATCCGCAGATCCCAAATCACGGGAAGGAGCAGAAGCCAAGTACAACGTTTGCAAATATTATGCAGAGAACAACCGCCTCAAGGATGGCGAAAACGAGGTGATGGATTTTATTGCTAAAAACAGTCCGCAAAAATTCTGGCTTGGTAAGAGTTTCATCCTCCTGGCTCATATCTATGAGAAAATGAACGATCTGTTTCAGGCGACCAACACCCTCAAAAGTGTGATTGAAAATTATGAGATCAAGGACGATGGCATTGTCGATGAAGCGTCCGCTTATCTGAAAATACTGGAACAAAAAAAATAACCGATTTAAGCTAAGTCTATGACTCCAAGATATTTCATACCTCTGTTTCTGTTGACTTTTGTCTTACCAGGATTCGTTTCCCGGGTGGATGCGCAGCAGGATACATCAAAGATGAACCAACAGGTGGAAGTGATCAAAGCCTATCGTCCTTCTGTATCTAAAGCAGACAAAATCAACCTGTTGCCGGAAATCAACGACACCACGCGCTTCAGACCTGATCTTAATTACAAAATAAGCAGCCATCCGGTTACTTCCGGATTCCAGTCCTCGGCACTGAAGGCATCCAACCAGCTTCCTGCGGAGTTCAACCATCCCGGTTACGGGAAAATCAGCGGAGGTTTCGGCACCAATCTGACACCCTTTTTCGATTTTTACCTCAACAATCCAAATTCTGAAAACGGCACATTCGGACTGCAGCTGAACCATCTCTCCTCGCAAGGAAGTGTAGAATTGAAAGGAGGAAATCAAATTGATGCTCCATTTAGCTACAACAGGGCTATGGCCTACGGGAGTTATGTTTACGAAGGAGTCACAATTTCCTCCGACTTTTCCTATCAGCGTGACGTCAACAGGTTTTACGGGTATCCCATCGCCATCCCGTCAGACATCCTGACCAATAATTTCGTAAAATATTTCGGCAAGGACCAGACGAACCAACTGGGAAATTTTCATTTGCAGGTTAAAAGCAATGCCAGCGCTTCATCCGCACTGAGGTTCAATTCCGGCGTGAACCTGAGTTACTTCAATACTTCTACAGATCAGGTAGAAAAGGCCATGGTATTTGTGGGTGATTTCGACTACGACTTTGGCGCTTTCAGAGGTAAATTATCCGCCGCCTATTCGCATTTTGACACTGAGAATGTAACCAACAACACTGATTTTGCGGTGATGGCATCGTCAGGAAGTTCCTGGTTGCAGCTGTCCCCCACTGCATTTTACCAAAATGAAAATTTTACGATTGAAGGCGGCTTCAACCTTTATTCCGTTTTCGACAATTTGAACGGAACCATCGTTAAACCCTATCCCAAAGTATCATTTGCCTTCCATACGGCGGAGAAAAACTTCACCCTCTATGCCGGTCTCAACGGCTACCTGGAAAACAACAACTATTCAAAAATTGCTTCAGAAAACCGATGGGTCAACCCTACCCTGACCGTGCGGCCATCGAGTCATCTTTCAACTTTCTCGGCAGGCGTCAAAGGCAAAATAACCACTCCGCTGACTTTCGATATTGGTGTAAATTATGGCAAAACAGAAGATCAGTATTTTTATGTCACAAGGGTTGAACGCTATGGGTACTCATCTTCCACTACCAGTCTCGAAGGCCTGGCTTACAACAATGCCTTCGAGGTGGTATACGACCAGCTCAGTACCCTGGATTTCTCAGGTGATCTTTCGTATACCGGGGCAGGAATGTTCCTGCTCCTTTCAGGACATTTCTACAGCTACCAGCTGAATGCCCTCGAGAAAGCGCCATACATGCCGGATTTCACCTTGAATGCCACCAGTGAATTCAAGGTCACAAACCATTTGAGTGCATTGGCAGAAATGTTTGTAACCGGGCCAAGAAATCTGATGCTTAAATACTACCTGCCACCCATTTCATCGGCAACCCCACCTCCACCCATTTACCTGAAGGCAGATCCGGTATTAGATGTCAATATCGGGGCAAAATACAGTTTTAGCAACAAATTTGATTTCTTCGGCAAGGTCGAAAACCTGCTCAACAGGAAAGACGAAATATGGTATGGCTATACAGTTCAGGGTATCCGGATCAAACTCGGGGCAAGCCTCTCTTTCTGAAAAATTACTTGTCTGTTTGGTGAAAATAAGCTACATTTGTCTGCTTAGTTAAATAAGATAAAATCATACAGTATTCGATGGTTTGCGTACTTATGGAATCAGTAATAATATTCTGATTACCAGATCATTGTATTAATTTTCGATAAAAATCCATTTTAAAAAATGAGTGAAGCGAAGAAGATAAAATCCGCGGCCGAAGTCTCTTACGGCGCAGACAGTATTCAGGTATTGGAAGGATTGGAAGCGGTTAGAAAACGCCCTGCCATGTACATCGGGGATGTCAATATCCGCGGATTGCATCACCTTGTTTATGAAGTCATTGACAATTCAATCGATGAGGCATTGGCAGGCTATTGCAACAACATTCAGGTAACAATCAATGAAAATGGCTCAGTTACAGTAGTAGATGATGGAAGGGGAATCCCAACCGAACTGCATATAGGTGAAAACAAATCGGCATTGGAGGTTGTTCTGACGGTATTGCATGCCGGCGGGAAGTTCAACAAAGAGAGTTACAAAGTCTCGGGCGGACTCCACGGTGTGGGTGTTTCGTGCGTGAATGCGCTTTCCATCTATCTCCGTGCAGAAATTCACCGCGACGGAAACATCTGGGAACAGGAGTATTCCAAAGGTGCACCTCAGGGAGATGTGAAAATTGTTGGAGCTACCGACCATACTGGAACGACCATCACTTTCATGCCTGATGACACCATCTTTACAACCACTGAATTCAAATTCGACATTCTCTCTGCCCGTTTGCGTGAACTGGCCTTCCTGAACAAAAAGATCAGACTTTCTTTGACGGATGAAAGGTTTAAAGAGGCTGACGGATCATTTAAACAGGAGGTGTTTTATTCAGAGGCCGGCTTATCTGAATTTGTCGATTACCTTGACGGAACCCGCGAACGGATTATTGACGAAACCATCCATATCTCTACAGAGAAAAACGATGTTCCTGTCGAGATAGCCATGTGTTACAACAACTCATTCACTGAAAACGTACATTCTTACGTTAACAATATCAATACGATAGAGGGCGGAACGCACCTTACCGGCTTCCGAAGGGGACTTACAAGAACCCTCAAGAGCTATGCCGAGAACAGCGGGATGTTCCAGAAGCTTAAATTCGAAATTGCCGGCGATGACTTCCGTGAAGGTTTGACGGCAGTTGTATCCTGTAAAGTTCAGGAACCGCAGTTTGAAGGCCAGACAAAAACCAAGCTGGGAAACTCTGAGATCAGTGCATCCGTTGACCAGGCCGTGAGCGAAATGCTCAGCAACTATCTGGAAGAGCATCCAAGAGAGGCAAAAATCATTGTCAACAAAGTGATTCTGGCTGCCACGGCACGTCATGCCGCACGCAAGGCACGGGAACTGGTTCAGCGTAAAAACGTGCTGACAGGAAGCGGTCTGCCGGGTAAACTGGCCGACTGTTCAGAAAAAGATCCTGCACGTTGCGAGTTGTTCCTTGTCGAGGGAGATTCAGCGGGCGGAACTGCCAAACAAGGCCGCGACAGAAGTTTTCAGGCGATACTTCCCTTGAGGGGAAAGATTCTCAATGTGGAGAAAGCCATGCCACACAGAGTGTTTGACAGCGAAGAGATTCGCAACATATATACTGCACTGGGCGTATCCATCGGTACTGACGAAGACCCAAAAGAGCTCAATATCTCAAAATTAAGATACAACAAGATCATCATCATGACGGATGCGGACGTCGATGGTTCGCACATTGCCACGCTGATCATGACCTTCTTCTTCCGTTACATGCACGATCTGATCATGAATGGCCACATTTACATTGCCACCCCGCCACTTTACCTTGTGAAGAAAGGAAAACAGGAGCAATATTGCTGGACTGAAGCCCAACGGATGAGAATCATCGAGGATTGGGCAAGTGGCAATGAAAAGAGTGTACATGTTCAACGATACAAAGGTTTGGGAGAGATGAACGCGGAACAACTCTGGGACACTACCATGAACCCAGAGAGACGAACCTTGCGCCAGGTGGAAATTGAAAATGCAGCTGAATCTGATCACGTCTTTTCGATGCTGATGGGAGACGAAGTGCCGCCACGACGTAAGTTCATTGAAGACAATGCGACCTACGCGAATATTGATGTATAAATTTAAGTGAAAAATGAAAAGTGAAAAATGAAAAATTAGTATTCTTCATTTTTCATTTTTCACTTTTCACTTTTCATTTCCCACTATCTATGAACATCTGTGTTTTCTCCTCCTCAAGCAATGCAATCCCGGAAATCTATTTTGATGCGGCCCGGAGTCTGGGTCGCCTGCTCGGAGAATCAGGCTGGAAACTGATATACGGTGGTGCCAACGTGGGTCTGATGCATGCCTGCGCCGAAGCAGCCAGGGAAAGTGGCTCGAAGACTGTAGGCATCATTCCGGAACTGATACATGCCCACAGGCTCTCCAGTCCCAACGACCACGAACAGATCATCACTCCCAATATGCGTGAGCGAAAATACCTGATGCGCAAACGCTCCAATGCGTTCATCGCACTTCCGGGCGGTTTCGGAACACTGGAGGAAATTCTGGAGGTAATTACCCTGAAGCAATTGAATTACCACAACAAAGCAATTGTTTTCATCAACACCAACGGTTATTACAACCCACTGTTCGAACAATTCGACAGGGCTTACCAGGAAACCTTTGCCAAGGAGAGCTACCGCGAAATGTATTTTGTCGCTTCCACTCCGGAAGAAGCAGTTGCATACATCCGGGATTATGTCCCGGCAGAACCCCTCTCCAAATGGTTCAATGTCCCAAACAAAGAGAACGAAAACAAAAACTGACAAATTGTCCTGCAATTTTTTCAGTGACTCTGACTTCAGCAAAAATCAATGATAAATCTGGATTCAATCTGTATTTTGATCCGTAATAACTGCAAATCGCTGACCATTTTTCTCCATGATTCACCATGGAATTATGTTAGATAAAGTCCATTTTGAAGCGCAGTGGAAAAGATCGTAGTTAAAGTTTGTTAATCGTGATTACTTTTCACATCTTTTACGTCTAATAGGATGTGAGTACCCACCAACTTGGTACAAAATTTGAGTTACGCATCCAATCAAATTTTAAAAATTACTATTTATGAACGCAATTAAAAAAAGTGCATCCTATGTAGCATTTGCATTTATTGGAGCGGTATTGGCTCTCTCTTTGTATTCACAATTTAATAAAAACGAAAAAACCGGGATTGTTGATGAAAGCAGGCCTGTCCAGTTATCCAGCTACTCTCCTCCTGCATTGCCGCAAGGGCAGTTGCCCGATCTGACCTTCGCAGCTGAAAAGAGTGTTTCAGCTGTTGTGCATATTACCACCAAAACAAGGAATAACATGTACGGTGGTAACAACCAGCTTTTTGAATTTTTCTTCGGCCCCAAAGGAGGATACAATCAGGAACAACAGTACAGCATGGCTGCTGGTTCGGGTGTAATCATCAGTGAAGATGGCTTTATCGTGACCAATAACCATGTGGTTGACGGGGCCGAAAATATTGATGTAATCCTCAATGACAACCGAAAATTTACGGGCAAGGTCATCGGTCATGATTCCAATACTGACATTGCTTTGGTCAAAATTGACGCCAGGAATCTGACAGTATTGCCCTGGGGTGATTCTGAGGCCCTGAAACTTGGCGAATGGGTGTTGGCCGTAGGAAATCCTTTCAACCTGACTTCAACCGTCACAGCAGGGATAGTGAGCGCTAAATCCAGAAGCATCGGAATCTCGGTCGACAAAATGGCAATGGAATCGTTCATTCAAACTGATGCAGCAGTCAACCCAGGCAACAGCGGAGGGGCATTGGTAAATATTCGCGGTGAGCTGGTAGGGATCAATACCGCCATCGCATCGAGAACCGGCTCCTATTCCGGCTATTCCTTTGCCATTCCTGTTTCAATCGTACACAAGGTAGTGGAAGACCTCAGAAAATTCGGGGAAGTCCAACGGGCATTACTAGGGGTATCCATCAGGACGGTGGATGCAGACCTCGCCAAAGAAAATAAGCTGAGTAAAGTTGAAGGAGTCTATATTGACGAAACAACCGAGGAAGGAGCTGCAAGATCTGCCGGAATCAAAAAAGGAGATGTGATCGTGGAGGTGAATGGAACAAAAGTCAATTCCAGTGGTGAACTTCAGGAACAGGTAGGAAAACACCGTCCCGGCGATCAGGTTTCCATTGTCATCAGAAGAGACGGTTCAGACAAAACTTTCAATGTAACCCTTCGGAACATGAAAGGCACCACTTCCATCGTGAAAGAGAATTTCTCTTCTCTGGGTGCAGAGTTCGGAGAGATTTCCACCAAGGACAAAGAACGTCTGAATATCGAAAACGGTGTACAGGTGCTAAAAATCACCAGTGGAAAAATTAAAAATGCGGGTATACGTGTTGGATTTATCATCACCGACGTGAACAAAATAGAGGTCAGGAATGTTGAGGATATCAAGCGCATTATCTCGCAAAGCAGCAGCAAAAAGCCGACCCTGTTTGAAGGTGTGTATCCGGATGGGAAATGGGCCTATTATGTATTTGATTTAAACGAATAATTCATCAATTGTAACCAAAGATTTAACATTGTTGAAAGCAACTTTATTAGTATCTTTGCAGACTTTTAATCGCAGAGCATGAGACAACTAAAAATTACCAAGTCAATAACAAACCGCGAAAGCGCATCACTTGACAAATATCTTCAGGAAATTGGAAAAGAAGAACTTATATCAGTTGAAGAAGAAGTTGAGTTAGCGCAACGGATCAAGAAAGGTGACCAGGCAGCCCTCGAAAAGCTGACAAGAGCCAACCTCAGGTTTGTGGTTTCTGTTGCCAAACAGTACCAAAACCAAGGATTAAGTTTGCCCGACTTGATTAATGAAGGTAATTTAGGTCTAATCAAAGCTGCTGAGAAATTTGATGAAACCAGAGGATTCAAATTCATCTCCTATGCTGTTTGGTGGATTCGCCAGTCAATTTTGCAGGCCCTTGCTGAGCAATCCCGTATCGTTCGTCTTCCATTGAACCAGGTTGGATCATTGAATAAAATCAACAAAGCCTATTCCAAGTTTGAACAGGAACATGAACGCAGGCCTTCACCAGAAGAACTTGCAGATCAGCTTGAACTTCCTGCAGAAAAAGTAGCTGACACGCTGCGTGTTTCAGGCCGACATGTATCGGTTGATGCACCTTTCGTGGATGGTGAGGACAACAGTCTGCTGGATGTTTTGATCAACAACGATTCGCCCAATGCCGACCGTGCTTTAATTGATGAATCACTATCCCGTGAAATCGAACGTTCATTGGCTACGCTGACAGAGAGAGAAGCAGATATTATCCGCATGTTCTTTGGCATTGCCAGTACCGAAATGACCCTCGAAGAAATCGGAGAACACTTTGGGTTGACCCGTGAAAGGGTTCGTCAGATCAAGGAAAAGGCAATCCGTCGTTTGAGACACACCTCCCGCAGTAAACTGCTGAAAACTTATCTTGGATAAATAATTCCTACACATAAAAAAAGCCCTGATTCTTGTAGGATCAGGGCTTTTTTATGCGTTGTCACCAGGGTTCATCCCAATTAATTTCAGATAATCAATTCACAAAATGTTTTCACCTTACAAGGTGATTAACGCTTCTGTTGAAAAACCATATTTGTAATGATTATAAATTTTAAACTTATGTGAAAAATTAGATGTAATAAAGAAATATTTTTGAAAAAAATTCAGTAGATTAGAAGCACAAACCTTAACCTCTGTGACTTATGCAACCTACATCTCTCACAACGGAATCTGTATGCAGTAATTTTAACCTGGGAATTGACATAGGTTCAATATCTGTCAATACAGTTATACTGGACTGCAACGGCCAAATTACAGACAGCAGGTATGATTTCTGTCATGGCAGACCATTCAATGTCCTCAGGAATATTTTAGCGGATCTCTCCACCAAAATAGGAATTGAAAACATAGGTCTGATCGCATTTACAGGTACCGGCGGCAAACAGGCATCGGAAATGGTTGGAGGCAGTTTTATCAATGAGATCATCAGCCAGTCGACTTCAGTCTCAAAATTGTATCCTGAAGTAAAAACAATCATCGAGATGGGTGGAGAAGATTCCAAACTGATCTTCATGGAACACAAGGAGGTAACCAACCAATCACAGCTTTCTGATTTTGCGCTGAACACCCTTTGTGCTGCCGGCACGGGCTCCTTCCTGGATCAGCAGGCAAAAAGGATTGGCGTTTCCATCGTCGATGAATTTGGCGAACTTTCGTTGAAATCTAAAAATCCCCCTCGCATAGCCGGCAGATGCAGCGTATTTGCCAAAAGCGACATGATTCACCTCCAACAGGTTGCCACTCCTTTGCATGACATTGTGGCCGGACTCTGTTTCGCAGTAGCCCGCAATTTCAAAAGCACACTTGGCCGAGGAAAAAAATTCCATAAACCTGTAATTTTCCAGGGGGGAGTTGCTGCCAACGTGGGCATGATCAGGGCCTTCGAGGAGGTGCTCGAATTAGAGAAAGGCGAACTGATCATACCCGAACATCATGCCTCCATGGGGGCTATCGGCGCAGTCATGCTTGCGATAGATCATCCTTCAACGAGCAAGAAATTCATAGGTCTCGATGCCCTTGATCAATTTCTGGCAGGCGACAAAACCGACAAAAAATATCTTCCTCCGTTAAAAGAATCCAACGCTGTCTACAACAGGTATGTCACACCAATACCGGAAGGAACAAAGGAAAAATACCCGGTGTATCTAGGCATTGATGTTGGATCACTCAGTACAAATGTGGTATTGATTGACGAAAAAAACAATGTCATAGCCAGGCGATACCTGCCAACTGCCAGTAAACCAATAGATGCGATCAGACGCGGCCTGAAAGAGATTGATGATGAAGTCGGAATGCGTGTCGAAGTGAAATCAGCGGGAACAACCGGATCAGGACGCTATCTTACCGGAGACTTTATCGGGGCAGACACCATCCAGAATGAGATCACCGCACAGGCAACAGCTGCCATCGCCTATGACCCTACAGTCGACACTATTTTTGAAATTGGAGGACAAGATTCGAAGTACATCCGGATTGAAAATGGTGTGGTGGTTGATTTTGAAATGAACAAGGTCTGCGCAGCAGGGACCGGATCATTTTTGGAGGAACAGGCTGAAAAATTAGACATCAACATTGTCAATGAATTTGGAAACCTGGCATTAAGTTCGCATCAGCCCTGCAAACTGGGCGACAGATGCACTGTATTTATGGAATCAGACCTGAATTCTCATCAGCAAAAAGGTGAAGCCAGGGAAAATCTTGTAGGAGGTCTTGCCTATTCAATTGTCCACAATTATATCCGCAAAGTCGTTGGCACAAAACCTGTCGGGAACAAAATATTTTTTCAGGGAGGTGTAACCAACAACAAATCCGTGGTTGCAGCCTTCGAAGAAGTGACAGGCAAGAAGATCATCATTCCGCCACATTACGACGTTACCGGGGCGATTGGTGCTGCCATTCTTTCGCGTAACCTCATGAAACCGGATGCACAATCCCGGTTCAAAGGATTTGGAGTCTCCAAACTACCCTATTCACTCAGAAAATTCACCTGCAAACATTGTTCCAATGATTGTGAAGTGCAGATGGTGAAAATTGAGGGCGAGGCGAAACCTCTTTATTTCGGAGGACGATGCGACAGGTGGGAAGTTGCCGATCGGAAGGGAAAAGGCAAGGATATCCCCAATTTATTTGAGGAAAGGCTGAAATTCCTTGTTGGAGATTATGTGGAAGAACCACAGAGAAATCAAATCACCATAGGCATTCCCCGGGGATTGATGCTCTATTACCAGCAGTTTCCTTTTTGGAGAACTTTCTTTCAGGAACTGGGATTCAGAATAGTCGTTTCTGATGTTACAGATTCTGGAATCGTCACCAATTCCATAGAATCAATTGTTACTGAAACATGCTTCCCGGTAGAGGTGATGCACGGCCATATCAACAACCTCCTGGAAAAAAAGGTGGATTTTGTGTTCACCCCCTTCATTGTCAATGCCAAAGCAGCTACAACCAATCCGACAAGCAACTGTAATTGTCCCTGGATCCAATCCTATCCGTTCATGGTTAAAGGAGCCATGCATAACAATCCGCTCACTGAAAAGCTTTTGGTACCGACCCTCCATTTCCGGTTTTCGGAGAAAGTGATTAGGAAGGAATTGGCCGGCTTCATGAAAGAAAAATTCGGAACACCATCTTCCAGTGTACAAAAAGCATTCAAAAAAGCAGATGAAGCACAAATTTCATTTGAACGCACCGTGGCACAAAGGGGTGCAGAAGTGATGGCCAATTTGCCAAAAGACAAAAAAGCGATGGTCATCATAGGCAGACCCTACAATTCGGCGGATACGATGCTGAATCTGAATCTGGTAGAAAAACTGATCAACATGGATATTCTGCCGATACCACTTGATTATTTACCGCTTCATACCATCGATGTATTTAAGGACTATCCCAGAATGTACTGGCCCAACGGACAAAAAATACTGGCTGCTTCCAAAATTGTTAACCAGACTGAAAATTTATATGCCGTGTATCTGAGCAATTTCAGATGTGGTCCCGATTCATTTCTGCATCACTTTGTCCGCGACGAATTGAAAAGCAAACCTTATTTGCTGCTCGAGGTAGACGAGCACAGTGCCGATGCCGGATTACTGACGCGCTGCGAAGCATTTTTGGATAGTCTGGATGGGTATCGAAAACTTCATTCAGCCACCAAACAGCCGGCCTCCTTCCAGATGATCCGGCACTTCAACGACGACAGAACCATATACTTTCCTTACATGCGCGATGCCGCCTATGCAGTTTCGGCAGCCGCACGGAGTTGCGGCATCCAGTCTGAGGTTTTGCCAATGACGGATGACAATGCCCTTGAGCTGGCCAGGAAATATACCTCCTCGCAGGAATGTTTCCCGCTTACGTGCACAACCGGCAGTTTTCTCCAAAAACTGATGGAGCCGGGCATCGACCCAAAAAAAGTGGCATTCTTTATGCCTGATCACAATGGACCCTGCCGGTTTGGACAATACAACCAGTTGCAGCGAAAAATATTTGACAGGCTGGGATTTCAGGATGCCGAAATCATCTCTCCCGGCAACGATGATTCTTATGAAACGATGGCAGCAGGAAAATCTACCAAATTCAGGTTCACGGCATGGAAGGGCATGATTGCAGTCGACCTCCTCAGAAAAATGCAGCAGGAACGCAGACCTTATGAGGCGATAAAAGGAATGACGGATCAGATTTACCATCAATATCTGGACGAAGTGATCCGGTCATTGGAAACTGGAGCCAACAATTTGAATGCGGTACTCAGCAGATCAGCTTTGGCATTCAAAAATATTCCCATTGTGAACGGTTACCGCAAACCGGTAATCCCGGTGATCGGCGAAGTCTTCATGCGCGACAACCCCTTTTGCAATGGCTATGTTGTCCAAAGGCTTGAAGATCTTGGTGCAGAAACATTTATGGCGCCAATGGCAGAATGGATCAGCTATTCCACCTACCGCTACTGGCGCGACAGTATCTGGAAATCTGATTTCAAGGGTCTCTTCAAATCCAAACTGCAAGAATTGTCTCAGCATATTTCACAGCGCATGCTGAATAATAGGGTCGCAGGTGTTGCAGAATTGGACCGTGACCTGCACCTCCATGAGATGCTGGAGGCCTGCGGCACCTATGTCCATAAGCATTACGACGGTGATCCGCCGCTTGCCATGGGAGCCGCCGTCAATCTGACCAAAACCAACATTTCAGGAATCGCCAATATTCTTCCTTTCACCTGCATGCCCGGAACCCTGATCACATCCGTTTCCCATCTGTTTCGGAAGGACCATGACAATATCCCCTGGGAGAACATTGCCTACGACGGACAGGATACCATCAACATTGATACCAGATTACAGGCTTTCATGCACCAGGCGCACCAATATTGCAAAGAAAAAGGATACGACAAGGCGAGAGTCTGGCACTGACAATTAAATCGATAAAAATGGCTTATAACAGCAAACTGGCAGACAGAATAAGGGAGACACTTGCCAATCTACCTGTCATTGAGGAAAAGGAGATGATGGGTGGCCTGGCATTTATGGTGAACGACAAAATGTGCGTAGGAGTCATCAAAGATGAGATGATGTGCCGGATGGCCCCTGCCTTACACGCAGAGGTCATAGAAAAAACGGGGTGCCGTACCATGGACTTCACCAAACAACAGATGAAGGGTTGGGTGATGATTGATGAAACAGGATTGAGAAATATCCAGGATCTGGACTATTGGATCGGCCTTGCCCTGGATTTTAACAGCAAGGCGAAATCATCAAGGAAAAAGAAAGCAAAAAAGTAATATCCCCTTATTCTTTTGAATACCTTGAAGATAGGAGGATAAACATTTGATACAAAACGAAAAATATCCGGCGTAAGAAATACATCGGGTAGAAGATTCTAATATCTGCATCAATCAAAACCCTCCAACACTCACGGGCCGTAGTGCTTAAAGCACCAACTCAAACGTGCCTGATTACCAGACTTAAGCTACTGCGCGAACAACTCGCCAATCAGTTTTTTTCCGCTTTCAGTCTTAAAATTTTGCGTGACGAAATTGGCTATTCCTTCCGGATCTATCCCCTCCTCCACTGCATTGACCAAAAAATCAGCTTCTATCAATAATTGAAAATCAATCCCGTCAATGGCAGAAAAAGTATGGTGTTTACTGATAATGTAACAAACCCTGTCAACAATTTTTGGATTGACGGCAATATTTTCCATGATCTCACGCGCAACAGGCGGACCTTCGACCTCCTGTTTGTTCCCGTCAGAAATACCAAATTTGGATTCTGAAACGTGAATTCCGATGTCGTGCAAAATGGCAGTCAGTTCCAAAACGAATCGTTTTTCCTTGGTTAATCCAGTCAGATTTCCAAGCAATTGGGCATAACCGTACACTTTCAGCGAATGCTCTATTCTTTTCTTGTCACCCCTGTTTCGGCTGATCATTTCGGACAAGACTTCTGCGATTTGTTTATCCATTTTTCCGTTCTTTTAAAAGTTTCTGTAAGGCGAACATTTCATCTCTTAATCGGGCCGCTTCAATAAAATCAAGCTCTTTGGCCGCTTTCTCCATTTCTTTCTTGATCTTCAGCATGGCTTTCTCCAGGGCATCCGGTGTCAGGTAGGCCAATACCGGATCTGCTGCATAATCGACAGTCTCAGGCGGAATATATGGCTTTCCTCCCAATCCTTTGGTCAGCCTGTATTCCATACCTATGATTTCACGCGTTGGTTTAACAATCTGAGTAGGTGTAATGTCGTTGGCCAGGTTATAGGCATGCTGTTTTTCCCTCCGGTAATTGGAGGAATCAATGGTTCTTTGCATGGAATCGGTGATTTTGTCCGCATACATGATCACCCGTCCGTTCAGGTTACGCGCGGCACGACCGGCAGTCTGCGTCAGTGATCGTTCTGAACGGAGAAATCCCTCCTTGTCGGCATCCAGAATGGCCACCAGTGAAACCTCCGGCAAATCCAGCCCTTCCCGAAGGAGGTTGATACCAACCAGGACATCAAAACTGCCTTTTCTCAACTCTTCCATGATCTCCACCCTTTCCATGGTATCCACATCGGAGTGGATGTACCTGCATTTGATGTTGATGCGGTCGAAATATTTGGACAACTCCTCAGCCATTCTTTTGGTCAGGGTGGTCACCAGTATCCGCTCATTTTTGGTGATACGGAGATGAATCTCATGGATCAGGTCGTCTATCTGGTTGTGGGCCGGCCGTACTTCAATGATCGGATCCAGCAGTCCGGTAGGGCGAATAATCTGCTCCACAATTACACCCTCACTTTTCTGCAACTCGTAATCCGCAGGTGTGGCACTGACAAAGATCAACTGCCGGGCAATCGCCTCAAACTCGTCAAATTTCAGGGGACGGTTGTCAATGGCCGCCGGCAGGCGAAAACCATAGTCAACCAGTGTGGTTTTCCGGGAACGGTCGCCTCCATACATGGCACGGATTTGAGGCATGGTGACATGGCTTTCGTCAATTATCATCAGAAAATCGTCAGGAAAAAAATCAAGCAGGCAGAATGGCCTGGAACCCGGAACTCTTCCGTCAAAATAGCGTGAGTAGTTCTCAATACCTGGACAGTATCCCAATTCACGGATCATCTCCAGGTCATAATTAACACGATCTTCTATTCTTTTGGCCTCGGCATGCTTCCCGACACTTTTGAAAAAATCAATTTGTCTGACCAGATCATCCTGAATCTGCCGGATCGCCGCTTTGGTCCTGTCTTTGGTGGTCACAAAAATATTGGCCGGATAGATGGCATAATGATCATGCTGATTCAAAAACGCCCCGTTTTCGGGATTGAAAGTGGATATCTCTTCGATCTCCTCCCCAAAAAACTGAATCCTTACGGCATCATCCGCGTAGGCGGGAAATATATCGACCGTATCACCTTTCACCCTAAAATTTCCCCTTTGAAAATCGACATCGGTACGGGAATACATGGCGTCAACCAATTTTCTCAACATCACATTTCTTCCCAGCTTCTCCCCCACTTTAATGTGGGTTACGTTGGCATGAAAATCCTCTGGATTACCAATTCCATATATACAGGATACCGAAGAGACGACCACAATGTCCCTTCTTCCGGATAAAAGGGAGGAGGTAGCTGCCAATCTTAATTTTTCAATCTCCTTGTTGATGGCCAGATCCTTTTCAATAAAGGTATCTGTGGTTGGCAAATAGGCTTCAGGCTGATAATAATCGTAATAGGAAACAAAATACTGAACCGCGTTTTCAGGAAAAAACTGCTTCATTTCTCCATACAACTGGGCAGCAAGTGTTTTGTTGTGACTCAGAATCAGGGTGGGTTTCTGAACTTTTTCGATGACGTTGGCCATCGTGAAGGTCTTACCGGAACCGGTTACACCCAAAAGCGTCTGGTACGGATAACCCGACATGATCCCCTCACTCAGCTGCACTATAGCCTGAGGCTGGTCTCCGGTAGGAATAAAATCAGCGGTTATCTTGAAATCCATGTCTTAAAATGTACCATTTTACAAGGCAAAAGGCCAAAGTGAAAAGGCTAAAATACGCAACTTTAAAATAATACGTAAGATTAAGAGATTGAGTTTTGCATTTATTTCAAACTTCCTCCTACCAATCTTCACTTTTGCCTTTTGCCTTTTGCCTTCCTTTTAATAAAAAGGAGTTACATCCG
>SESG01026976.1_pt1 | contig 18892 bp, 36 predicted proteins | sample 3171421 | NCBI WGS metagenome assembly SESG01 (sample SAMN10866946, study PRJNA518727) | freshwater metagenome | biome: subpolar coniferous forest; feature: holomictic lake; material: water; isolation source: holomictic Lake 227, 6 m and 8 m depth | place: Canada: near Kenora, Ontario | collected... | reverse complement strand
ATTGTGTTTCAAACAAGGTAGTAATGATTGATGGCAAGAAACATAAGTTAACGGAGATTTAAAATTATGAAAAACATGTTTAGTGAAGAAGACAATGTGGTTCAGGTGACGACTGAATCGGCTGTGCAAACGGCTGGTAATTGTTCGACACAAAAGGCTGGTGATGATTCGACACAAACGGCTGGTTATCGTTCGACACAAACGGCTGGTGATGATTCGACACAAACGGCTGGTAATGATTCGACACAAACTGCTGGTGATGATTCGACACAAACGGCTGGTGATGATTCGACACAAACGGCTGGTGATGATTCGACACAAACAGCTGGTGCTTATTCGACACAAAAAGCTGGTAATGGTTCGACACAAACGGCTGGAATCAATTCTATTCAAATCGGCTGGTGGTTTGATAAAAATACAGATTATCAGGTAATTTGTCGTAAAGTTACAGAAAAAGAAGCTGATAAACCATACAAGTTTGAAAATGGTATTTGGACTGAAATTTTAACTGGAAAACTGGTTAAATCTTTAGATGAATCAAACAATCTTGTACAGATTGAGGGACAAGTTTATAAACTGGTTAAAGTTTAAAACGAAAAAAATGTTATAAATTGAGTAGATATGACTTGACGGGAAGCCTAAAATAGTGTAATGTATTGGTTGTGTGAACAAAGGTAGTAAACAAAAAGAAGAAAGGGTAAAATTATGTGGTGTGTAAAATGTCATTGGGGATCGAAAACTGCTATGTTTGAAGAGTTGTCAAAGTGTCCGATGTGCGGAAATTCTGAATTTGACGATGATGTACCATTTCCGAAGAAGCCTGTTCGGTCAATCAGAGCAAATTCAAAACTAGTTAAAGCACAAGTTGACAAAACTTCAAAACACAGTTCATCAGAAGATGTGGAAGATTTTCTGAAAGACGCTAAACATAGAACCTAAAATTTTGTGAGGTTTGACAGATTGGAAAGACGGTCATTAATTTCGGGGGGATTTGTTAATTGGTTAAACAGCGGGTCTTATACACCTGTAATCAGAGTTCAAGTCTCTGTCCCCCTACCTACCATGTCGGTGAACTTTTTATAAGCAAGTAACTTTTAAATTGAAAGTAAAACATGAAAATAGAAGTAACAGTAAGTAAAGTACAAACACCTAGAGGTAGTTGTAATAAATATGCCTTTGGTGCTTATCGGTTGATTGCCACAGTTGGAACTGGTAAAACAATAATAGATAATACTAGTAGACTTTTGACATGGCAGTCTGGAAATTGGAGTAGGTATGCAAAGCCAATTGTTGAAAATTTCACTAAGGTTTGGGATAAAACTACAATTGAAATAGAAGAAGCTATTAAAATTGCTGAAGGTCGGGCAAAACGGCCTAGAGGTATTAGAGCTTTGCGTCAACAACTTGTAGATAGTTATTAAGGTGAAATTATGAAAAACAGGTTTACTGCAGAAAATAATGCGGCTCAAGTAACGACTGAAAGTGCAACTCAAACGGCTGGTTATGCTTCGACACAAACGGCTGGTGCTGGCTCTACTCAAACGGCTGGTTCATGTTCGACACAAACGGCTGGTTGGAATTCTACACAAACGGCTGGTTATGCTTCGACACAAACGGCTGGTGCTGGCTCTACTCAAACGGCTGGTTCATGTTCGACACAAACGACTGGTTATGCTTCGACACAAACGGCTGGTTCATGTTCGACACAAACGGCTGGTGCTGGCTCTACTCAAACGGCTGGAATTGACTCTATTCAAATCGGCTGGTGGTTTGATAAAAAAGGTAAGTATCGGGTAATTTGTCGTATGGTCACCGAAAAAGAAGCTGATAAACCATACAAGTTTGAAATAGGTATTTGGACTGAAGTTAAAGCTGAAAAACTGGTTGAAGATTGTGTTTCAAACAAGGTAGTAACAATTGACGGACAAGTTTATAAACTGGTTAAATTTTAAAACGAAAAAAATGTTACAATTTGGCAACAAAGGTATTGACGGGAAGACTAAAATAGTGTAATGTATTGAATGTTGGGTGTGACAGTAACGAAACAATAAAGGGGTTACAAATGACTAATGACGAAATTATTGATTGTACATTTTGTGAACACTTCTTACTTTGTAAAAAGCCTGAAGTAGATTTTGAAACTGTTTGTGAAAGTTTCAAAAACATTTATGAAGAGTGTTACGAAGATGAGGATATTTTTGTTAAAATAGTAAATGAAATATCTGAACTGTTTGAATGTTCTGGTAAAAACGATCAATGTGCTGATTGTCCTGCCTATAAGCCACATGAATTTACGGAATATTTAGATAATGTTCGTGTGTGTGATGAATATGATGACAGTCGTAAAGTAACTGGCATTTTAGTTGAATTAGTTATTGACAAGGTTTAATAATTGTGGTAGATTAGTATCTGTTTCAACAATAAGGAGAACGTTATGAAAAGCAATGCGATACAAGTTAAGGATAAATTAATAGAAATTCACAATGTAACTTATATTAACCTTTCTTCACTAATGCCTATTGCATATAGTAATTTATTTAAGGTAGGATGTACACACAGGTTGATAACAATCGAAGCCTTTTATGAGTTGATTCACCATTTGGCTATTGAGGATGTGGTAGAATTACCAGCAATTGTTAAGGCGTTTAAAACTCTTGATTCAAATGTTCTAATTGATTTGGAATATTGAAATGAATGAAATAATTGAAGTAGATGTACCAGTTACAACTTTAGTTAAGAAAAAGTTTAAAAAGGTTTCATCTAAGATAAAATATTGTAATGGTTGTTATTTTTGGAATGCTTCACCAACTGTAAAATGTCCAGTTTGTGTTGAAAAAAATTTGGAAGATGATACAAAATCAAAAGATTACATATATGTTGAAGTGAAATAAACCAGTTGGAAAGAGTATTAAAGGTACTCATAATATGTTGCGTGGTCGGGGCATCATATACAAAGGGTGCTAACCGTGAAACATAATTCTTGACATTTCTATACAAAGAAGTAAAATAGTTGAAAATAAATAGAGGATTTTGAAACACTTTTGACTAAATAATTAGGAGAAGACACAATGAGGTCTATTCATAAGAAGGCTAATGATATGAAAGTAGTAAGAGTAACACGAACGGAATTTGAGTTAGAAAACGGCGATATCTATCCATTGCCATTTGAATTGGATCATACTCCTACAGTTAAGGAATTCAACGAGATTTACGCAAACTCAAAGGTTCTAGTGGATAATTTAATAAAACATAGCAAGTCGGGACGTTTTCCAAAGAATGAAGAAAATCCTAACAATTAAACAAGTAGCCGATTTAGTCGGTGTTACTTATAAAACTCTGCATAGGTGGGACGAAGATGGAACTCTGCCTTCCCTACATATGACTAAGGGAACTAGAAGGTATGATTCTGAGTCTGTAGAGAAGTTCTTAGGTCAATATAACCCCGAACCAATAAAAGATCGTCCTGCATGTGTGTATGTTCGAGTTAGCAGTCATGAACAGAAGAAAAAAGGCGATTTAGAGCGTCAGAAGAATCGGATGGTAGAACACTGCGCTAAGAGTGGTTACAAGCTAGAATACGTGCTAGAAGACGTAGGATCGGGTCTTTCTGGCACTAGACCCAAGTTAATGAAGTTATTCAAGCTAGTTACTGAACAAAAGATATCCAGAGTGGTAATTGAGCATAAAGATAGGCTTACCAGATTTCAATTTAACGTATTTGAAGAGTTTTTTGGAGCATTTGATGTCAAGATAGAGTATGTCGATGACGGTAATAACTTGCCATATGAACAGGAATTTGCTAGAGATATTATGGCTTTGATATCATCGTTCAGTGGTAAGTTCTATGGAAAAAGAAGCGGAGATAGGAAGAGGTTAAAGAAAATTGAAAATAGTAAGATCAACAAAGTGTAGTACTAAGTTTACTACAAAAAAGAAAATGATAGAACTCAATACCATCCTTAAAGAGTATGGTAAAACGTGTAATATCTTCATATCTTACTTTTGGACACATCCTGAAATTGATAAGACACAACTACTCAAGCCTATTGTTGACATTCCGATGGCTAATACATGGCTTACTGCACGTTTACGAAAAGTAGCAGCTAGAGAAGCCCTAGATATGGTCGGAAGTGTCAAGAACGTCTTTGAATGGAATAAAGAGCAGGTTCAATCAACCATTACAGCATTAGAAAAGAAACTCAAGACCGTTAAGCCTGATAGCAAGAATAATCGTAGGAAGATCAACAATTGGCATAAGAAACACAAAGCATTAACGGCTAAATTGTCAATGATGTCACCACACAAGCCCAAGCATAAAGGGGATAGGATGGCTATTTCTTGCACCATCGCTGAATTACAATTATCCAAGAAGCAAGGTAAATTCGATGCATGGTTACATATGGCTTCAATAGGAAATGGTATAACTCTTGATATCCCAATCAATTACCACAAGCATTTTAGAGAATTAAACAACAAATCGGTAAGACAAAATGCCTATATCGTAACTAAAGACTATGTGCAATTCTCATTTGAAAGAGAAACAGGTCCAAAGAAAGAAGTTAAGAACATTATTGGCATTGATACAGGAATAAATGCACTAGCTTCTACCTCTGATAAACTACAATTCGGAACAGACATTAAGGCATTAATTGAACACTCAAAGAGATGTAAGAAAGGCTCAAAAGGAAAACAAAGAGCAATTAACACAATTAAACAAAGAATTAATGAAGTAGCTAAAGAAATTCTCAAAAACAAAGACTTGATTGTAGTTGAAAAACTTAGTAATTTGAATAATAATTCAAAACTCAAAGGACGATTGAGTAAAAATATTCGTTCTTCTATCGGTAGCTGGAATTATGGCTATTGGTTAATGAGGCTAGAGATGAACTGTGAAGAAAACCGTGTTTCCTTCCGTACAGTTTCGCCTTATAATACCAGTATAACATGTCCAGTCTGTAATCTAGCCGATAGTAGAAATCGTAATGGTGAGGTATTCAAGTGTCAGGCTTGTGGTTATACTGACAATGCTGATATAAATGCAGCCTTGAATATAGTTCAGCGATTTCTAACAGGAAAATACGGTTCCTGTTACAAACCTAAAAATGAGGCAATTTTGGTATGTCCAGAATTGTCTAGTTTATAAGGAACGGTAAGTTACTTATAATTGGAGTAACAGGTCTACGGCGTTGGTGGGGGCTAGTAGATGCACGTTTGATATTTGAAATTTTGAATTTAGGCGGCGTGGTGGAGTTGGTATACACAAGGGACTTAAAATCCCTCGCCTTTACGGGCATACGGGTTCGACCCCCGTCGCCGCCACTTTTATAATAAAGGTTAAAAATAAATTTCGGGTGTGTAACTCAGAGGCAGAGTAGCTGGCTTTTAACCAGTAAGTCGAGATTTCAAAATTCTCCACACCTACCATTTAAAATTTCTTTCCGTAGCGTAATGGATACGCAAAGCTCTTCTAAAGCTTTATATGCTGGTTCGAATCCAGTCGGAAAGGCCATTTAAAAATGTTACAATTTGGCAACAAAGGTATTGACGGCGATTAATTAATATGGTAAGGTATTGATGTTGGGTGTGACAGTAACAAACAGTAACAAAGAAAGCGTGATTAGTATGGCAACATTTGTAAAATGTATTTATAAGAAAATGACTGAGGGACGTGGTAGACCGTCTAGGTTCGCCTTATTCGATGATGGTACAACTATGCACTACAAGGCATACGAATTACAGTATGGCAAACTTCCAGAAACTGAAACCCCGATTGAAACTGTTATAAAGACAGAAATTCAATCTGAAACTTCAATTCAAAATAATACAGTTAAAACTTTAATTCACAGTATTGATAGGACGAAAAAAACGGCTATTTTTACAGCATTGCCTGAAAATGGAATTAAGTATAAAACGATTTATGGTTCACCGATTGTAAAGATTGAATACTTGGTGGATTATGGTCGTGGATTTGAGGATGTGATTGCTGTGTTGAAACGTGCTGATGGTCGGATTTACAAGAACCATTTGAAAATAGTTGATATTACACCTAAACCAGAAATTGTGGAGGTTTAAAATATGAAAAATATGTTCACTGAAGAAGATAATGCGGTTCAAGTAACGACTGAAACTGCTGCACAAACGGCTGGTTGGGATTCTATACAAACGGCTGGTATGGGTTCGACACAAACGGCTGGTTGGGATTCTATACAAACGGCTGGTTGGAATTCTACTCAAAAGGCTGGTTCATGTTCGACACAAACGGCTGGTATGGGTTCGACACAAACGGCTGGTTCTGCTTCGACACAAACGGCTGGTGCTGGCTCTACTCAAACGGCTGGTGCTGGCTCTACTCAAACGGCTGGTTCATGTTCGACACAAACGGCTGGAATCAACTCTGTCCAAATCGGCTGGTGGTGTGATGAAAACGGTAAAGATCAGATAATTTCTCGTATGGTCACCGAAAAAGAAGCTGATAAGCCATATAAGTTTGAAAATGGTATTTGGACTGAAATTGTAACAGAAGTTAAAAAGATTGAGGATTGTGTTTCAAACAAGGTAGTAACAATTGACGGACAAGTTTATAAACTGGTTAAATTTTAAAACGAAAAAAATGTTACAATTTGGCAACAATGTGATTGACAGAAACAAATAAAAGTAGTAAGGTAATTTATGAAACAAATTATTATAGTAGTGTTGGGGTTGGCTTGTATGTTGGCAACTGGTTGTTGGACGAATGATGATAGTTCTTGGAATGAAAATGCAAACAACCATATGAAAAGTAGTACAATTGTTATAGATGGTTCACAAAGTAATGCTGTAATTATCGTTAAATAAAAGTTAGAAAGGAAATAAATATGAGTATTCCGTATGCTGCGATTCAAGAGGGTTCAAACATGGTTTGGATTGTTGAGGCTGTAAGTGGTGCAAGAGTTAGAAGCATACATGCACAACATCCGATTGGTCAATGTTATGTATCTGGCGATGTTTGTATAATTATATATGCTCAAAAGAGTTATGGGGTATCTGGTGAAAGCCATGACTGTAAATCTGGTGCATATCTAAGATCACTTTCGTAAATTTAATATGGAAGATTATTCTGTAGGGGTAGCAGTAGAGACTGTAAATCTCTTATCTTCGGATTCGGGTGGTTCGACTCCATCATCTTCCACCAATATAGTTTGATTACAATGATAACATATAATAGATTGATTGAAATTTCTAAAGCACTTCAACCAGCATATAAGGACTTTAAGTCTTTTCATACCACATTTGTTATTAAAAGTGGTAAAATACATGTGATTGGTATTAATAATCCTAAAACGTCACCTAGAAACCTAAAATTTAATTACTATGATTCAACTTTAGCTGGAACGCATTCTGAACTATCAGCAGTTATTAAACTAGGATTGGAAATTTGTGATAAGTATACATTTTTCAATATTAGAATTGATAAAAACAAAATTGTAAGAATGTCTAAGCCGTGTACAGGGTGTCAAAGTATGTTTAAGCAAGTTGGGTTTAAACATTTTTACTATTCGATTAATGAAACAGAGTTTGGTGTTTGGGAATAACATACGATATGGCAGACAATGATAAAATGTATATTAAGTTTTATTCTAATATTTTCAGTAGGTTGTGTTTCACCATTTGAAAACAATACTAACGACATATTTTTAGCATACACTATTAGACAAAATTTAATAAAAGAACAACAAAATCAAAATTTGGAAAAGGAAAAGGCTGTTAAGATGTTTCAGATTGAAGCGGTTCAGAACGGGTTCGGAATATGGTCTGTAGATAGTTGTGGTAACGTAACTTTTAAATGGGCAATGTGGAAAGTTAAGAAATAATATGAAAATAGAATTTGTGAAAAAGGTTAATATTGAAATTGTTGAAGAATCTGGTAAAACGTATACTCAAGAATTCGAACGTAGTGATATAGAAAATGTTGAAATTATTGAGTCTTACGGTAAATTTGTAGATGTAGAGTTTTCAGATGGGGGTGTGGTATTTGCACTTGACAAAGAGTTTTTTAAGATGTTATATTAAAATGTGCAAAGATAGGTGTTGACAAAAACAATTAGATATGAGACACTTATATTTAGTGAGACGCAAAACAACAAAACAAGTGGAGAAATAAAATGAATATGTTTGAAATTCCAGTAGGTGATGAACAGGTATCTAACGAACCAGTTGAAATATTTCAGTATATTAAAGATCGGAATCGAAACAAGGTAGGTATATTTGTTGGTGTTGGTACAACTGGAACATATACTATTGGTTGGTCAAGAGTTAAACGTCCTGATGTTTTTGACAAGAAACGTGGTTTTGAAATTGCAAAGGGTCGTGCAATTGTTGGATCAATTAGCAACATTCCAAATTCATTTAAAACTGATTTTGAATATTTTGAAAATCGTTGCAAAAGATATTTTAAGGCTTGCTAAATTAAATAACTTGTGATAGACTATTTGAGTAATGAATGTTCGCACTATAAACAACTAAAGAATCGGAAAGGAGGATAGCTAAAATGGAAATCGTATTCATCAAGACAGGTAAGCGTGGACGTCCAGCGAAGATGGCTAAGTTTGAAGATGGTCATCAGATTCCCTATAAGGAATTTATGGCATCTAGCAAGGCACAGAAGGCTAAGGTTGTAGTCGTGGAAACTACCGATGTGGTTGTGTAAGTGTAGGTTTAACCCGATACTGGAGATGTACATAGGGTGGTTACGAAAAGTTCTTATGTACAGTCTCCAGTTTTTAAATAATTTAAGTTTATAAAAAGTTTTAGTTTCAACAAATATGTTGACCGAATTAAATAAGTGTGCTAGACTATTAGCATGATACGGAACGTTACTAAGTCGGTAGTGACAAACAAAAAACAAACAAAGAAAAGGGTTCCTTACAATGATAACGGCTGCTACTAATAATACTGTTGAACGGGTTGGTACTAGTAGTGAACAGGTGTTTAAGATAAAGGCTAACGCTAAAGCCTTTAAGATTCTTTCAAGTAATTTATACACCGACAAAGTAACTGCAATTATTCGTGAACTATCGTGCAATGCAGCAGATTCACATATTCAAGCTAACAATCCAGAACCGTTTTTGATACATTTGCCTAACAATTTTGAACCTTGGTTTTCTATTCGTGACTACGGGGTTGGATTGTCTGATGCTAGTATTTACAATATTTTCACAACTTATTTTGAATCTACTAAAACTGATAGTAATGATTTAATCGGGTGTTTGGGACTAGGGAGCAAAAGCCCTTTTAGTTACACAGACAACTTTATAGTTACAAGTTTTTACAATAATGTTAAATCCACCTATTCGGCATTTGAAAATGAGTCGGGAATACCAAGTATTTCACGCCTTAGTGAAGAAACTACGGACGAACATAACGGTGTTGAAATTAATTTTGCGGTTCAAAGAAACGATTTTTATCAATTTAAAGATGCTTGTAAATCTGTATTTAAGTATTTTAAGTTGTTGCCAAAAATTGTTGGTTGTGATGTAGTGATTGAGAAACAGACTTACGCATTTAATCGTACTGGTTGGGGTGTGCGTAGTCAATCAAACTATGATAGTGGTGTGCGTGTTGTGATGGGTAACGTTTGTTATAAACTTCAAAATTATTCAGATGAAACATTAACTAAATCTGAAAGGTCAATATTGGAAACACCGATTGATCTTTTTATGAATATTGGTGATGTTGATGTTGCTGCGTCCCGTGAATCAATTTCTTTGGATGTTGCAACAAAGAAAAACATTCGTGAAAAGATTGTTAATACTCATAAAGAAATTGTGTCTGAAGTTGAAACCAGCCTTAAAACTTGTAATAATATGTATGAAGCAAAATGTTTTTACAATAATATTAAAAATTGTGAGTTGTCTTGTATTAAAACTATTATATCAAACATCAAATTTGAATTTGATGGTACTTCAGTTGAGAATGGTGTGGTTAATTTTAGTCAGAAAACACAAAGTACCTATGAAGTTTATCAGTTTCAGAAAAAGGGTTGGCGTAGTAAAAGTAAGTATCGAACAATTAAAACAGACTATATAAAGGCTGTTTCCAAAAATGAGTATTTTTTGTTGGATAGTACACGTTGTATCAAACCTCGTTTCATAAAATGGTTAGAAACGAATGCCACAAGAGAAGCTGAAAACTTTTTTTACATAAATGTAACAGGGTCAACTGGTAAAGAAGATTTTATAACGGCGTTAGGTGTTGAAAACAACTACAATTTAAATAGTTTTAGTACTTTGCCGTATGATAAAGTTACCAGCATTTCAAATGGATATAAAAATCCAAAAACGAAGTGTCAAATTTTGGAACTGGTTGATGCTAGATACCATAAGGCGATAGATTCATGGGTAGAAACGACTGTAGACTTAAACGATGGTGGTGTGTATATACCCATTAGTCACTATAAAATTGGCAACGACACTCCACATGTTTATTTTGAAGAAAAACTTAACACTCTTAAAGAAATTGGGGTTACAACTACAAAAATTTATGGGGTTAAAGAAAAGTTGGTAAAAAATCTTGCGAATAAACCTAATTGGATCAACTTTGATGTTTGGTATAATGCTAAGGTAACAGATTTTATCAAACCTGATAGTGGCATAGTAGAACGGGTAAATTATTATACTGCTGTTGAAAAGGCGAAAGAACTGTTGTACAGCCATACCCAACACGGGATTGAAGGATATTATCTTAAACAATTTGCTGAGAAAACACAACTTTATAAAGTAATTAAAATGGAAACAGAAGATCAAAAGATTGTAGATTTGATTGCTAACAATCAAACTGAACCTATTAAAATAATTATTAATAATGTTAAACCTGATGCGGTAGTGGTTGAAAAACTTTCTAAAGTTATATTTAATATTTTTGTTAAAATATTGGATAGATACCCAATGCTTGCTTATTCAAATCACATTACAGTAAATCATCTTTCTGATTATATTGAACTGGTCAATAGTTGTAGTGTCACAAAGGTGTTGACAAATTAATAACGATGTGGTAAAGTATTAACAGCGTAGGGAACAGTACACAAACAAACAAAGAAAGAGAAAGGGTAGTAATATGAATAAAGTCGGTTATAATGTTTCAAATAGTGGAACGATTACGGTAGTGATTAATGGTAAGTCTCATAGTGTCGCATTTGATCATCCAAACTATGCTCAAATTGTTGATGCTTTGAAAAATCAGGAATTCGAGAATATCGAAGCTCTGATTAATATTGGTGTGGGTGTTGTGAAACACTTTAATAACACAATCAATATTGAACATGGTCAAATTGTTTTCAACGGAACTATAATTCAGAATGGGTTGACAGAACGAATTTTAATGCTGGTTGAAAAGAATCTTCCATTTAAACCTATGATTAAATTTTTCGAGAATCTATTGGACAATCCATCTAAACGTGCGGTGGATGAACTATATACCTTTTTGGAAGTTAATCAGTTGCCAATTACTGAAGATGGTCATTTTCTAGCTTACAAGCGGGTTAATGACAATTTTAAGGACTTTCATACTGGCACAATTGACAATAGTGCAGGACAAGTTGTGAAGATCATTAGGAATCTTGTGTGTGATGATAAAGAAAAAACTTGTTCTTATGGTTTACACTTCTGTTCAAAAGCGTATTTGAAAGAATTTCACAACGGTGAAGGTAAGATAATTGTGTTGAAGATTGATCCAAAGAATGTTGTGAGTATTCCAGTTGATTATCAGAATTCTAAAGGTCGTACCTGTGCGTATGAAGTCGTTGGAGAGATTACAAATGACATAGATGTAACGACTGAAGAAGAATATTTTGATAGCCCTGTGTACAGTTCTGATGGGCAAACTGCGTATCACAATGTTCGTGACTCTAAGGGTCGGTTTATTAAATCTGATGCTGTGGATCAAGTCAACGGACGGGATTCAAAGGGTCGATTTGTAAAAAAGACTTAATAACAAAAACTTTAATGGACGGGTGTTAATCCATCCGTCCATTCTTTTCTAATAGTTAGTAATTTTATGAGTGATAACACATTAAAAACTTTAGAAACTATTACTAACAAGTATATACAACTTGCTAACAAACTATATAAAATTGATTTGAAATGTCCAACTATAGTTATAAGCAAATTAGGAACTGCTGCTGGCAAGGCATATTATAAGTTGTGGGAAATTAGATATAATATTAAACTTGTAAATGAAAATCTTGATGAATATCTTTGCAACACAATTCCTCACGAAGTGGCACATTTAGTTGAATGGTCATTACATGGTAAAGCGACACATTTAAAAAATTGGAAAAAGATTATGAAAGATTTTGGTGTTGACAAACCTAAAAGCTATCATACTTACAACGTACAAAAATGTAAAAGAAGTTTAAAGTGAATAAAACATTTAAACAATTTCCTAAAAATACTGTATGTCCTATCTGTAAGACCAATAAAAATGGACGATGCACATTGATACGGATTGATGGTACAGCACGGGATGGGCTGTGTATGGCACAACCTACGCATTTTAAGTGTATAGTAGATGGGTTAGATTTGTTTTCGTATAACAAACAGGTTGGTATTATTTACATTAAAACTTAAAATGAATAATACTCATACAATTGAATTGGGTACTTCGGTATTTGATGCAACTATTAATTACAAACGAGTATTAGAAAATGTTTTTACTGTAAGGTATTGTTTGAATAACAATCCAAAATTAATAATTATGGATTTAAAAAACAAGTGTGAATATATTTACAACTATAATACTGGCTTTGTAGGTAAACAGTTATTGATGTTTAATGTTTAAAACAAACGGATAATACTACAATGAATCTAAACGATACTGAATTAGATAAGTTTAAAATATTTTTTAAAACTTTTGGTGTTGTGTTTGACATTAATACCAACATAGAAGAGTTTAGATTTAGTAGAGAACCGATAGAATCTATTTATCAATTGGGTGTTTCTTCGGCAATATTTTGTTTTGATAAAGATGGTATTTATATTGGTACATTGAGTGATGATAGTGGACATTTTGAACCTAGACTAAACGCTTGACAACATTAATTAACTGTGGTACTATCATTACATGGTTACGAAACGAAAACAGGATGTGTAAAGTGAAAACATTAGAACCTAAAGGTTGTTTAATAGATGTTATCGCCAAAGAAGCGGTATTGATAAAAGCAAATATAAAAACATTACCATACGCCTTAACCATATTTGATACACTTACAGGAAAAACATTCGGACATGCTTGTTTATTGTTTCAATATAAAAATGATACATGGAATTATGATTCCTTATATGGTAGTGTGAAAGTATTTCCAAACGAATTAACAAACAATATAGGTAGAGTTGCAGAAAAAACATTTAGCTTAATTCCAAATTATGAAATTAAAAAGGTTTTACCGATAGCTATGTGTACAATGTTTCCTGAAGATACTAAAGAAATAGAAATTGGAAAACATTATGAGTTTTGAAGGACATTTTCAATTACTTTGTGAAGACGGTCATTATAGTACTTGTGATTGTACTGATGATGAAACGCAAGTACCATGTTATATATGTGGCAAAAAAATGGTATGGTTTAATATAGTTGATAATACAAATGGTGATGATGATTGTATGCTTGATATGAATAAATTTTTATTTAAACCAGAAACAAGAGAAATTTGTAATTTAGGTTATGAACATATAATTGAACATAATGTTTATAAAATTCCAAACGATGTTGGTAATAGAATAATTAGAACATAAAAACAAGGATAAATATGAAAAACGTAAAAAATAGTAAAAATCAAATCAAAAGAGTTAGTAACAATGTTGCTGAACGATTGGTAACACAAGGTTGGAAATACGGTTCTAATACAGAGTGGCGAAATGTTGATAAGACTGCAATAATTTTGCCAACAGAACAGGTAAGTGTTGCAAAAAAGACAAATAAGAATAAAAAGATTAAAACTAAAATTGTTGAAGAAACAGTTACAAAGAGGTAAGTTATGAGTTTAGTAAAAATAACTAAGGTTGGTGCGTCAAAAAAGCCTGAATTTCCTACTCCAAAGTTTAAAAATTATAAACAAGGGGAGTACAATGGTAATGTATCGTTACCAAAAGACTACTGTGTAATTGGCAATTTAATAAATCCAATTATAGTAGGAAAGACTATACAAATGTGGCGAGAAATGCGGAATGGGGAAAAAATTGCTGGATATTTTTCGACTAGTATTGTTAAAAAAATTACTAAAAAGCAAACTGGATTACTAATTGAAACTAACAATTCAAAATATTTGGTAAATGAGGTATAATCCACTACCTATCCAGTACGGCCAGACGGCACTTGGAATCGTGATAGACGTGCCTGTTATATATTAGCCAAAGAAGTGTTAGAAACGAAACAGACCATAAATAGTAAGTGAAGTATAAAGGAATAAAATATGAGTGATGATTATCAAAATAATATGTCTGGAAATGGATTTAGAACAGCTAGAAGTTTGTTAATATGTAAGTTTTTTGGTGTTATATTTACAACTATAGTAACATTACTATTTTTAGGAATAATAGGTGCGTCAAGTGTGGCAACGTTTTGGATAACTTTAACAATGTTTACACTATCCTTTTGGGTTAATTGGTAGAAAGGAAAATTATGGCAAGAAATAAAACAGTTTATATGGGGTATCCAGCATACTTAACGTGTGCAATTTGTGGAAAACAAATTAAGGCAAATTCTTCACAAATTAAAAAGTCTCTTGAAAAAACAGGTAAAGATTTAGAAACATATCTTAATACATATATCTGTAGAGAAACTAAAAAACTATTAAAGGCATATACAACGTTAGAACCAGTTCAAGAAATTAATAAAGAAGTTCCAATTATAAATAAAAAGGAAAAATCGTTTGAACGTTTACAATTACTTAAACGTCTTAATAAGAAAGTCTGTGAACAACCACCTGAATATTATCAAAACAAGTTTAAAAAACAATATAATCTTGCTTGACAAAAATAATTAATAGTGCAATAGATATTTGAAAGTGAACAATGCAATCAGAACACATTAAAAACCAGATGAATATTGTTTTAGATGAATATATCAGTAAAAAATCTAGTATCGAACTAATGACAGAGAAAATGAGATTACTTTCAAAATTGTTATCACAAGTTGAAAAAATTGAAGGACGTGTTAAAAATGGACGTTGATAATGTTGAAGAGTTGAATAGTATCGCAAAGGTGATGGATTCTTCGATCACATATAATTTAAGTTGTGAAATTATGTGGTCAGCTATGAATCATTTGAAAGACAACCCAGAATGTACTATATCAGAAGCACTACGATGGGGTTGGGACCGTTGAATGTAAATCTACAAAAATCTACTAGAAACTAAAAATAATTTACGATTTTTAGAGGATTTTGATTCGTTTTTGAGTAAATAATTAGGAGAAGAGATAATGAAGAGGAAAGTTATGGATTACTTAAATAGCAAAACAGCTAAGATTGTCAGGGTATCAAAGACTGAATTTGAACTTGATAATGGCGATATTTATCCTATTCCTTTTGAGTTTGATTATGATCCTACGATTGAAGAGTTTCAAATGTTCCTAGATAACTCAAGAGAATTGCTTTTGGAGCTTGTGAAGAAAAATGGATAAACTACTCTCTATATCTAAAACTGCCAACATTCTAGGGGTGTCATACGAGACTCTTAGAAATTGGGATAAGGATGGCAAACTAAAGCCTATCAAGACGGCTGGTGGTCATCGCAGATATAAAGAGAGTGATATTAACGCTATCTTTGGCAATGTTGAAGAAGAGGAATCTCTTAATCTTCCTGTGGTTGCAACATATGGAAGAGTTTCAAGTCATGATCAGAAGCAAAAAGGTGATTTAGATAGGCAATGTCAAAGGCTTTCAGAGTATTGCGCTAAGAAAAAATACAAGGTGGATTACATAATCAAAGATGTAGGTAGTGGCTTATCTGATACTAGGGCTGGACTAAACAAGCTTTTTGACTTAGTGATCGGAAGAAAACTTAATAAGGTAGTAGTTGAGCATAAGGATCGATTGACAAGATTTCAGTTCAACATCTTTGCTAAGTTTTTTACTAGCTATGGTGTTGATATAGAATACATTGAAGGTCAAGATAATTCGGATGAGGCTGAATTAACCAATGATATCATGATGTTAATGGCAGTCTTTTCAGGTAGAATTCACGGTAGACGTAGTGCTAAGAGACGCAAAGAGTCTAAGGAAGCTAAAAAGAATGAAAATAGTAAGATCAACAAAGTGTAGTACCAAGTTTACTACAAAAAAGAAGATGTTAGAACTCAATACCATCCTTGAAGAGTATGGTAAAGTTTGCAACATCTTTATATCTTACTTTTGGACTCATCCTGAAATTGATAAGACTCAGCTACTTAAACCTATTGTAGACCTTCCAATGGCTAATACGTGGCTTTCGGCCCGTTTACGTAAGGTAGCAGCTAGAGAAGCTCTTGATATGGTTAGTAGTGTCAAGAACGTATTCGAATGGAATAAAGAGCAAGTTCAATCTACTATTACTGCATTAGAAAAGAAACTCACGACAGTTAAACATGATACCAAGAACAACCGTCGGAAGATCAATAACTGGCATAAGAAACACAAGTCATTAACTTCTAAACTATCTATGATGCAACCTCACAAGCCTAAGCATAAAGGGGATAGAATGGCTATCTCTTGTACCATAGCAGAACTCCAAGTCTCCAAGAAGCAAGGTGAATTCGATGCTTGGTTACACATGGCTTCAATGGGTAATGGTATAACTCTTGATATACCAATCAATTACCACAAGCATTTTAAAGAATTAAACAACAAATCAGTAAGACAAAATGCCTATATCGTAACTAAAGACTATGTTCAATTCTCGTTTGAAAGAGAAACGGGTCCAAAGAAAGAAGTCAAGAATATTATTGGAATTGATACTGGAATAAATGCTTTGGCTTCTACCTCAGATAAGCTTCAATTTGGAACTGATATCAAAGCTTTAATTGAAAAATCCAAGAGATGTAAGAGTGGAAGTAAAGGTAAGCAGAGAGCAATCAATACAATCAAGCAGAGAATGAATGAAGTAGCTAAAGAGATTTTGAAGAATAAAGACTTGATTGTTGTAGAAAAGCTTAGTAATTTGAATGATAAAAGTAAACTCAAAGGACGATTGAGTAAAAATATTCGTTCTTCTATTGGTAGCTGGAATTATGCATACTGGTTAATGAGACTTGAACAACTGTGCGAGGATAATCGTATTAGCTTTCGCACAGTAAGTCCCTATAATACTAGTATAACATGTCCAGTCTGTAACTTAGCTGATAGTAGAAATCGTGTTGGTGAGGTATTCAAGTGTCAGGCTTGTGGTTATACTGACAATGCTGATATAAATGCAGCCTTGAATATAGTTCAGCGATTTCTAACAGGAAAATACGGTTCCTGTTACAAACCTAAAGAAACACAATTATCCACTTGACTTGTCTTGTAGATTTTTGTAGATTTAAAGGAACGGTGTGCGTGAATGGATTAAATAGTCATGCAAACAATAAAAATTATTTGTTGGGCAGTAGTTGAAAAAAATACTGGAAAACTGGAAGCTGTTTACAAAATACGAAGTAATGCGAGAAAATAGGAACTACTATGTCTAAAAATCGAAAACTAGCATCTATTCAGAAAATTAATAACATCACACCTATAGAAAATGCTGATAAAATCGAATTGTGTACTATTCTAGGTTGGCAATGTGTTGTTGCTAAAAAACAAAATTTTAAAATTGGTGATTTGGTTGTCTACGTCGAAATAGATAGTCAAATGCCAAATAAACCAGAATTTGGATTTTTAAAAGATGTTAAATTTAGAGTTAAAACTCGTAAATTCCGTGGTGTTGTATCTCAAGGTTTAGTTTTACCAATCAGTATAATACCAAACAGTATAAAAATTGTCGAAGATTTGAATCTTACCGAAATTTTAGGTGTTACTAACTATCAGAAAGCGTTAGAAGATGCTGAAGAAAATTCTAACATTAACATTACTAAAAAATCCTGTTCTAAACTTGTGAAATATTTAATGAATTATTCGGTGTTCAGAAAAATTTACTTTAAGTTTAATACTATTGATGAAAGGGGTTCTTGGCCTACTTGGATAAGTCATACTGATGAAGAACGTTTAGAAAGTTGTTCTGAACTACTACTCGAACATTTTAATGAACCGTGGTACATAACAGAGAAGTTAGATGGTTGTTCAGGCACATTTTTCCTACATCAAAAAACAAAGTGGGGATTTCCAAGTTGGGAATATGGGGTTTGTAGTCGTAACATTTGGTTAAAATCTAAAAACAATTCTCACTATTGGAACGTAAGTGATAAATATAATCTTAAATCAATATTAAGAAAATTAAAAACTGAAATAGTTATACAATGTGAAGTAATAGGTCAGAAGATACAGGGAAATAAATATAATATAGTTGAAAATGATCTTTATGTATTTAATGTAATTGACAATGGTAATAGATATAATTACAGTGACATGAGACGTTTCTGTGTTACTACTGGATTAAAATCCGTTCCGTTGGTGTTTTTTAATTTCATACCATCAGAACATATTAAAGTAAAAGATGTTGACACTGTTATGAAATTTATGGTAGATTTAGCAAGTCGTAAATCTATGATATGTGATAGAAACGCCGAAGGTATTGTATGTCGTTTAGTGAGCAATCCAAATATTTCATTTAAGGTTATAAATCCAAATTTCTTGTTGGAAGAAAAGTAACCGTTGACAAACAATTAATAATATGGTAAATTATAAAGATAGGACAATTAAACAACAGAATAAAATAGCCACAATTATCAACTACCCAATGACTAA
>SESG01021447.1_pt1 | contig 18925 bp, 16 predicted proteins | sample 3171421 | NCBI WGS metagenome assembly SESG01 (sample SAMN10866946, study PRJNA518727) | freshwater metagenome | biome: subpolar coniferous forest; feature: holomictic lake; material: water; isolation source: holomictic Lake 227, 6 m and 8 m depth | place: Canada: near Kenora, Ontario | collected... | reverse complement strand
CCTCGGCCGCCTTGCCGGTGTTGAGCGGCTGGCTCCGCTTGCACCCGTCGCGGTAGATGGCGATGGCCTTCAGGCCCAGCTTCCACGCCTCGAGGTAGGCCGTCTCGATGTCCTTGGTCGTGGCCGTGCTGGGCATGTTCACGGTCTTGGAGATGGCCCCGGAGAGGAAGGGCTGCACCGCCGACATCATGCGGATGTGCCCCATGTAGTGGATCGTCCGGCTGCCGTTCTGCGGCTTGAAGGCGCAGTCGAAGACCGGGAGGTGCTCGCCGCGCAGCCCGGGGGCACCCTCGATGGTCTCCACCTCGTCGATGTACTGCAGGATGGATCCGATCTCGGCGGAGGAGTAGCCGAGTCGCTGCAGCGCCAGCGGGACCGTGTTGTTCACGATCTTGAGCATCCCGCCGCCGACGAGCTTCTTGTACTTCACGAGCGCGATGTCGGGCTCGATGCCGGTGGTGTCGCAGTCCATCATGAAGCCGATGGTCCCGGTGGGAGCGAGCACCGTGGCCTGGGCGTTGCGGTATCCGTGCTGGGTCCCGAGCGTGACCGCGTCGGTCCAGGCGCGATGGGCCGCGTCGATGAGCTCGGGCGACGCGAGGCCGGTGTCGATGTGCTGGACGGCCGCGGCGTGCTTGCGCATCACCGACAGGAAGGGCGCCCGGTTGCGGGCGAACCCCTGGAAGGGGCCGGTGTGGGAGGCGATGCGGGCACTCTGGGCGTAGGCCTCGCCGGTCATCACCGCGGTGATGGCCGCGGCGGTGGCGCGCCCGGCGTCCGAGTCGTACGGCACGCCGGTGGCCATGAGGAAGGCGCCGAGGTTGGCGTAGCCGAGCCCGAGCGGCCGGAAGTCCTCGCTGTTCTTGCCGATGCCCTCGGTGGGGTAGCGGGAGTTGGAGACCAGGATCTCCTGGGCCAGGATGGTGAGGTTGACGGCGTGCCGGAACGACTCGGCGTCGAAGCCGCCGTCGATCGACCGGAAGTGCATCAGGTTCAGCGACGCCAGGTTGCAGGCGCTGTCGTCGAGGAACATGTACTCGGAGCACGGGTTGGACGCGTTGATGCGCGCCGTCTCCGGGCAGGTGTGCCAGGTGTTCACGGTGGTATCGAACTGGAGCCCCGGGTCGCCGCAGAGCCAGGCGGCCTCGGTGATCCGGTCCATGAGCGCCCGCGCGCGGATGCGGTGGAGCGGCTTGCCGTTCGTGCGGGCGAGCAGCGGCCACTCGGCGTCGTCCACCACGGCGTGCATGAAGGCGTCGGAGACACGCACGGAGTGGTTCGCGTTCTGGAAGAAGACCGAGTCGTAGGCCCCGCCGGGCACGTTGAAGCCGCCGTCGTAGCCGGCCTCGATGAGAGCCCAGGCCTTCCGCTCCTCGGTGGCCTTGGAGGAGACGAACTCCTCGATGTCCGGGTGGTCGGAGTCGAGGATGACCATCTTGGCGGCCCGGCGGGTCTTGCCCCCCGACTTGATGACGCCGGCGAAGGCGTCGAATCCGCGCATGAAGGAGACCGGACCGGAGGCCTCTCCGCCGCCGGAGAGGTATTCCTTGGAGGAGCGGATGCGGGAGAGGTTGGAGCCCGCGCCGGAGCCGTACTTGAAGAGCATGCCCTCGGTGTGGGCGAGCCGGAGGATCGAGTCCATCGAGTCGCTCACCGAGTTGATGAAGCAGGCCGAGCACTGCGGCCGCTCCTCGACCCCCACGTTGAACCAGACGGGGGAGTTGAAGCTCATCTTCTGCCGGTAGATGAGGTGGCCGAGCTCGGCCTCGAAGGCCTCGGCGTCGGCGTCGGAGGCGAAGTAGCCGTCCTTGCGCCCCCAGGCGGAGATGGTGCGGACCACGCGCCCGACCAGCTGACGGACCGAGGTCTCCCGCTGCGGGGTACCGAGCTGCCCGCGGAAGTACTTGGAGGCGACCACGTTGGTGGCGAGGAGCGACCAGCTCTTGGGGACGCCCACCTCCTTCTGCTCGAAGATGATCTTGCCACCCTCGCCGGTGATGGCCGCGGTGCGGGTCTCCCAGGCGAGCTCCTCCGCCGGGTCCACGCCGGGGGTGGTGAAGTACCGGGGGATGGCGATCCCCTTCCGCGCCGACTTGCGCTGCTGACGTGCGCCACGACGCTGCCCGGACACGCTCTCCCGCTCGATCATATCCTCAGACCTCCCACGGCCCTCTCCGGGCCTTCGTGTTCCAACCCCGGCCCCCGCGTCCACCGCGAGGGGGACCGGAGGCTCTACCCGCCGCCTCTGACACGGAAGGCACTGGGCCCCCGCGGCGATGGCGGACGATATCCGCGTGACTTTGCCTGTCAAGGTGCCAACCACAACCTGTTGTGGCGTCAGCTATTGACAGATACCAGATGCGGTGAAATGGGCCGAATTTCGACGTTCGAAAAGCTGCTCTTCCAGGTCCGAACTCCTGTGCGGCCCCATCAGGGTCGTGCCGGGCGAGCGCCGTTCCGGGGATGACGTCTTGCGTCAAGGTACGGATCGCGGGGAGTGTGTCCCGCGGTATCGCGTGCTAGAAAGCCCCGACCCGATGGCCGACTCGAACCAGAACATCCGCAACTTCTCGATCGTCGCGCACATCGATCACGGAAAGTCGACACTCGCCGATCGGCTCCTCGAGTTCACCGGGACCGTGTCGGCGCGCGAGGCCCAGGCCCAGTTCCTCGACAACATGGAGCTGGAGCGGGAACGCGGGATCACCATCAAGGCCCAGACGGTCCGGATGAACTACCGGGCGCGCGACGGGAAGGATTACGTCCTCAACCTGATCGACACGCCGGGTCACGTGGACTTCGCCTACGAGGTCTCCCGGTCGCTCGCCGCCTGCGAGGGAGCGGTCCTGGTGGTGGACGCGACGCAGGGGGTGGAGGCGCAGACCCTCGCGAACGTCTACCAGGCCCTCGACCACGACCTGGAGATCATCCCGGTCATCAACAAGATCGACCTGCCCAGCGCCGACGTGGAGGGGGTGCGCCGCGAGATCGAGGAGGTCATCGGCCTCGACGCCGTGGACGCCGTCCCCACGAGCGCCAAGGAGGGCATCGGGATCGAGGAGATCCTGGAGCAGGTGGTGCGCAAGGTCCCGCCGCCGTCCGGCGATCCGGAGGGGCCGCTCAAGGCCATCATCTTCGACTCCTGGTACGACTCGTACCGGGGCGTGGTCATGCTGGTCCGGGTCTTCGAGGGCACGCTCCGCCCCGGCCTGGAGATCATGCTCTTCCACAATCGCAAGCAGTTCGAGGTGCAGGGGCTCGGCGTGTTCGCGCCCTTCTCCCAGCCGGTCCAGCAGCTCGTCGCCGGCGAGGTGGGGGTGGTGGTCGCGAACGTGAAGGACGTCACCGATGCCAAGGTGGGCGACACCATCACCGAGTTCCGGCGGCCGGTGGCGGAGCCCTTCCCGGGCTTCAAGGTCGTGAAACCCATGGTCTTCAGCGGCGTCTTCCCGGTGGATGCCGCGGACTACGACCAGCTGCGGGACGCGCTCGTGAAGCTCCGGCTGAACGATTCGGCCTTCACCTTCGAGCCGGAGACCAGCCAGGCGCTCGGGTTCGGATTCCGCTGCGGCTACCTGGGGCTCCTCCACATGGAGATCGTCCAGGAGCGGCTGGAGCGGGAGTACGGGCTCACGCTCATCACCACCGCGCCCTCGGTCGTCTACCGGATCACCGACACGCAGGGGGAGACGCTCGAGATCGACAATCCGGCGCGGCTGCCTCCGGTGCAGCGGATCGCGCTCTTCGAGGAGCCGGTCCTCACCTGCCACATCCACGGTCGCACCGACGACGTGGGGGCCATCCTGAAGCTCTGCCAGGACCGGCGGGGCGTCCAGCGGGACCTCAAGTACATCGGCACGAAGCGGGTCCAGATCACCTACGAGATCCCGCTCGCCGAGGTGGTCTTCGACTTCTTCGACAAGCTGAAGAGCGTCTCGCGCGGGTACGCCTCCCTCGACTACGAGCTGAAGGGATACCAGGAGGCCGACCTCGTCCGCCTCGACATCCTCATCAACGGCGAGCCGGTGGACGCACTCTCGGTCATCGTGCACCGGGAGCGGGCCTACCAGCGCGGCCGGGACGTCTGCCAGAAGCTGCGCGAGGTGATCCCGAAGCAGATGTACGAGGTGGCCATCCAGGCGGCCATCGGGTCGAAGGTCATCTCCCGCGAGACCATCCGGGCCTACCGGAAGAACGTGCTCGCCAAGTGCTACGGCGGCGACATCAGCCGCAAGCGCAAGCTCCTCGAGAAGCAGAAGGAGGGGAAGAAGCGCATGAAGCAGGTCGGCCAGGTGGAGATCCCGCAGGAGGCCTTCCTCGCCGTCCTGAAGGTGGAGGACTGACCATGGCTCGCCGGCGCCCGCAGGGCCGCTCGACCGGCCCGCGCTGTCGGAGGGGGAGGCTAGAACGTGGGGCGGCGAGCTGGGTGACGCTGCTCCTTCTCCTGGTCGTCGCCGGTGGGGTGTACGCGGCGGTGGTCTTCGTTCCGGCCGCGGTTCTCCACTACGAGGTGAAGCAGGTGGTGCGAGACTACGGGAACCAGGCCATCAAGAACCCCGACGACGAACGGCTCATCGCGGACATGTTGACGAAGATCCGAAGCCTGAAATCGGAGCCGGGGGAGGATGCCGCCGGCCGAAAGGGGATGGTGCCGGTCATCGACGTCGATCGCCGGGACATCACCTGGGAGCGGAACCGGGAGGCGACGCCCCCCATGCTCCGCGTCGCGTTCGAGTACCCGCGGACGCTCCCGTTGCCCTGGCTCGACCGGGGCCTGGAGCGCATCTACCGGGTGGATCTCACGATGGATCAGGTTCGGGCCGACTGGGGCCCGGCGCGGTAGGGGGAAAGGGGACGGAGGGCACATGAACGCCGAGGCGGTGCAGCGAGCGGTGCAGCGGATCTCTCACGAGGTGCTGGAGCGGGCCCGGGCGCAGGGTGCCGTGGAGAAGCTGGCCTTCGTCGGGATCCGACGCGGTGGAGTGCCGCTCGCGGAGCGGATCCGGGCGGAGATCGCAAAGGTGACGGGCGCCCCGCCCCCCCTCGGAACCCTCGACATCGCGCTCTACCGGGACGATCTGGCGTCGCGCGGAGCCACCCCGGTGGTCGGCCCCACCGACGTGCGATTCCCCCTGGAGGGGCGCACCATCGTCCTCGCCGACGACGTCCTCTACACCGGGCGGACCATCCGTGCGGCCCTCTCCGAGCTGGTCGACTTCGGGCGGCCGCGGCAGGTGTGGCTCGCGGTCCTGGTCGATCGGGGTGGGCGGGAGCTGCCCATCACCGCCGACTTCGCCGGCGTCCGCCTGGACGTCGCCGAGGGGGACGACGTGCAGGTCCGCTGGCGCGAGAACGGAGCCGCGGAAGATTCGGTGGTGGTTCTCGAGGGGAGGAAGCCGTGATCGGACGACACCGACACCTCATCGCGCTCGAAGACCTCTCGCGCGAGGAGATCTTGCAGGTCCTCGACCTGGCGGTCTCCATGAAGGAGGTCCTCTCGCGCCCGGTGAAGAAGGTCCCGTCCCTGCGCGGGAAGAACGTGGTGAACCTGTTCTTCGAGACCTCCACGCGGACGCGCAGCTCGTTCGAGATCGCCGCCAAGGTGCTCTCCGCCGACGCCCTCAACTGGACGGCGGCCCAGTCCTCCACCACCAAGGGCGAGACGCTCCTCGACACCGCGAAGAACCTCGAGGCCATGCGCCCCGACATCCTGGTGGTCCGCCACTCGGCGAGCGGCGCCCCCCAGTTCCTGGCGCAGCACGTGAAGTGCTCGGTGGTCTCGGCGGGCGACGGCGCCCACGAGCACCCCAGCCAGGGGCTGCTCGACTGCTACACGCTCCGGGAGCGGTTCGGCTCCCTCGAGGGGCGCACGGTCGCCATCGTGGGCGACATCAGCCACTCGCGCGTGGCCCGATCCGATCTCCACTCGCTGCCGAAGCTGGGGGCCAAGGTCCGCCTGTGCGGCCCGCCCACCATGATCCCGCAGGGAGTCGAGCGGCTCGGCGCCACGGTCCACCACGACCTGCGCACCGCCGTCGACGGCGCCGACGCGGTCATCATGCTTCGCATCCAGCATGAGCGCATCGGCGACCCGCTCATCCCCAACACCCGGGAGTACTCGAAGTACTGGGGGCTGAACGCCAAGAAGGCGGCCGAGTGGCTCAAGCCCGAGGCGGTCATCCTCCACCCCGGCCCCATCAACCGCGGCGTCGAGCTCTCCTCCGACGTCGCCGACGGGCCGCGCAGCGTCATCCTCGACCAGGTTCAGAACGGCGTGGCCGTTCGCATGGCCATCCTCTACCTCCTCGCCGGCGGCGCTGGCGAGGACCGAGCGGAGAAGGTTCCGGCATGAGCAACGACAGCGGAGTGATCGTCATCCAGGGCGGCCGGGTCCTCGACCCCGCAAGTGGTGTGGACGGGATCCGCACCGTCGTGCTGCGCGATGGCAAGGTGGCGGCGGTGGCCGAGCGGGCGGAGGCGCCCGCCGGGGCTCGGATCGTCGATGCCCGGGGGAAGTGGGTCACGCCCGGCTTCATCGACCTCCACGTCCATCTGCGCGAGCCCGGCCAGGAGTACAAGGAGAACGTGGCCACCGGTACGCGTGCCGCGGTGGCCGGCGGCTTCACCGCCGTCTGCGCCATGCCCAACACCGTGCCGGCCAACGACAACACCAGCGTCACCGAGCTCATGCTCGCACGGGCCACGGCCGCCGGGCTCGCCCGGGTCTATCCGGTGGGGGCGGTCACCAAGGGACGCAAGGGGGAGGAGCTGGCCGAGTACGGGGAGCTCAAGGCGGCCGGTTGCGTGGCCCTTTCCGACGACGGCAGCCCGGTGATGTCCTCCGCGATGATGCGCCGGGCTCTCGAGTACTCGCGCGCCTTCGGTCTCCCCGTCGCGGTCCACGAGGAGGATCTCCACCTCGTCGGCAAGGGGGTCATGAACGAGGGTCCCGTCGCCACCCGCATGGGCCTGAAGGGCGCCCCCGCCCAGGCCGAGGACGTGATGGTGCTCCGGGACATCTCGCTGCTCGAGCTCACCGGGGGACGGCTGCACCTCTGTCACGTGTCCACCGCCGGGAGCGTCCGGGCGCTGCGGGAAGCCCGGCGGCGCGGCCTGCCCGTCACCGCCGAGGTCACTCCCCATCACCTCGCCCTCACGGACGAGGACGTGGCCCGGAGCAACTACGATCCCGACTTCAAGATGAACCCCCCGCTTCGGAGCTCCGAGGACGTGAAGGCGCTCCGGGAGGGGCTCGCAGACGGCACCATCGACGCCATCGCCACCGACCACGCCCCGCACGCGCCGGAGGAGAAGCGGCTCGAGTTCGACGCGGCCATGAACGGCGTGCTCGGGCTGGAGACCGCCTTCCCGGTCTGCCTCGACCTCGTACGGCAGGGGGTGCTCACCGAGCGGCGTCTCGTGGAGGCGCTCACCATCGGGGCGGCCCGCTGCTTCGGGCTCCCGGGAGGTACGCTCGCCGTGGGGGCTCCGGCCGACGTCGCCGTCCTCGATCCCAGCCTCTCCTGGGTGGTCGATCCCATGAAGGGCTTCAGCAAGAGCCGGAACACGCCCTGGAAGGGGCGCACCCTCACCGGTCGCTGCACGCACGCCTTCGTGGGCGGCCGGCTCGTGCACGAGGAGGGGGCCGCCCGATGAGGAAGGCGGCGCTCGCGCTGGCGGACGGGACGGTCTTCGAGGGGCTCGCCTTCGGAGCGGCCGGGGAGGCCACCGGCGAGGTGGTCTTCAACACCTCCATGACCGGGTACCAGGAGATCCTCACCGACCCCTCCTACGTCGGGCAGATGATCTGCATGACCTACCCGGAGCAGGGGAACTACGGCACCAACCGGGCCGACGAGGAATCGTCGAGGCCGCACGCGACCGGATTCATCGTGCGCCACTTCGCGCAGGAGCCGTCGAGCTTCCGCGCCGAGGAGGGGATCGAGGCCTACCTGGTCCGGCACGGGATCGTGGGGATCCACGGGATCGACACCCGGCGGCTCACCCGTCACATCCGCACCACCGGTGCACAGATGGGCGTCATCGCCTCCGACGGAAGCCCGAAGGCGCTCGTGGACCGGGCGCGTGCCCTTCCCGGGATGGAGGGGCAGGACCTGGCCACGCGGATCTCCACGGCCGAGCCGTACGCCTGGAGCGAGGGCGGCGCGGACGCCTGGAGCGACGAGGAGCGCATGGCGGTCGAGATGCCGCGCTTCCACGTCGTGGCCTACGACTGGGGCCTGAAGCGCGCCATGCTCCGCTTGCTCGCCGACGCGGGCTGTCGGGTCACGGTGGTCCCCAGCCGAACCTCGGCGGAGGTCGCGCTCGCCCTGCGTCCGGACGGGGTGTTCCTCACCAACGGTCCGGGCGACCCGGCGGCCGTGGAGGGGGCGCGCGCCACGGTGGCCTCGCTCCTCGGGAAGGTCCCCGTCTTCGGAATCTGCCTGGGGCACCAGATCCTGGCCCTCGCCCTCGGCGCCTCCACCTACAAGCTCAAGTTCGGCCATCGGGGGGCGAACCAGCCGGTGAAGGACCTCGCCACAGGCAAGGTGGACATCACCTCGCAGAACCATGGATTCGCCGTGGACGATCGGTCGCTCGGACACCGCGCCCGCGTCTCCCACGTCAACCTCAACGATGGGACGGTGGAGGGAATCGAGGCCCTCGACGCGCAGGCCTTCGGCGTCCAGTATCACCCGGAGTCCTCGCCAGGCCCGCACGACGCCCGCCACCTCTTCGGGCGTTTCGTCCAGATGATGGAGCAGCGTCGGTGACCCTGGAGGAGCTCCAGGAACGTCTGCTCGCCTGGGCGGCCGCCGACGAGCGTCAGCCGTGGCTCCTCGAGGCCCGGCGTGCATGGTTCGCGCTGGTGGGCGAGCCGCACGACGAGGACAAGAGCTTCGAGCAGCGCATGAACGGGTTGCTCGACCACTACCTCTTCGACTTCCGTCCGGATGGCACCCATCCCACGCTCGAGCTCTTCCTGCGGGACGGCGCCGGTGACCTCACCACCGACGCGCGGGCGCAGGTCCGCGAGATGGGGCGGGCACGCCGGGCGCTCTTCGAGGTGCGCAAGATCCACCCCGGAAAGGTGGACCTGGAGGAGGTCCTCGGAGGGGCGCGCCACGAGGTGGTGGAACGGCGCACGCTCGCCGCCCTGGCCAAGGGAGACATCATCGAGGCCCGCCTGCTCCCCCACGCCGGCCAGCTCTACTTCTCCGCCTCCTTCGTCTATCACCCCCGCGAGGTCCGGAAGGCCATCCTGAAGGAGGCGCGCCGACGTGTGAAGGAGGCCCCACGCGAGGTTCCGCCCGAGCCGGACGAGTTTCTCGCGGTGCTGTCGCGGATGGCGCTGCGCCTGGAGCGCTACCGGAACGTGCGCGTCGAGTCGATCTACGACTTCGACGCCCCGGCTCCGCGCGGCGCCGGCTGAGCCTGGCCGGGAGGCGCTCCGTGGACTTCTCCCTCCTCGAGTCCGTGCCCGACGGCATCGTCGTCGTGGACGAGAGCGGATCGGTCGTCTACCTGAACGGCGTGGCCGAGCGGCTCTTCGGCTGGTCCCGGGAGGAGCTCACCGGACGGCCCGTCGAGGTGCTCCTGCCTGGACGCTTCCAGGCGCGTCACGTGGGGGTGAGAGAGGCCTACGCCGACAATCCGCGTCCGCGGCCGATGGGGATCGGAAGTGACCTCGCCGGGCTTCGCAAGGATGGCAGCGAGTTCCCGGCCGAGATCAGCCTCTCCCCGCTGCAGGCCGAGGGTCGCTCCTGGGCGATGGCCGCCGTCCGCGATTCGACGGAGCGCCGGCGCATCGAGGCGAAGGCGTTGCTCTACCGGCAGGCCCAGGAGGAGGTCCGGGCGAGGGACGAGTTCCTCTCGGTCGCCTCCCATGAACTGCGAACCCCGGTGACCGCACTCCACGTCCAGGTCCAGATGCTGGGACGGGTGGTGGAACGGGCCGCCTCGCCCCCCTTGGTGCGGGATCGGGTCGTGGCGCTGGAGGGTCAGGTTCGGCGGCTGGCGGGACTCGTCGAGGCCCTCCTCGATCTCTCTCGCATCCGGCTGGGGCGGATGGAGCTGGCCCGGGAGTCCACCGACCTCTCCGCGCTGGTGCGCGAGGTGGCTGCGCCGTACCAGGCCGACGTCGACCTGGCCCGCGGCTCGGCCATCCGGGTCATCGCCCGGGACCCGGTGGTGGCATCGATCGATCGCGTCCGGATCGAGCAGGTGATCGGCAACCTCGTCGGGAACGCCGTGAAGTTCGGGGAGGGGAAGCCGATCGAGATCCGGGTCGAACGGACGGCCAACGGGGTGCGGGTGGAGGTGTCGGACTGCGGCGTGGGGATCGATCCCGTTCACGCGGAGCGGATCTTCGGCCGCTTCGAGAGGGCGGCCCCGGCCCAGCACTACCCGGGACTCGGCCTCGGACTCTACGTGGCGCGGGAGATCGTGGAGGCCCACGGAGGGCGGATCCACGCGCGCGGGGAACCGGGCAAGGGCGCAGTCCTCTCGGTCGAGCTCCCACCGTGATCGCCCGGCGGGCCATCGTCGTGGCCGACGACCTCGGCTATGACCCGGCCATCGACGAGGGGATCCTCCGCGCCCACCGGCAAGGCGTGGTGACCGCCGCGAGCGCGCTCGTCGTCGGTCCGTTCGCGGAGGGTGCGCTCGCAGCCGCGCCCTCGACGCTCCCCCTGGGGCTGCACCTCGCCCTGGTGCCAGGGATGGACGCGGCCCAGGCGGAGGCGGAGATCCGCTGGCAACTGGAGCGTTTCATGGTCCTCCGGGGGGCACTCCCGGTCCACCTGGACGGCCACCGGCACATCCATGCCGAGCCCCCCGTGCTGGAGGGGCTCCTGCGCGTCGCCGCTCCGCTGCGCCTCCGGGTGAGAGCACTCGACGTGTCCATGCGGGAGCGGGTACGTGCCTCGGGCGCCAGGGCCTGCGATGCCTTCCTGGGCGATGCCGACCTGCGACCCTGCTGGACCGCGGAGAGGCTCCTGGCAGCCATTCCTGGACTCGTGCCCGGGACCTCCGAGATCATGATGCATCCGGGGCTCGCCCCCGTTCACGTGCGCACGAGCTTCGGCGCGGAGCGGGAGGTGGAGCTCTCGGCGGCCGTCGACCCCCGGGTGCGTGCGGCCTTTCGAGCGAACGGGATCGTCCTCTCCGGTTTCCTCCCGGAGTGACGCTGCGTCGAATCGGCGGGGACGCATCGAATCCCGCGTGGTAGAATCTTCGACATGGCACGAAGGAAGATCGCACTGATCGGCGCCGGCCAGATCGGCGGTACCCTGGCGCTCCTCTGCGGACAGCGGCAACTCGGCGACGTGGTTCTCGTCGACATCATGGAGGGGGTCGCGAAGGGGAAGGCCCTCGACCTCCAGGAGACGCGGGGGGTCCTCGGTTTCGACGTGGCGCTCACCGGCGCGGGCACCACCGACTACTCGGTCATCCGGGGGGCGGACGTCTGCATCGTCACCGCCGGTGTTCCCCGCAAGCCGGGCATGAGCCGGGACGACCTCCTCCAGATCAACCTGGAGGCGATCACCCGCGTGGCGCAGGGGGTGAAGCAGTACGCACCGGGCGCCTTCATCATCGTGGTGACCAATCCGCTCGACTCGATGGTCTACGCGATGTGGAAGGTCACCGGCTTCCCCGGTCACCGGGTGGTGGGCATGGCCGGCGTCCTCGACACGGCCCGGTTCCAGTACTTCGTGGGCGAGGCCGCGGGCGTGTCGCCGCGGGACGTCACCGCGATGGTCCTCGGTGGGCACGGCGACGACATGGTCCCGCTGCTCCGTTACTGCTCCGTGAACGGGGTGCCGCTCACGAAGTTCCTCGAGCCCGCACGGCTCGATGGCATCGTGGAGCGCACCCGCAAGGGCGGGGGCGAGATCGTGGCGCTGCTCGGCACGGGCTCCGCCTTCTACGCTCCGGCCGCTGCCGCGGTCGCGATGGCGGAGAGTTACCTCCGCGACCAGAAGCGGCTCCTCCCGTGCTCGGCGCTCCTCGACGGGCAGTACGGGGTGAAGGGGCTCTTCATCGGGGTTCCGGTGGTCATCGGGGCCGGGGGCGTCGAGCGGATCATCGAACTCGACCTCGACGACGCCGAAAAGGGCATGCTGGCCCGCTCGGTGGCCAGCGTGAAGCGGTCGGTGGACGAGACGCACCTGTAGCCGCTCCAGTTTTTCTCGCCGCTGCGCGTCAAAACGAGTAAAAGGGAGGCCCGCGGGAGGCGCGATGCCCCCGCAGGGCGACCATCAGGAGATCCCGGTGAAGATCCACGAGTACCAGGCCAAGGAAATCCTCAAGCGCCACGGTGTCGCCATCCCGCGCGGCATCCTCGCGACCACGCCGCTGCAGGCCGAGGGAGCCGCTCGGCAGCTGGGCGGGGGCATCTGCGCGGTGAAGTCCCAGATCCACGCCGGCGGCCGTGGCAAGGCCGGCGGCATCAAGCTGGCCCGTTCCCCCGAGGAGGCCAGGCTCCACGCCGAGGCCCTTCTCGGAATGGTCCTCCACACGCCGCAGACCGGGCCCGAGGGGCAGGAGGTCCGCAAGCTCTACATCGAGGAGGGGGTTCGCATCGCGCGCGAGCTCTACCTCGCGGTCACCCTCGACCGGGAGCGGGCCCGGATGACGGTGATGGCCTCCTCCGAGGGCGGCATGGACATCGAGGAGGTGGCCCACAAGCACCCCGAGAAGATCCTGAAGGAGACGGTCGATCCCCTCCTCGGCCTCATGCCCTTCCAGGCCCGGCAGCTGGCGTTCCGGCTTGGCCTGCAGGGGGACAGCGTCGCCGCCTTCGTCCGCTTCGCGACCGGCCTCTTCCAGGTGGTGATGGCCACCGATGCGTCGCTCGTCGAGGTGAACCCGCTCGTGGTCACCGCCACCGGCGGCGTGATCGCGCTCGACGCCAAGATGAATTTCGACGACAACGCGCTCTTCCGCCACCCGGAGGTGGCGGCCATGCGCGACCCGGGCGAGGAGGATCCCAAGGAGACGCAGGCCAAGGAGTACGACCTGGCCTACATCGCCCTCGACGGGAACATCGGCTGCATGGTGAACGGGGCGGGGCTCGCCATGGCGACCATGGACGTGATCCAGCTCGCGGGGGGGTCGCCGGCCAACTTCCTCGACGTCGGCGGTGGCGCCGACGAGAAGAAGGTCACCGAGGCCTTCAAGATCATCCTCCAGGACCCCAAGGTGAAGGCGGTGCTGGTGAACATCTTCGGCGGCATCATGAAGTGCGACGTCATCGCCAACGGGGTGGTGGCCGCCGCGCGCCAGGTGGGACTCACGATGCCGCTCGTCGTTCGTCTCCAGGGAACCAACGTCGAGCTGGGCAACGAGATCCTCGCCAAGAGCGGGCTCGACATCATCGCCGCCGAGGACCTCGGAGACGCCGCCTACAAGGTCGTGGCGTCCATCCAGGCAGCCGGGGCCTAGGCGGGAGGAATATCGTGAGCATCCTCGTCGATCGAAACACCCGCGTCGTCGTCCAGGGCATCACCGGCTCGGCCGGTAGCTTTCACTCCGAGCAGATGCTCGCCTACGGAACCCAGCTCGTCGCCGGCGTCACGCCGGGGCGCGGCGGGACCCGATTTCACGGACAGGTGCCCATCTTCAACACCGTGGACGAGGCGGTCCGGGAGACCGGCGCGAACGCATCGGCGGTCTTCGTGCCGCCGCCCTTCGCCGCCGACTCGATCCTGGAGGCGGCCGACGCCGGGATCCCGCTCGTGGTGGCCATCACCGAGGGCATCCCCGTCCTCGACATGGTGAAGGTGAAGCGCTACCTGCAGGATCAACCGGGCGTGAAGCTGCTCGGGCCAAACTGCCCGGGCGTCATCACCCCGGGTCAGTGCAAGATCGGCATCATGCCCGGGCACATCCACCGCCCCGGCCGCGTCGGCGTCATCTCCCGCTCCGGCACGCTCACCTACGAGGCGGTGCTCCAGCTCACCCAGATCGGTCTGGGGCAGACCACCGCGGTGGGCATCGGCGGCGACCCCGTCCACGGCTTCGACTTCATCGAGGTCCTGCGCCTCTTCGAGGCCGACCCGGAGACCGAGGGCGTCATCATGATCGGGGAGATCGGCGGCACCGAGGAGGCTCGCGGCGCCGAGTGGGTCAAGGCCCACATGACCAAGCCGGTGGTGGGATTCATCGCCGGTCGCACCGCCCCTCCCGGAAAGCGCATGGGTCACGCCGGCGCGGTGATCTCCGGAGGCGGGGACACGGCCGAGGCCAAGATGGCCATCATGCGCGACGCCGGGATCGTGGTCTGCGAATCGCCGTCCACCCTCGGCAAGGCGATGAAGGACATGCTGGCGGCGCGGAAGCCTCGAGGACAGGAGGTCCCGGCCCAGCCCCGACCGGCGGTGAAGTCCCCGTCGAAGGCGGTGCCCCGGGCGCCGGCGAAGGGTTCGAAGTCCGGGAAGGCGGCCCCCCGTGGGGCGACCGGCAAGAAGGCTCCCAGGCGTTAACGACAGGAGAGAGACATGGCGATCGAGAGAACCTTTTCCATCATCAAGCCCGACGGCGTCGAGAAGGGCGTCATCGGCCGGGTCATCGCCCGCTTCGAGTCGGTGGGTTTGAAGCCCGTGGCGATCAAGCTGAAGCGGCTGTCCCAGGGCGAGGCGGAGGGCTTCTACGCGGTCCACAGGGCCCGGCCGTTCTTCGCCGACCTGGTCAAGTTCATGACGAGCGGACCGGTGGTCCTCATGGTCCTCGAGGGCGAGGGGGCCATCGCGAAGAACCGCGAGGTGATGGGAGCGACCGATCCCAGGAAGGCCGCCCCCGGGACGATCCGCGCCGAGTTCGCCACCGACATCGAGAAGAACACGGTGCATGGCTCCGATGCTCCGGAGACCGCCAAGGGGGAGATCTCCTACTTCTTCCCCGAGATCGAGGTCCATCCGTACGAGTGGCAGGGTAAGCGCTAAGCTCCTGCTTTCACATGCTGTTTCTGACGCGCCCCGCCCCGGTCAAGCCCGGCGCGGGGCGCGGCGCTATAGGGAGCCACGTGCTGGGCGTACCGACATGGGAGTGGCTGGCGGCCCTGGTAGTCGTCCTGGGCTCGGCCGGCGCCTCGGCGTCGGAGACGGCGCTGACGGCGCTCGGCGACCTGAAGGCCCGACAGCTGTTCGAGGCGGGCGGGAAGCGCGCCCGGATGCTCCGCCTCTGGGTGGAGCACCCGGAGCGGGTGCTCTCGTCCGTCCTCGTCACCAACACGCTCCTCAACGTCGGCGGTGGCGTTCTCGCGGGGGAGATCGCGGCCGGGGTGGCCGAGGCGCACGGCTTCTCTCCCGCCAAGGCCCTCGGCGTGGCCACCGCGCTCGCCACGGTGGCGATCCTGTTCGCCGGGGAGGTGGTGCCGAAGACCCTCGCCAAGCGCCATCCCATCCGCTTCTCGCTCGCACTCATCCCGTTCGTCAGGGCCCTGTGCTGGGTGCTCTGGCCGGTGTCCCTGGCCCTCGTCCGGGCCACCCACGCGCTCCTGCGCCTGTTCGGCGGCGGGAAGGTGGCCCCGGGACCGGCGGTCACCAGCGAGGAGATCGAGTACATCATCGAGATGGGGACCCGGGAGGGCGTCCTGGACGAGGTGAAGGAGGAACTCCTGAACAGCGTCCTGGAGTTCGCCGACCGCGTCGTGAAGGAGATCATGGTCCCGCGCACCCGCATGGTGGCCATCGACCGGGACGCGCCCCCCGAGGAGATCGTACGCATCGTCACGAGCAACCCCTACAGTCGCATGCCGGTATACGAGGGTTCGGCCGACAACATCCTCGGCATCCTGATGGTCCGGGACATCGTGCTCGAGGTGATCCGCGGACCCGCACCCATCCCGTGGGATCGCGTGCTCAAGCCCGCCTTCTTCGTCCCCGAACAGATGAAGGTCTCGCGCCTGCTGAAGGAGATGCAGCGACGGAAGACCCACCTGGCGGTGGTCGTGGACGAGTTCGGAGGCACGAGCGGCGTCGTCACGCTCGAGGACGTCCTCGAGGAGATCGTGGGGGAGATCCAGGACGAGGGGGACGCCGAGGCCGCCCCGGTGAAGACGGTCGAGCCGGGCGTCTGGATGGCGGACGCCACGGTCCCGCTCCGGGAACTCGAGGAGTTCCTCGACCGGGAGACCGGCGCGGAGCCCGGCGGGCGAGGCACGCTTCGCTTCCCGGACGAGGGGGACTACGAGACCCTCGGGGGATTCGTCACCGCGAGCACCGGCCGTGTGCCCGCGGTGGGCGCCCACGTGGACCTGGAGGGGTTCCGTTTCACGGTGCGCGGGGCGGACGAGCGGCGGGTGACCCGGGTGGAGATCGCCCGGCGGGAGCCCATCCCGGCGGCGGTGGGAAGCGTGTGAGCACGCCGTCCCCGGAACGGTCCGACCTCCGCTCGCTCTCCCGGAGCGAGGTCGACGCGCTCGTGGTGCGGCTGGGCGAGAAGCCCTACCGGGCGCGCCAGATCTTTCGATGGCTCCACCAGAAGGGGGCCGCGTCGTTCGAGGAGATGAGCGACCTGCCGGCGGCGCTCCGGGCACGCCTGGCCGGCGAGACCCGCCTCGTCACGCTGGAACGGGCGGAGGAGCGCCGCTCCAGCGACGGGACCATCAAGTGGACCTGGCGCACCGAGGACGGAAAGCTGGTGGAGTCGGTCTACATGCCCGAGCCAGGCCGCAAGACGCTCTGCGTCTCGACGCAGGCCGGTTGCGCGGTGGGATGCACCTTCTGCATGACCGGGACGATGGGGCTCGTCCGGAACCTCACGTCGGGCGAGATCGTCGATCAGGTGGCTCGCGTGAACCGCAGGCTGCTCGAGCTGGGGGAGGGTGCCCCACCTCGGCCGCTCACCAACCTCGTCTTCATGGGCATGGGAGAACCGCTCCACAACTACGCCTCGGTCAAGGCGGCGCTCGACGTCCTCCTCTCCGAGGACGGCCCCAACTTCTCGAACCGGCACGTCACGGTCTCCACGTCGGGCATCGTCCCGGAGATGCGACGCTTCGGGGAGGAGACCGACGTGAAGCTCGCGGTCTCCTTGAACGCGACCACCGACGAGGTTCGCGACGTCCTCATGCCGCTCAACCGGCGCTGGCCGCTCGGGGTGCTCCTGGCGGCCTGCCGCGACTTCCCCATGAAGCGGGGCCGGCGGATCACCTTCGAGTACGTGATGCTCGGCGGCGTGAACGACTCCGACGAGGATGCGGAGCGGCTGTCCCGCCTCGTGCGGGGCATCCCCGCGAAGGTCAACCTCATCCCCTACAACGAGAACCCGGGGCTGGGATACCGGGCTCCGGCCTCCGGGCGCGTGGAGGCGTTCCGGGACCGGCTCCTCGCCGCGAACGTCACGGCGGTGGTCCGGCGCAACCGGGGAGCGGACATCGCGGCAGCCTGCGGCCAGCTGGCCGCCGAGGGGGGGCCGGGAGACCCGCGCCGGCGTCCCCGGGGTGGGATCGGGCCCGGTGGGACTGGGCCGTTGACCGACGGTCGGCCCACGGGGTAGAGCACCGGCACCATGTCACTTCTCGCGGTGGGTTCGGTGGCGCTCGATTCTCTCCAGACGCCCTTCGGCGTCCGGGAGGACGTGCTCGGCGGCTCGGCGACGTACTTCTCCACGGCGGCCAGCTTCTTCACGCCCGTCCGGGTGGTGGCGGTGGTCGGGGAGGACTTCCCCCAGGAGCACGTCGAGTTCCTGCGCAGCCGCGGGGTCGATCTGTCGGGCCTGGAGCGGCGTCCGGGGCGGACCTTCCGCTGGAAGGGGCGCTACGAGTTCGATCTCAACCAGGCTCACACGCTCGACACGCAGCTCAACGTCTTCGCCGACTTCCGGCCGGATCTCCCGGAGAGCTTCCGGGATTCGACCCACGTCTTCCTCGGCAACATCGACCCGGATCTGCAGCTCCGCGTCCTCGAACAGACCCGGGCCCGGCGGATCGTGGCGGCCGACACCATGAACTTCTGGATCACCTCCAAGCGCGCCGCGCTGCTCGAGGTGCTCCGCCGGGTGGACCTGCTCTTCGTGAACGACGCGGAGGCGCGGCAGCTGGCCGGCGAGCACAACGTCGTCCAGGCGGCCCGCGCCATCCTCTCCATGGGCCCCAAGGCACTGGTCGTGAAGCGGGGCGAGTACGGCGCCCTCTTCTTCTCGGGGGACGAGGTCTTCGCGAGCTCGGCGTATCCGCTCGCCGAGCTCTTCGACCCCACCGGCGCGGGGGACAGCTTCGCGGGCGGGTTCATGGGCTACCTGGCCCGCTCCGGCTCGCTCGACCTCGCCGCCATGCGACGGGCGATCGTGGTGGGAAGCGTGCTGGCGAGCTACGCGGTGGAGAAGTTCAGCCTCGACCGGCTCCGCGAGCTGGGGCCACACGAGATCCGGGCCCGGTACGCCGAGTTCCGGAGGCTGGCGCACTTCGATGACCTGGACGTCGACGTCCTCCCGGTGGCCCCCCGACCCTGACGAATGCGCATCGCGGTCCTCAGCGACGTCCACGCCAACCTCGAGGCGCTGACCGAGGTGGAGCGGGCGATCGCCGAGCGGCGAGTCGACCTCGTCGCCTCGCTCGGGGACGTGGTCGGCTACGGCGCGAGCCCGAACGAGTGCTGCGACATCGTTCGGCGGCTCGCCAAGGTGGCCCTCGTCGGCAACCACGACGCCGCCGTCTCGGGCCGGATGGACTACGGATTCTACTACGACGCGGCCAGGCAGGCCCTCGACTGGACCGCGGGCGTCCTTCGCCCTGCCAACCGGGACTGGCTTGCCGGGTTGCCCTACGCCGACCGGCTGGGGGAAGTGGGCTTCAGCCACGGCTCGCCGCTGCGCCCCGAGTCCTTCGACTACATCCTGGCGCGGGAGCAGGCGGCCGAACTGTTGCCCGTGGTGGAGACCTTGCCGCGGGTCACGTTCATCGGCCACTCCCACCTCACCA
>SESG01015311.1_pt1 | contig 18930 bp, 13 predicted proteins | sample 3171421 | NCBI WGS metagenome assembly SESG01 (sample SAMN10866946, study PRJNA518727) | freshwater metagenome | biome: subpolar coniferous forest; feature: holomictic lake; material: water; isolation source: holomictic Lake 227, 6 m and 8 m depth | place: Canada: near Kenora, Ontario | collected... | reverse complement strand
CGCGGTAGCTGTCATCCTGAGTGGGAACATACGGCGGATCCTCCATGTTGTTGGATGGCAGATAACTGAAGAGTTCCCGAATCATCAGCATGGCATGCTCATCGTCGTCGGCCGTGAGATGGGTAACTCCACTCTTACTCCCGTGGGTCACTGAACCACCAAGTTCCTCCTTGGTCACATCTTCATGCGTTACTTCCTTCACCACATCAGGTCCGGTAACAAACATGTAACTCGATTCTTTCACCATGACGATAAAGTCGGTGATTGCAGGCGAATAAACGGCACCGCCGGCGCAAGGTCCCAAAATGGCGGAGATCTGGGGGATTACTCCCGAACTCATCACATTGCGGTAAAATATATCTGCATAGCCGGCCAGACTTTGAACACCCTCCTGGATACGGGCACCTCCTGAGTCGTTCAGTCCGATGATAGGTGCGCCCATGTTCATGGCTAAATCCATAATTTTGATAATCTTATCTGCATTTGTGCGACTCATCGTGCCGCCAAAAACGGTAAAATCCTGTGCGTAAACATACACCATGCGGGCATCAATTTTACCGTAACCGGTAATCACTCCATCACCTGAAATAATTGATTTTTCCATGCCGAAATCGTGGCTCCGGTGTACGACAAACTTATCGAACTCCACAAATGTTCCGGGATCCAACAGGTCACTCAGACGTTCCCTCGCAGTTTTTCTTCCTGCGGCATGTTGTTTGGCTACCCGATCCAGTCCACCACCGACTTCCGCTTCCAGATTTCTTCTTTCCAGTTCTTTGTATTTGTCAATCATCTTTTTGCTGAATTTAACTTAATCTTTTTTCTTTGTGTCTTTTCCAATTACAACCATCAATTGATTACCATCAACGGTATCACCTTCCTTGACCGCCACTTTTGAAACGACGCCATTACAGCCGGCTTTGTATTCACTCTCCATTTTCATGGCAGAAAGAATCACTACCGTATCTCCTTTTTCCACATGATCCCCTTTTTTGACCAGTACTTTCACCACTTTCCCGGGCATCGGGGATTTGATGGTGTCAGAGGTTCCGTCATTCTCCTTGCCTTTGCGTTTCTGCATGTAACGGGATTCAGCATCATTGACACTGACATCAAATCCAAAATAAATGGTATTGACCCTGTAAATTTTGGGATCATCTGTCGGAATCACCTCTACATTGTAGGATTTACCTTCCGAGATGATGGAATATTCTTCTCCACTAACTTTCTCAATGTCGACTTCGTAAATTTTGCCGTCAATCGAAAGTGTGACAAGGTTTCCCTTTCTTTTGATTTCTTTGACAACGGCATTGCGGTCATTCACCTTAAATTCAAGTTGCATAATGCTGTATAAGAATTTTTATGTTTTTGCTTGATCTGTGCACTGTAAGAAAGTTATGAGTGATAACTCATAACTTATCACTCTTTTCACATCCGCTGCATTCCTGCCCGTCTGCCCCGGTGTTTCCAACCTTTGACTCCAACCGCCCGATCTTGTGGTACAATCGGTTTTGTTTGCTTTACCCTGGCAGAGTGTTCGATGAATGCGGCAATCAGCGATATGTCCTCACAATGGGTATCACATTTGAATTTACTGTTCAGGAATTCCTCATTGTCTTCAATAAAATGGGTATTGTATGTGCCATTCCTGAAATCGGGTGTTTCCATTATTTTCACAAGGTACTTGATGGAAGTTTTCACCCCCGAAATCTTATATTCATACAAGGCACGCCGCATCCGTTCAATGACTTCTTCCCGCGTTCTACCCCATATAATCAGCTTGCTGATCATCGGATCATAATAAATCGGGATGGTGTACCCTTCGTGAATGTATCCGTCGCAACGAACACCCAAACCCATCGGTTCGGTGATATGCGTTATTTTACCCGGATTTGGCATAAAATTGTTGTCGGTATCTTCTGCATAAATGCGGCATTCCATGGAATGACCATTCATTTTAAGATCCTTTTGTTTGAAGGGCAGCGGATGCCCTTCCGCGACTCGTATCTGTTCCCTCACAAGGTCGACCCCGACCACACGCTCGGTAATCGGATGTTCTACCTGCAGGCGGGTATTCATTTCGAGGAAATAAAAATTCAGCTTGTCATCGACAATAAATTCGATGGTTCCTGCACCTTCGTAATTGGCTGCTTTGGTTGCAGCAACTGCACAGGCACCCATTTTTTCCCTAACCTCCGGAGTCATGATCGGGGAAGGGGTCTCTTCCACCACTTTTTGGTGACGGCGTTGTACAGAACATTCCCGTTCGAAGAGATGCACTGCATCACCATATTGATCGGCCAATACCTGAAATTCAATGTGATGAGGTGACTCAATGTATTTTTCAATATAAAGCGAATCATCTCCGAAGGCCGTTTTCGCTTCTGATTTTGCCCCCCGAATGGCGGCTTTGATATCCTCTTCCTTTTTGACCAGCCTCATTCCTTTACCTCCGCCACCTGCCGAAGCTTTGATCATAACAGGAAGACCGATACCCCGGATCACTTCTACGGCCTCCTTTTCATCCACGATCTTCTCCGTTGTACCGGGTACTACAGGAACCCCGGCAGCTATCATCCGCTTCCTCGCACTGATCTTATCCCCCATCGCTTCGATGGATTCGGCAGAAGGTCCGATGAATTTGATGCCCGCTTCCAGGCATTTCCGGGCAAAAGTTGAATTTTCAGATAGAAAACCATATCCGGGATGAATCGCGTCTGCACCGGATATCCGCGCTACCTCCAGAATTTTATCCATCCGAAGATAGCTCTCAGACGATGCGCTTGGGCCAATGTGGTAGGCTTCCGTCGCATAACGTACATGGAGTGAAGAGCGGTCGGCATCGCTGTACACCGCAACCGTTTCGATACCCATTTCCCTGCATGAACGCATGATTCGTACTGCAATCTCTCCCCGGTTGGCCACCAGAATTTTTTTAATCTTAACCGGACTATTCGTTTTTACCATATCAAACATTGAAATTTTAGCGGGGGTAAAAATATTTATTTATCCTTCTGAATGTTGTAAAACCAAATTTCAATTCCCCGTTTTCAACCTAGTTATACGAAAAAATGGAGAATTTTGTTCATTTTTAACACTTTTTAGACCCAGATGTATAAAAATTCGGTGAAAACCGGAGAAGAAACAGGCGAAGAGCCTACGAGCGGGTGAGGCGGAGAACGCTACTTCCAACATCCACCGAATTTCAATTATTGCCTATCTCTTGATGGGACTGAAGGATTTAAATGTTGTGTTGGCTGAAATGCGGACTGCCCCTTCGTCCATCTCAGGGACCACCAGCTCAGGGAGCGCAGGCCCAGGGTTTATCAGTATTCCAAACATTTCATTAAATTTAGCGATTAAAATTCAATTGGAGATGAGACTTTTATTAATTAGCAATTCTACCATGCCGGGAGAGGAATATCTCCGGTATCCAATGCCTGAAATCACGAATTTTTTGGGTAAAAGAGCGTTGAAAATTGTTTTTATACCCTTTGCCGCTGTCACCTTTTCTTTTGATGTTTACGAAAAAAGGGTGAAAGAGCGTTTTGCAGAGATTGGTCATGCCGTCACAAGCATCCATCATTTTGACGATCCGGAAAAAGCAATTGAAGAAGCGGAGGCCATCGTAACAGGTGGAGGAAATACATGGCAACTGGTCAGGATGATGAATGACCAGCGTCTTTTCCCAATAATCAGGCAACGTGTCCTTGCCGGAATTCCCTATGTAGGATGGAGCGCCGGTTCGAATATTGCCTGTCCGACTTTGAGAACAACCAACGACATGCCCATCGTAGACCCAAAAGGGTTTGATTGTCTCAATCTGGTCCCGTTTCAGATCAACCCTCATTACCTCGATAAGAATCCTGAAGGACACGGAGGTGAAACCCGTGAGCAAAGGATTGAAGAGTTTCTGGAAATCAATCCAAACCAGTATGTCATTGGCTTGCGTGAAGGGACCATGCTTCGTCTGGAAGAAAATCAGCTGTCTCTGATCGGCCAGCGGACAGCAAGAATCTTCAAAAAAGGGTCTGTTCCGGTTGAACTTGATCAAAAAGATGACTTTTCATTTCTGTTGAAGAATCAGATGACTTCCTTATAAACACCGCAAATTCCCTTGACGATCTGATCGAGATCATATTCCAGCCTCATTTTTAGTTGCAATTCTTTTGCCTCATTTTCGAAGTATTCACGCCTGACAATAAAATCGGTCAGTGTACCAAGCATTTCATTTTGGTCAGGTGGAGATGCATCCAGATCGACAAAATTAGCATATTGCATCTTCTTCAGGTTCGCGCGGTCAGTAACCGGACCAAGATGATTGTACTTAAGTGAGAGCAGCGGAACACCATTAACCAGACTTTCAATGGCCACCCTGCCGGCGCCCATTACAAGGTCAGCATGTTGGAATAGGTCGGCGACATTTGCACAATAACCATCAAGTCGGACAGTTTCCCGGTAGGGTTTGAATTTACTCCCCCTCCAGAACTGTTTGATCTGTTTGAATCCTGTTCCGTCCCCAACGATATGCAGTATCGAATCAGGATACCTTCGAATCATCTCCGGCCACACCTCCTTCAGGAAAAATCGCAACAATTGGGCATGATGTTTATCCAGTCGGCTGATATAAAACAGTGAAAAACAATGGCTAGCCGTCTTTCTGACAACCTGCTTAACAGGCAAATTAATCCCGTTAGGTATCAAAACAACCTTTGATTCCAATACCGGCGACTCCTTCAAACGATCATAACAACTTTGTCGGATCGCAATCACACGATCGACGCGGTTTCTGACAAATTCTGTTTTCAGGTCGGTTACCGGCGAGCCATGAACAGTAGCAACAATAGGAATTTTGCACAATTTGGCAGCAAGCGTACCCAGAAAAATGGGGAATCGCTGATGCGCATGAATGACTTCAATCCGTTCCTTGCGGATGAGTCTCACCAGATACCAGAGATGAAAAATGAGTTTCAAATCAGAAAATCTGACTACATGATGCTGAATGGCCGGATGCAACCGGCATTTCTGAAATCCGGTACCTGTCAGGAGCCAGACATTATGACCTTCCGCTGTCAATGCATTGGCCAGTTCGCAAACATGGTTTTCAGCGCCCCCGAACTGAAAGCGCTTCACCATTAATAAAATCCGCATAGGTCTCAGAAAAGTATGTCCTTGTTGATATTTTTGTTGGCTTTTGAATGGTCTTTGGCATAGTCAAAAATGAGATCTCCCGTTTTTTTCATGACCGTAATGCTGTTCAGGGGAAACCAGACAAAGGCTTTCCCTACCTTGGCGCCTGAGATAAAATCGATACGGGCATCTCCTTCGGGAGTCGTCACCATCTTCATGTTGGTCTCATTTTTGATTTTCAGCATGTCCAGTTCAAGGTACTTGTCGTTCAGAGTTCTTAAAGAAACGACCCCGTTGCTGTTTTTCAAAAACTCAACTACAGTCAGACTTTGATAAAGGTTAGGACTTTTAGTTTTGAATGATGGATTGTATTTGTCAAGCGTTCGCTGGACCACAATCCCTGTCAGTTTTGATTCAAATTCATTCAGCAGCTGAAATACGGCGAACAGTCCGGCTATTCCCTTGTCATATCCGTTCAGGATCAGCTGATCGTTCTTTTCCTTCAGCAAGGCTGCCAGATCATAGGTTTCGGCGGCATTGACCATACCCGTTCGCTTGATCATACCCGGCACACTGCTGAAACCGCCTGTTGCGACCAGATTGTTCTTTTCGTCGAGCATCAGCATGTTTTTCCAGTTGATGTTTTGCTGAGGCAGATAATCCGTCCCCAGTAATTTTCCGCCGGTATCGAGATGAACCTGGTAATAAATGTTTTCGCGGGTTTTGACCTCATCAAAAAATACCGGTGTGAGCCAGTTGATGACTCCTCCGGGTTTCATCGAGAGCAGAAATAGCGACTGCTCCGGTTTTTCTGATTTGATGCTTTTGCCATCAGTACCGAAACTTCCAGAAAAATTACCGGAGATAATAAAATTTCCTGCCGGATCTCTAACGATACCTGTCACATATTCAGCACCCGTGCCTTCCAGAATCTTGATCCAGTTGACATTGGCATCGGCATTCAATGAGGCCACAAACAAATCCCTTCCTCCCGATGGATTGACTGGAGCCTTCCCCAGCGTGAAAGCTTTGTCGAACCAACCAGTGAGAATGAGGTTTCCCTGTCCGTCGGAAACTTCGCATTTCCCTTCTCCCGGATTTCCTCCCTTTTGATTGACCTTATCCCATAATTTTTCGGCCAAAAACTCATCTGCATTGACCTCCGGCCGAAGGATAATCTCACCCGGCTTACCGGCAAACTGAGGCATGCATTTCCCAACCGGTGCGCCGATAAAAGTTCCGTCACAGATGGTGTATTTCTTCTGCCTGGAGAGGACGAAGTCGCCGGGCACTTCATTTGGGAAAAGGACGGCCGTACTCACATGACCAGGGAAGATGATTCCCACCACATCGAGTTTGGCGATGTGGTAAACCAGCCAGGATAATAGTGCGGCCCTGTCATCGCAATCGCTGAAGGGATAATAAAATATTTCATCCGGAAAATCCCATTTCTCATAACCGTACTGAGCCTGATCGGTCTTGTAAGGAAATGCCTTTTGAGTAAACTCCAGCAAAATGGCAACGGTTTCGACCGGATTCTTTCCTTTGGTCCATTTTCCGAAATAGGTTAGCAGCGCCTCTTTCATGGCAGGATTCATGGGCGCACTCATCGTGACATAAAAGTCGGTCTGGGGATAGGTCGCATAATAGGCAATCTCGTTCAGCGGAATATTCAGCTCCATTTCCGGGAAATCAGGCGAGAAACTGAACTTCCGCGACTGGTATTTCTCTTTAAAATTGAGGGGTCTGGTAACAGCCAGGTTTAACCTTTTTTTGGCATCACCGTACTCTTCGTCGTAAGTCAGGACAGAACCAATCTCTTCGCCAAAATTGGCAATGAAGTAATATTCCTGTCCGTTGAATTTTAAAAACTGACAACCAAAAACATTGTTGGTAGATGGGACCAGCAAATACAGTTTGTTGGCCATTTCGGAATAGGCCAATCGCGTCTGGTACCCCGAAACCGTCATGAGGAACCAGGTATAGAGTGTTTTGGTATTGTTGTTGTTGGCCGCTATCCTGGATGAAAACTGGTTGATCAGCTGGTACATCCCCCAGTCGTTCAGATTGAGCTGTTCTTTGATTGCATTCATCTGCACGAGCAGATCCCCGTAATTTGTTTCCGTTACTTTGCGCCAGAAACGACCCACTTCATTCTGTCCGGGTTTTCCAAGGGTAAAATCGATCAGATGCGGATCAGCCCTGATCACCAGATTCTGACCAAAGAAATCGACCGGAACTTCCAGTCTTCTTATTGTTTGGGCGGGTATAGGTAAAGGTTGCGGACGTTCCTGCTCGGCTTTCGGAAGTACAATGACGGGAAGTTCCCTGGCTACTACTTTTACCGGCGTGGGTGCCATTTTGGGAGGTTCATATTTGAACGGATCAGGTGGTTTCGGAGCCTCAACGGGTTTGTTGGCTTTCACCGCATCGTAGCTTATCCAACCTTTTTCGAGGTATTTGGCAAACTCTTCGTTTCGTTTTTTTACAAAATCGTTGTATTCCTGTTGCAACTTCAGCAACCCTTCCTGCTGCTCTTTCACATAACTGTCGTACTGCTTTTGCTGCTGTTTAAGGTACTCATCGAAAGTCTGGGCTCCTGCCGGGAGAATGCAGGTCATCGTCAGAACCAGGATCAAAAATAATTTTCTCTTCATGGTATCCGAAATTTTTTTAGGTTGGTTTCAAACGGAGCTGCAATCATCCAATGACCCGGCAAGCCTTTCAGAAATTCTGAAAGGTTTGCCGGAGAGATATGAAATTCTTTGCAGAGGAGAAGATTGACCTATTTGGCGTTTTTATCCATCTCTTTGTTGAACTCATTTTTGAATTTTTCATATTCAAAATCAAGTCTCAGTTTTTCGTCTCCTGATATTTTATTCTGGATGCTTTTGAGGATCTCTTCGCCATTCAGTTCCTGGGCTATGTAACATTTCCAGGTACCTGTTCTGGTGGAAACAAATTTCTCACAGACTGTTGCCACGCCTGAAAGTTGCTGATCAACCACCTGGCGGGTCAAACCTTCGAAGCGCGTTTTTGCCTGCTCAACGTTGTCGATGGTTTTGGAACTGTAATAATTGTCGACTACACTCTTAATCGTCACGTTCAGGGTGGCAGCCAATTGTTCCCTGGAATTGGCCTGTGCTTTTTTCTTGGCCATCATCTGATCCTGGCTTTCGCCGATTGCACTTGCCCTGATGATTCCTTTTTTGGAGTAGAATTCCGGTCCGTTGCAGGGAATAGAGACTTCAGTCTCCCCTTTAGGCATAGGAGCAGGTTTGGAACTTTTGCATCCTGACATTCCAACACAAATTGCGACGCTTGAAACTGCGATCAATACCGTAAAAAATTTGTTCGTTTTCATTTCGTTAAGTCTAAAGTGTTTGTAATCAATTTTATCATTATTTATCAATCTTGAATATTCTGGTTGGTCAATAAAGGTTGCCCTCAATGTTTCTTTCTAAAGTTACCTACTTTCCTGAATAAATTGTTACCAACCTGTAGTATAATCCATTCTGTATATCCTGATTGCAGCACCTTTTCCTGTTTTGACAGAGTTGTAAAGAATTGTTCCATTGAGTTGTTTGACAGGTTTGACTGCATTCGATATTTTTGATATGGGAAGTTCGTTCGGAATGATCACCCTTAAATCATGCTGTCCTTTGTTACTGTAAGTTTCATTGACAGGAATATCCAGCACAATTCCGAGGTCTTTCCATTCCAGTTTCAGATTGGTTACCACGCAGGGACTATCATATTTTGACATGACAGGAATCACGCACTGGGCATTGGTCACTATATCCCCCGTAACCTCACCACCCATAATCCTGATATTTCCGCTGATTACCAACTCCGACTTGGTCTCAGCCACATCGAAATAGAACATTTTTTCGGCTTTCGTATTTCCAAAAGAGTAAGTAACCTTGACATTGTTCCCCGGTTCGTCGTAGCATTCATCAAAGCGGTAGGCGATTTCGCAAACATCGGCACCAAGCCTGCGGTCCTCAATTTTGGCACATTGGGAACTGATGACAGGGACACGGGCACATCTGACCACCTTGTCGCCGATCCGGATGCTGTACTTTACCTTGCCCAGTTCGCTTCCCGTATCGGCCAGATAGGCCGAGGCAACCAATGCCTTGCCACGTTCGATGCCGATTTGGCATTTGCTTTTGCGTTCATCAATAAATAGCTGTTCCAGTTTGGAGAGCTGGCTCTGGCACTGAACCAATTCTTCGATGGTAGTATAGGTATCCAGTAGCGCCAGGACTTTGTTCATCTCCTCAGTCAGTTGCTGATCTTTTTGCCTGAAATCCTGAACCAGCTCGTCCAGGTCAAACTGGTTGAAAGGGTACTTGACAAAATACTGGTATTTCACAGCCTTTGTCTGCTTGTCCACCTGTTTTTCCCAATAAAATGCAACGACATTGGAGGCCGAAACACCCTGGAGGTAGTCGCGTTTCCCTGATTGCGTGGTGATTACATTCGAAAAACTCTGGTAGAGTTCGTTCAGTTTGCCCGCAGTGATTTCCGCGCTTTTTGAAACTGAAGTGGAGGAGATGAAATCAGCCACGGAAGTTGTGATCTGGGCCTTGACATTGACCATGGCATTCTCCTTGGCATCTTCGATGGCTGCTCCGTTGCCGATTCCCACAATGAAGCCCTTTTCCATGCTCATCGTCCAATCGGGTTTCTTTCCGCTTTTATCCGACACAGCATACTGCGCCAAAAGGGAAAGAGGAAAAAGAACCGTACAGAGGAAAAATATTGTACTCTTCATGAGATAAATGATTTAAAATTTACCTGGTTATCGGCAGATTTTTGAACTTAAAGAAATTGTCATTGATATAGAACCGCAAAAACCTGATCTCGTTTACTTTGGGGAATTCGCAGATCACTTCGGTATTTACTTCCGGCAGAATAGTCACATCCAGATAGTTATTGCTTTCCCTGGATCCGATCTTTGTCATGGTATTTCGCTTCTCATCCCCGTTTTCATTGATCAGCATCGTTTCGTATAGCCGGTACATTTTCTGCACATAATCTTCACTGTTCTTGTTGATGAGTTCGAAATAGGCATACAATTTTTCCCCTCTCACAACGGCATTCCTGAACCTCAGGAAAATTTTATTTCCAATGTCAATGGTCTGCCCACCGGTATATTCAGGCTCCTTGTCAATCAGAGCTTTGCTTTCAATAGTTGTGATGATAGGCATATTTCGCCCGATTTCGCCCGCGACTTCGTTGGCCTTGTCGAAGCATTCGCGGCAAACGGGAGGAACAGAATTCAGAAGCCCGAGGGCCGCAACCCAATTGCGCTGGTCTGCCAGACTTTTTCCCCTCGAAATCACCAGATCACAATTGGAATTAAAATACTGAACAATGGCAGTTTTCCCTTTCTCCATCATGGCTTTGTATTTTCCGTTCCGGATGTTGATTTCGTTGAAGGCGGCATTATAGGCTGCCTGCTCTGTTTTACCTGCACCCTTTACCGTCTGGGACACGGTTGCATAGACATTGCCTGTATACCTGTCGGCCAGGTTGAAGACCACCTCCATGCTGTAAGTATGGATTGGCGGGGCTGTGGGAGTGACATCGTTGCTCAGGACCATCAGCTGAGGAGTCATGATAAACAACGGCGCATCATCAAGGGCACTCATTCCATTGAGGCCGATGATCTGCCTCATCTTACCCAAAAGCATATCCTGGGTCCCTTTCGGAATGTTCTTCAATGCCTCCGGAATGGTGGGTGAAATGGCAATCCGTGCGAAATCATCGCTGGCTCCCATGCTGTTCTGACCCTGGGTGTTTTGAATGAAGGAGGAGCAGAATAACAGAAGTACCATTCCGATTTTTTGACATTTCATCCGCAAATTGTCATTTTCCTGATTGGCAGGATGGAACTCGCGAGTCAGGGATTTTTCCATCTTCGTGCTTAGTGAACGTACTCGTTTCATGTGATTTAAATTTTGTTGTTGCTTTTTCTTCCTGAAGTCGTTTTCGACTTTTTGATCAATTCAGGAGATCATGCAATCAAGGTTAAGTGGCACTGACTATTTTTCCCCGATAATTAACCAGGCTTCACCCAGACCACGTTGGTAAATCTTGTTTTCCAGGTTGAAGGGCGGTCCGGCAAGGTATTTGCTAAGATTTGAAATATAGCGGCGGGTATCCATCGCGACCTCACGGCCATTCTGATTGAACATCATTGGTATACGCACCTGTTCAAAACGAAGCATGGTGGCTGTCGCATCGATTGTTGAGAATCTGCCTTTTACGGTATTCTCCGTCAGCCAGTTTTCGATGTGAAAACTCAGTTGATCGTTGGTTCCCTTTACATCAAAATCCTGTTCAAAATCAACTCCTGCATTGTCCCATACCCTCAACACCAGGGCAACTTCGCGGCCATTGGTAAACATGTCGTCGAAAAATGCGGTAAGCTGGCCATTGAACTCGTCCATATGGCTAAGAACTGCCTCTTCCAACAAAAGATCGGCGGTGGCCGCGGAAGATGGCTTGCCTGTTCCTGCTGCCGCTGCAACCTGTTTGTTGGTATAGGCATCGAGTCCCTTGAGCGAGAAAGTGATGTAATTGTTCGGACCCTGACGCTTGATGTTGAAATCGATGTCCATGATGATATCGGCTTTGGCCGTTCTTTTCAGCACATCGATTGGCGTCTCTTTAATGGCTGCGCCGGAACCTTTCGAGGAAAGCATGGCAATTTCAGCACTCTGGGAATCAATGCTTTTAAGTGTTTGCTCCAGATCTTTCAAAGGAAAACCCCTTTCGGTCATAATGACTCCCATCTTGATGATGACCATGCGCAATTCCTCGCTTCCCTGCATGGCTTTCTTGTAGTCGGGAAGAACTTCGTCCTTGCCGTTGGCATTCACAGTTATGGTATACCCGTGAGACACACAGAAGATGTCGCTGGGAACAACCATAATGATCGGTTTCTTTGCCTGTCCCCAGGTTAAAATTGCGGACAAACAAAACAAAATGGATAAAATTGTCTTCTTCATATCAGACGTTTATTGATTTATTTTGAAATATTGTCAGAATCCGGAATCCATTCTTTTGGCTACCCCTTTTTCTTCAAGATATTTGCGCAAGGCATTGAAATTCACTGATGCGCTTACTGCCACTTTATAGCCATGGCTCATCCGGATGTTGTCGGATCCTCCGGGGGTTCCGTCCGTCGTCAGGTTAATGAAGCTCAGATACATCCCGCCATCCTTGAAAAAATCGTCAAAAAAATCAAGGTGCTGATCATATCCGTCCACCGGAAGAATGGATGGTGTCGGAGCCGCTCCGTTTCCTGCCGGGACTCCCCTGAAAATGACAGCCGCTACCGCAGTGCGTTTGGCATCATAAATCGCATTATCTACCTTCTTGCCATAACCCCATACTTTCAGCAATTTGGTTCCGTCCTGCCCGACACCCAGACAGGCTATCTCGTAGTTGTACTGACTGTCATACATGGCTTTGCGCTCTTTCCGCGTCTGTCCGAATGAAGAGGTCAATGCGATGATCAAAATGACCGAAGTAAGAAAGTTCTTTCTCATAACAAATAGCATAAGATGTATTAAAACTCATACCGGATACCAAACATCATCGAAGAACCGGACCGGTCCTTGAATTCTGTACTCCAGGTTTTTCCGGCCAGTGTTGATTTTTTATCGCTCTGGTCCTTGACGCCGATATCTCCGAAAGGTGAATAATAGTTGAGCTGACCGATCAGCTGCAGGTTGTGCAGGACATTGATGCCCATCATAATTCCGGATTTGAACAGGCTTGTATTGATTTCCTTGTATTTGTCATTCTTGGTTTGTTCGATACCGTATTGCAAATAAGGAGTAAACTCAACAATCCGGCCAATGCGAAATCCCTTTCCGAGTCCAAAGGAATACCTGAAAAATGAATATTTAAATTCTGCTGCGGTGTTATTCAGTGTGTTTGTGTAAGGTCCGGACTGGAACCCTAAATCCACCATCAGATAAAGCCCAGTCACTTTGGTAAACTGTCCGGTTCTGATCATGAAATTCAAGTCTGCACCGCCAATGTTTCCGCTCTCAAAACCGGCCATGAGGGAAAGGCCAAAGTCCAACCTTTGTTGCAGAATCATCCCCTCCTGAATGGTTTTACCATAAGTTTGGTAGAAACTACTCTCCGGACTGGTTCCTGTGGCGATGGACCTGTTGTCTGCAATGTTCCGGCCCGACCTGACCACACCAGTCCGGACAGGAGATACAGTCCCCTTGGATTCATCGAATTGGTATTGGTAGACAAAGAACTGCTGATCCACTTTCAGTCCCTCTTTTTTCCCTATTTTAGCACGGGTGGGATGAATTTTGGACACTTTTACCTTCACCCTGAAATCCTCAAGCTGTTTATCAAGCATGAAAGCAGAACTTTCGTACATGTGGTTGGCCAGGTCGCCGGTCAACTGATCGAGTGATTTTGGATTCTTGTTGTTGGTCAGCGTTTCGCTGACAGATGCAGACTGGAATGATTTGTTGTAGGTATCGGCAAACTTAAAAGTCAGGGTATCAAATGCTGCCACCTTTGCCTGCCTGATGGCCAAATCATCATCGTCAAATGGCCATACCTTGTAGAAATTCTCCACGACTTCGGGGGTGAAAAGCAACTGATAGAAGAACAGGTCATACTGACAATCCCAACCACGGGTTTTTCCGTCATCCTTTGATTTTAAATCATTCGGAACCAATATCAACACATAAGTCTTGTTGACAAGATTCTGACCTGCATCCTTTAGAAACGCGTCTCCCCTCTTTGCGGATGCCGCCATCCTGACATCCTGGTCACTCGCGTTATACAGTCCGCATTGGTGGATATAATCAAGATTCATCATCCCATTTTCCTGCCTGTTGAACCATTTGGCAATCATTTTCCTGCCAAGGCCTTGCCTCGTGATCAAATCGTTGATGTAGGCGCGCTTTTTGTCAAACGTTAAGCCTTTAAATTCCTGACCCAGAGGAAGATTCAGTACTGGCAGGTTATGGTTAAAATATTTGTCTGAAAATTTTATTTTCGAAGCGGCATTGGCAAGGGCTTCATTCGTACCTGCCGGGGTCCCCATCAAAAAGGTTAAGGAGAGTCTGGAGTAATTTTCTGCAACCTTTTCCTTCATCGGTTTAGCCGTCTGCTGGGCAAAAGATGAAATGGCAAAGCCAACCAGCATCAACAGAAAAGTGGCCTGTCTGAATGGATTTTTCATGAGAGATTGATTAAGTTAATTATTTGGTTATATGCGAATTATCTTAGGTCGACACGGGTAATCCAGGTATGATAAATGATCGTTGAATAACTTCGATCCTTTTTTAGACAAATGGCAGGTTAAAACCATCAATCAGCTGAATTTTTGTGAATTAGCCGAATAAAATCATCTTTTGTTGAACTATAAATTTCTTGCAAATCTTGTTGATGGATTGTCCGACTCAGCTCACCATACGGTTTTTCGTTTCCTTGAAGCGAAGGGACCAAAGATTGTCTCTGAAATTTTTCCTTGTCCATTTTTGTGAAAACTAAATAAGCAATAAAAAACAACCGGGGTAATAGCCCCAATGCGTCATTTTTACTTAGAAGAAGAATTGACATTTAGGAGATTCCAACCACGTTTGTCATGGCAAAATAAGGGAGAGCACAGTGGTAGAAGGAAAAAATCTCAAAATACGAGGATAGCGGATACCGCTTCGTATGCTTCAATCACATGGCAAGAATTTGGGACGAACCTTCGGATGGCTGTCACATGCTATTTGGGAGGTGAAGAAATTTTGCTGTAATTCTGGACGAAGAACCTTAAATATTCAAGGAGATCCTGATCAGCAATCATTTTGCGATAATTTGGCGAGGAGGCGATGAAAAAATGGTAATCAACTCCCTTTAAAGACTTAAATACCGCGCTACTCTGTTTGAGAATACTACCAAAATAACCCAGTCCCTCTTCCTTGTTAGGCAAGCTGCGAACCACCACAAGCCTTGTCTGGTCATTGAGTTTGATCTCTTCAATGTCAAAATCGAATGAAGTATAATAATCCAAATTAAAGACGGCAATATCGAAGATCAACCGATTGACATCCACTTTTGCCTGGGTTGGAAATGACAGGACATAATAATGGAAAAGTTCCTCGTCGTACGAATATTTCCCGCCAAAAGGATCGTTGGTCAAGTCTGGTTTACCCTGCAATTTATTGATTCCTGCAGAATCTATGCGGGCAATCATCTTTTCCAGTTCGGCCAAAGAATTTTGCTGGATCAATTCGCGAATTTTAGTCACAACCGGGTTGGCCGGAGAACCGGGGAAATCATGGAGATATTTTTCTAGACTTTGGGCAAAATCTGCCTGAGAAGCATTTTTACCTTTGGCAATCAACTCGATAAATTTCACTTTTGGCAAAAGGAGGCTATCCGGCTGCAATGCCATAATGTCTGAAACCAACTGACCGGCAGACGAATAATCGCCCTTTTTGTACAAAGCCGTAGCCTCCGCATATTTCTTTTCCCTCAGCAGTTTCATCGTTTCCAATGCCTTGAAGAAATCGGGATTGAGCAGGAATTTCGCATAGTTGGATTCCGGATATTTTTGGGTGATCTTATTCCGGTAGAGCTCGGTATTGTTTTTGATTTTGTGAAGTTCAATCCAGGTCGAAAGTTCATAGATACTTTCGGGGTACCTCTTGTTGAGCTCTTCAAACATGGCTATTGCGTCGGGTTCATCCTTAAGTATACTGATGTAGATCCTTCCTGAGGCAAAAAGTGCCGACTTGATACGATCATCCGAGGCCCGCAGCAGAGAATCTGTCATGGGCAAATCCTGCAGGTAGTAGTCGACAGTTTTCGGGTTGGATTCCTTTGCTTTCAGATTTTCCTTTTTCTGGATCTCCGTACCCGCATCTGCCTGATCGACTTCAGTCGGATTCATTGAAATCTTGTTCTTTCTCCTCCAGTTATCCTCCAGTTTCCGTTTGCCCCATATTTGCTGGAATTCGGTCTTTCCGAGACCTGAAGTTACCGGATTGTAGAAATACCACTGGCTGTTGTTGCTGGTATTGGAATTGGCATTGTTGTAAGATTGCCGGTATTGCTGACCACGGAAATAATTCTGGTTATTCTGTTCATTTTGTAACTCTCTCTGCTTCCTGTTTTCTTCCTCCGTGACCTTGGCAATGATCTTGTTGATATAGGCCAGGCGATCCTGTTCAGGCATCAAGGCAACCTTTTGCAGACTATCCTCTCTGTTAACTGTATCCAGATTCTTAACGAGCGCAGCCAAACCGTTTGTCTTTGCTACGATATCTTCATAATCAGGATAATATTGATCTATCACAGCCAAAGCACTGTCATAATAACAGGATGAAAGCCGGTAATTTCCTTTGTCAAAAAAGAGATGGGCCACTGTTAGGCTGGAAAGGGCTCTCTGGCTATTGTTGTCCACGCTGTAACTGACAGAAGACTGGAAATCACGGATGGCTTCAACCTCACGCTTGGTTTTGAGTTCTACTTGACCTTTGGCATAATAAATCCGGTCGAGATAAGGATGGTTGTTTCCATTTTTGATCATCTTCGCCAGGGATTTGTCTACCTCTTCCGGACTGCTTTTTGAAAGTTCAAGCAAGGATATTTTCGCCTCAAATTTCATCCGGTAAGGAGGTCTTGCACCGATAACACGGGTTAATGCAGCTATGGCTTCCTGATCCTGACCCTGCATTCTGTAAAGCTGTGCCAGAATAAAGTTGTACCTGCTTTCCTCCTTGCTGCTAAGTTTAAACTTTAATGCTTGATTCAACTGAGAAGAAGCTTCCTTCATATCTCCTTTCAGAATTGAAAATTCCGCTTTGACCACCAGGAGATCTTTCCTGGTCTCTTCGGGCAGACCGCCATCACGTTCAAGTACCTTAAAAACTTCAACCGCCTTTTCGTATTCGCCGGTTTCCACATAGCATCTGGATAACCAGAGATACGCCGGATTTCTGGTAGGCAGATTGGAGAAATTATGAAGAATATAATTGAAACTCTCTTCCGCCCTGCGAAATTCGTGAAGATAAAAATCCGCCTGTCCCATCAGCAAATAGGTATCATCTATCCACTTGTTGTATTCCCCCTTGGAAGCAAAAGTCTTGTATTTCTCGGAATCGTTCGGTTTACGTTTTGGGCTGGCTGTAATTGAATGGGTGGCAATCAGTTTCTGGCATTTCTGAACAGCATAATCCATTTGTGAAGATCCGGCCTGAGCCGCCAACGGATTGGTCTCAGGAAAAACCGGCAAAAGATGGGTGTAGTCTTCTATGACAGATTCATCCATCCGCAACAAACCCTCTTTAACGCTCTCCTTTGCATTAAAATAGACATTGTAATGAGAGGTTAAATCATGGAATTGCCTGGTAATGGCCGTATTTTTCTTTGTCGAACATGCGACAGAGAGAAACAGAACAAACCAGCCTGCAATCAGATATAGACAGTATTTCCTCAAGCGATTTTGGATAAATGTGCTACACAAATTAACTCAAAATTGCCGAAAAAATCACTTTCGGCTGACCTTTACTTTCTCGGTAGGTTTAAAATAGATATTTCTGTGTTCCAATTGCACAATAAGTTCCTCTGCCAGATGACCGAAAACGATACCGGTGGCAGTATCTTCATTCACTGCTGCAGGCAAACCGTTATCTGCGCCTTCGCGGATACTCATAATCAGAGGTACCTGACCAAGAAACGGAAGTTCCATCTTTTCTGCCAGCTCTTTTCCGCCGTCTTTTCCGAAGATATAGTATTTATTGTCAGGAAGTTCCGCCGGAGTAAACCACGACATATTTTCAATAATCCCGAGAACAGGCACATTGATGGATTTGCTGTTGAACATCGATACTCCCTTGATTACATCAGCAAGCGCTACATCCTGAGGGGTGGTAACGATTACCGCGCCGGTTACGGCAAGTGTCTGAACCAATGTCAGATGAATGTCGCTTGTTCCCGGAGGCAGGTCAATCAGCATAAAATCCAGTTCACCCCAATTCCCATCCATAATGAGTTGCTTCAACGCGTTGGATGCAACGGGTCCGCGCCAGATTAACGCATCATCCTTTTTGGCAAAAAAACCGATGGACAGAAATTTGACTCCGAATTTTTCGATGGGAATAATGCGGTCGCGTCCGTTGATCTTTTCAAATAAAGGATGGGAATCTTCTTCCCCAAACATCTTGGGAATAGAGGGTCCAAAAATATCCGCATCCACGAGGCCTACTTTTGCCCCACGATTGGCCAGCGCTACCGCCAGGTTGACGGCCAGTGTGGATTTACCCACACCACCTTTGCCTGACGCAATGGCGATGATATTCTTGACGCCGGGAAGTGCCGGCGGAGCCATTCTGGCAGTACTTTTTGGGGTGATTGTCACTTCACAGTCATTTCCGTATTCGCGCCTGATTTCATCTGTGCAGGCCTCCGAAACAGGACGAATGGAAGGGTCATCCTCTTTTTGGAAAATCAGGGAAAAACTGATCCTTCTGCCGGCAATACGAATCTCCTGTACCATTTCAAGGTCAACAATGTTCTTGTCTGAACCTGGATACAGGATTCGTTTTAATGTGTCTGATATGTTTTTCGGAACGATGGCCATGGGTAAAATATGAGTTGAGAGTTGAGAGTTGAGAGTTATGAGTTATGAGTTATAACCGGAATCCGTGAGATTTCAGATCATAAGATCATACCCGATATTTCTGTTTTTTTTACGGCTGAGAGAATTAAAAGTTTTCAGTCATTGATAATTTGTTGTAAAATTGCCGA
>SESG01003153.1_pt1 | contig 18934 bp, 23 predicted proteins | sample 3171421 | NCBI WGS metagenome assembly SESG01 (sample SAMN10866946, study PRJNA518727) | freshwater metagenome | biome: subpolar coniferous forest; feature: holomictic lake; material: water; isolation source: holomictic Lake 227, 6 m and 8 m depth | place: Canada: near Kenora, Ontario | collected... | reverse complement strand
CGCCTTTTCGTTCAAACACTATTTAAAAAATCCCAACCGATAGTGGCTGCACCGTTTTCAAAAAGATAACCTGCTCCAGCATCAACGCCGAATTTTTTGATGTTAGGAAAATAGGAGCCTCCTGCGACAAAAGCGCATCGATCTTCTCTGTCCGTTGAAAGAATTTTTAGCGACACACCAGCAGAACCGCCAAAATTATAGACGGCACCGAAAAAAATTCCTGGGTCTGCAATAGCCGGGACGGAAGCCGCAAACATGATACTGAAGAACACCAAAGGCTTTTTCATTGCTAATCCTCGTTGATTATTGACTACTTATCCCAAACATATTACAGGCAACTTACATATTACTTGCAACAATAAAAAATTTAGAGGCCATTGGCCGCGAAAAAAGATTCCCGGAATCGCGAGCAGCACGCCATTCAATGCGTGATGACCGATGCGTCTCCACCGAAAAGCGCTCTGTATTCAGCGCGGGTGACCTCATCAGCCACTTTCACCACAATTCTCCCAGGAATTGTAGCATGAAATGGCTGAAAATTCCTGACGCAGAGGGGTGAGGAGAAGTAGATTTCATCAATGTAATCGAGATCGAGTGACTCACTGTTTTCCATCCGTTCAAGAGCACTCGCGGGTCCTCCTTCACAGAAAAATTGCACTTTGATGAACTCTCCACTCTTGTACATCTCGGAGTCACTGCCAGCAATCAGCACTTTTTTCTTTTTGGAGAACCAGTTCTCCTCTACACAAAGGCTGATGGTTTCACCTATTATCAAAAGGGCTGGTGAATAGACAGCTTTTTCTGATCTCCTCAACTCCCCCAGTGTGCTGAGAAGCGTGCTCTGGTTGTAGCGCGTTGCATTTTGTACAATGGCTACCGGCGTCTGCTCATTCCGCCCTTTTTGAGCAACCGCATCAAGTACCTCATGGACGGTGGAGGCCACCATATAGTAGACGAGGGTGTCGGCATCGGGTACCTGGATTTTACTGACGGGGTGACCGGTACAAAAGGCAACCGAGGAGGAGACTTTTCGCATGGTCAGCGGGATCTCCGTATAGGCGCTGGCACCATGTGCGGCGGTAATGCCGGGAATAATTTCATAGCCGATTCCGTTTTGGCGCAACACCTCTATCTCTTCTCCTCCACGTCCAAAAATAAAGGGATCTCCACCTTTCAGCCGTGCCACTGTTTTCCCTGCCCGGGCATGGCGCACAATCTCTTCATTGATGGCCTCCTGTTCAAAATGGTGACAATCCTTTCTTTTACCCGTAAAAATTTTCAGGGCGGTGTACCTGGCCATCAGTTCACTGCTTACCAGGTCATCGTAGAGAATTACATCCGCTTCACTGAGAACCCGATCGGCTTTAACGGTCAATAATTCCGGATCACCGGGACCTGCACCAATGATGTAGACATATCCTCCCGGCTGATGACCGGCAGTTGTTGTATTGCTCTCTTCTGGCGATTTCATTGCACTACCCTTCCATTGTTGAATTGCTTACATCCCGGCATTATCGAGCATCGACTCTATGGTTTTGCGCCATTCTACTGACTTTTTAACATTTTCTCCATTCGAAGAGATGGCAACAGTCATCTCACCCCGTTTAATGATTGCTGGAGAGATAAAATCTGACAGCTCCCGATTATCGACAACATTGACCAGAATCCCAATCTCTGCTGCATCTTTTTTGATTCTCTGGTTTATCTCAAGATTATTGGTACAGGCATAGACCAGAAAAAATCCGGCAAGGTCTGATTTTTCATACTCTTTATAGATCTCCCGGAATCCGGCACCTTTTAAATCATCATGGATTTCGGGAGCGACAAGCGTGATGTTGCGGGAATATTTTTCTACGGTTTTGATTTTATGCATGGCGATTTTACCACCTCCCACAAACAAGATGTTCTTGTCATCAATCCTGACATTAATCGGCAAAAAAACTTTCATCATATTTGATTTGAATTGATAGACAAGACCGGCAACGTTACGGGATTGTCATGCTGCATTAAAAAGCCCGCTGGCACTCATGGGCTCACAGCGGGCTTTTTGCATAAAATAAAGAGGAATTAAGGCAAACCGTTGACGCATAGCCTTCAACTAACCCGCTCTTTTCACGGCAAGAACTGCCTTGAGAAGTATTGTGAGAAAGAGTAGACCAAAAGCCAGGACACCAAACACCATTGAGAGCTCTGTCATTGTAGGGGTATAGGCAACAACCCCTCCCTCCGTCAAATTAAGCAACGCCGCTCCCTTTTCAGCGAAGATGGAGAGAACTACTCCGACAGTGGCCGCAAGAAGCATGCGAAGAGAGCTTTTCCAGGCTGGCACGAGAAAAACCATGATCGAGGCGACACCCAAAAGAAGCGATAACCACGTCAACGAGACCGTCAGGTTCTTGTACTGGAGAAGAGGGCCCTTGCCACATATTGATGCAAAACACTCCACACCAACCAGTACGATGGTAAAGGAGGCTGCATAGGTGACGAGCATGACAATTTTGTCGGTGACTCCCTTGCCTGGCTCAAAGCCTGCGGATCTTTTCATAATGAGTATGATGAGCAGCAAGAGCGCAGTCCCACCGGCATAAGCAGATGCAAGGATGCGAAGTGCAAATAACGAAGCGATCCAGTGGCTGGCGGAAAATGAGGGGTAGACGAATCCGGTAACCACAGGAAGAGCAATTGCCCATGGAATAGAGAGGTAGATGAGTGGTTTGATCCAGGCTGGAGCGGGGACGCCCTTTCGTTCAGCAGCAAGAGTGGCCCAACCCGTAACGAGATTGATGAAAAAATAGCCGGTCAGCAGGAAAACAACCCATGAATAGGGTGAATATGGAGTTGCATAGCGCAAGAGATCAAGAATGAGCTGCGGCTTGCCCATGTCAATAAAGAGGGTGAGAAGGGCAATGGCTGAAGCCGAAGCTCCCAGAAACTGGGAAATAACAGCAATATTGCCAAATGGTTTGTAATCATGGAGATAAAGTGGCATCACAACAAGAAGAGTCGATGCTGCCGCAGAGGCCATAACGGTAAATTGCATGGTCGATAGACCCCACGGGAGAGCACCACTCAGCGCGGTGACAGAGAGCCCAAGGCGCAGTTGCTCAAAATAGGCGGAAATACCAGACACAATGAGCAGAAGGAGGAGTGTCATCCAGATCCAGTAGGATCGATTTCCTTTCAGGGCGTTCTCAATCATGGGAAGTCATTAGATGATGTAAAAAACTGAAGGGAGTGTTCCCAACTCAGGTTTTCTTTGCATGGTCTGGTTCTTTTCGAGAAGCACGCGAATCGCGGACTTGGGATCATTCAGGTCCCCAAAGGTCAACGTTAGTTCAGGACATGCCTCAACACAGGCTGGAAGCTTGCCCTTCAACAGGCGCTCGGAGCAGAAGTTGCATTTTTCAACCACCCCCTTCTCCCTGGTAGGGTAGGAGTCGTTAAGTGCCTTGATGGCTGGTCTCGGCTCGCTCCAGTTAAAGCCAATTGCTCCGTAGGGGCACGACGCCATGCATGCGCGGCAACCAGTGCAACGATGATAATCGAGTGCCACAATGCCGTCAAAACGTTTGAATGCAGCCTGGGTAGGACATGCCCGGACACAGGGGGGATCGGCGCAGTGGTTGCAAAGAGAGGGAAAGGATTTTTTGGTTCTCTCCTTACTGATAAAATCCTGGTCTGAAGTCGAAAACACTTCACTGTAAGGACTTTTCTTTAGCCATTCGATCTGGCGGCTTGAGTTGCCAAAGTCGGGCACAGTGTGAACAAGGCGACAGGCGTCAACACACTTTTGACATCCATCAATGCACTTGCGCATATCAATCAGCATACCCCAACGAACTGTCCCGGCAGCAGTTTTGTCGGCCCAGAGGGAGGCATCCGTCTTTTCCATCAGAAAGTTCAGAAACAACCCTGAAGAAACTCCAATGCCTGCAAGAAATCCAATACTGGTTTTCTTTATAAATTCTCTTCTCTCTTCGTTCATTACGGTTTGTCTAAGGGCGATAGATGACAATTCCAGCAATTCGGTTTTGCATTGGCATACTGATGGCAGCTTATGCAGAAATAGGCGTTGCTGCCGTGACAACCAAGGCAAGTATCCAGACTCTTCTGAAATCTCTTTCCGTCAGCAGTTACATAAGGACGGTTATCCCTGGCTCCGGAATTCCGCCATTCGTTCAAAATCTTCATGTGATGGGAACGCATATATTCCGCCGGAGCAATACATACCGTACTGTCGATCGCTATCGCCCTGACTGTTGGTGAAACGATCTTCTCCGCTTTTACTGCTGGCCATAATATCCTGAGTGCCACAAGGGCAGAAAGAACCAAAAGGCCGATAACAACGTCGCGCTTTGTAATCTTCATCACTCCTCTTCCTCCTCGAAACCGGCCATCGGGTTCTCTCTCAAGTCTTCGGTTCGCTTTTTCTCCCCCTTCATGACAAGTGCGTTGCCAACAAGTTCATGCAAACCATAGACCGAAACGCCAGGGTTCCAGTACTTCATCAGGGTTGGCAGGGTGGCCCGGTCGATGGCACAGATGGTGACGAGGGTATTGACCTTATGCTTTTCCTGTACCTGCCTGACGGCGCTGGCTCTGGGAAAACCTCCCCGCATCCTGATATCCATGAACTCTTCGGCATTCAGGCCACTTCCGGAGCCACAGCAAAAGGTCTGCTCCCGGATGGTATTCTCGGCCATTTCATGAAATGAGTTGCAGACATTGCGGAGCACATGACGCGGCTCTTCAAACATGCCCATCCCTCTTGCAACGTTACAGGAGTCATGAAAGGTTGTTATGAGGTGATCGTTCCGTCTCGGATCGAGCTTCAGTTTTTTATGGTGGATCAAATCGGCAGTGAACTCTGCAATGTGAACCATTTTTGTTGAGGTAGCGTTACTGAATTTGGTACCGGTAATTGGCGAAACCGGCTCCTCAAGAAAATCTGCCGGGCCATTCATAGTGTTCATATACTGATGCACCACCCGCCACATGTGCCCGCATTCACCGCCAAGAATCCATTTGACTTCGAGCCGTTTGGCTTCGTGGTACATCTTGGCATTGAGCTTCTTCATCATCTCGTTTGAGGTGAACATCCCAAAGTTCCCCCCTTCCGATGCGTAGGTGCTGATGGTATAGTCAAGCCCGATATGGTGAAACAGAAGCAGGTAACCCATCATCGTGTAGACCCCTGGATCGCCAAAAACGTCGCCAGATGGGGTTACAAAGAGGATTTCTGCTCCCTTGCGATTGAAGGTGGGATTCACCTTTATGCCAGTAAGATCTTCAATATCTTCGACTAGAGATTCAATATTCTGCACAAAGGTGTGGGGCTCAATGCCAAGGTGGTTACCAGTGCGGTTGCAGTTGGAGACCGGGGCAAGAATCCAGTTGTTGTTGACACCGATCAGGTTCAGAAGTTCTCGAGCCATCATGGTAATTTCTGCCGTGTCAATACCCATCGGGCAAAAAACGGAGCAACGACGGCACTCGGTACACTGGTTAAAATACAAGTGCCACTCCTTGATCACCTCAGCCGTCAGCTTTCTTGAACCGGAAAAGCCCTTGAGAATTTTTTCGGCCAGCGGAAAATCGTGACGATAGACTGATCGAATAAGCTCAGCCCTCAAGACCGGCATGTTTTTTGGGTCACCCGTGCCAAGGAAAAAATGACATTTGTCGGCACAGGCACCGCAACGCACGCAGGTGTCAAGAAAAACCTTGAAGGAACGGAAACGCTTCAGACGGCTCTTCAGCCCATCGCGGATCGTCTTCTCCCATCCTTCGGGAAGTTGCCAATCGGCATCGGTTGCCGCCCATTTGCGGGGATTCGCAAGACCCAGATCTTCGAGTATTTCCGGTTTACCGGGAAAGCACCAGTTGCCGTCACGGAACTCAACGGGCAGATCCCACCACTCCTTGCCGGAATAGTCCTCTTTCAGAAATGCCGGTTTTTTCTTGTCGAACTCCTCTTTGAGTTCGGATAATTTTGGGAGGTATTTCGACATAGTTATTCGTTTTCAACCGGAAGACCAGCTTTTTTCATTTTTTCTCGGTAATCATCCTCATACTCGGAATAGCTCTTGAATTTGATATCAGGATTCCATGGATTGATGTGCCTCTTTTCACGGCTGTTGTTGCAAAGGTTGCGTGTGGGACTCAAAAAGATTCCTCCAGCGTGCATGAGCTTGCTGAACGGAAAATAGATGGCAAGCACACAAACAAGAAAAAGATGCACATAAAAAAGCGCACCTATTTCACCGGAAAGGGTAAAGTTGTGATCCATGAGCGTCAACATCTGATCGTGCACTGGTAACACATTGATTTTAGTGACGTAACGCATGCTCACGCCTGCAAGCACAATGGCCAGAATCAGAAAGAGCGGGAAAAAATCAGTTGGCAGAGAGATCAGACGGAGCTTCGCGTCACGCAGCCTGCGAAGAACAAGAAAGGAGATCGCTGCGAGAACAAGCACATCTGTCATGTAGAGTGCCGGAAGGGTGATATCGAAGAATCGATCGGCATTATCAAGAAAATCGGCAAAGGGTGGAACTGTGGAAAAAAAGAACTTGGAGTGGCGGAGCACAATAATGAGCATCGACCAGTGAAAAACCATGCCGCCAAGCCAGAGCCACTTGGTTGATCCATAGGCAAGTTTAGGCCCGGCGTAGAGCTCAGCTTTTGTATTCCGAAAGAGTGAGCGGAAAAAAAGCACTTCCCCCAGTACCCTCGCAATGGCCTCCCAGAAGTGGGACGGCGATTCAAGCTTGTCCTGCTTGATCCAGTACAGGGATTTTTCCTGCCCGCAGGTTGTAGGAATACGAAAAGGAACAGGGCGAATCAGCCAGTTGAGTATCCTGATAGAAAAGCCGGCGATCAGTATCACCAGAGAGGCACAAGGAATGATGATTGCGAAAAGATAAGCAAGCCCCGCATACTGCACTCCTACATAGGGAATGATGCAAAGAAGGGCGGTCATGAGAAGCGGCAACAACACTTTTTTCATGCCTCGGCCCTCCGTAACTGCATGAAGAGCATGCGTTTGCTTTCATCAAGCTTCAGTTGACAAATCTGTTCACGTTGTATCATGAAGCTGTCAAACGCCTGAAGGGTCAGCTCTTCAAGACGGCTCTGCAGCACATCCGGGTCAAGCTGTTTCAATGATTGTTTTTGACTGCCTTTCAAAGAGAGCTCCAGAATGATTTTTTTTAATTCAAAAAAAAGCGCCATCGTCCGGGAGGGCGGCATATCCTGTACGGCAAGAATTCGCGAAAGCTGCAACAATGCCGAAGCAAGAAGTTCGCTGTTTTTTTCGAAATTGCCAAGCACCATTCCAAGAGCTTGATGGAGGGCATCTGCAACCGGAGATCCGGGTGCCATTTTTCCGGAGAATAAGAGCAACGATCGCCTCATCCAGACGTCAAGAATCTCTTTTTTGTTTTCCTGAACTGCTCGACCCCATTCAATAGTCATAAGGCAAGGGAATAACGGTTTTCAAAGTTTGCTCTGCTCGCGTCTCGCTCAGAACCAGGTGTTTACCTGGTGCTCCTCTACCAGCCCGACAAAACCCTCATAATCAATTGCTCCGACCCCGCTGGCAAGCGCATCAATTCCTCGGGCACTCAAGTCGGGTTGAAGCGCAAATACGGGATTGCTTTTCTGGAGAGCTTCAATCATCGATGAAAACTTGTTGGAGGCCTGAACTGCATAGACACCGTCCTCAATAAAGAGAACAGGATCGCCAGGCTGGAGAAACCTGAAACAGGTTTCCATCGTGGTGGTTTCGAACGGAGATGTGTTGATTGTATGTAACATCTTAAAAGGTAATATTTTATAAATTCATAAACTGTTCAGTGATGAATAATGACATCCTGCTCTTTCATCAATTTGCCGATGTTTTCAGAATTCATCACCTCGACACCAACAATCAAATCATCTTCACCAAGACCCCGTTCTTCAAGTGAGAGTTGATCGACATAAAGTTTTTCGACGTCATAACCATCAAGAGCCATGAAGGTACGTGAAAAACCCTTGACACCAATGGCACTGGTATCCTGACCTTTTTTAAGGGCATAGACCCCGTCGCCGATAAAGACAACCGAGAGATCCTGCTCGTAGGCGGCCATGATCAGAATCATCTCCAGCCCCTCGTAGGTATAGATTGTCCCGTGTGGTGCATGGCGCAAGACATGCATGATCTTTTTTACATTTTCGTTTTCCATAGCTCGCTTAATCTCCAAAGGTTACAAATCTGTCGTTTCGGATTGCAATGTCAGTAAGGGTTCCAAGCCCGGTAATGGAACTGCCCTCGACAAGCACATCATCATTGATTCCCCGACGTTTCGACGCGGCAATGCAGGCAAGGATCTCAAAGCCGTGTTTCCGGCCAAGTTCACTCCAGCGAGCCGAAATATTGCGGTCGTCCTGGGGTGGATCCATGAGCTTCGTCACATTGGTAACCCCATCATTGTAAAGAAAAACAGCATCAACCCTGTGCCCTTTTTTGATGGCGGCTTCAGCAAACTTGAAGGCCGTATCGGAGGCCTGGTGGTTATACGGCCCCTCCTTGAGCAAAATTCCTATGTTCATGACCAATCCCCGTCAAAATTTAAATGTTCATGAGAAAAAAAGCGGTGCCGTGCACTCAGAACCCGGCACGCTTCTCTTTAAATGCTTCATAAAGAGGCTGCCAGGTTTTTGCATCTTCGGCAAATGGCTTTTCGATAAACTGGCAAAAGTAAAGCGCATTTTCGGCCGCAGAGAGGTTGCCGTTTTTGAGTGCATCGAGAGCCTTCTGGCCTGAATCAGCCGCATCATTTCCGGTGAGCTGTGCCTGCTTCCAATAGTTGATGGCCTCCAGCCGAAAAACAAAAGTTTTCGGCTGTGACTCGGCCTGCTTGAGCGACGAGAGCTCTACATTACGGGGCCCAAACGTAACGGGCCATCCTGTTTCAGCCCACTTTCTGGAGGATGCAATGGCCTCCTGAACCTGATATATGACTTCTTCTGACATGGATCCGTTATCTCCTCTTGTTTTCATGATTTCTTTTCGCCCCGGCCTAAAGACCTTCACCCATCCCCATCTGGATAAACCCGGACGGGCAGACCAGTGAACAAAGATGACATCCGACGCACTTCTCGTAATTGGTTGTAACCATCTCCCCTTGCGGATTGTCCCTGAACCGCGTAACGGCTTCCTGTGGACAGAATGAGAGACACTGTTTGCAGTCGAAACAGAGACCGCAGCTCATGCAGCGCGCCGACTCCGCCCTGGCCTCATCTTCAGTCAGTGCTGCAAGCAGCTCATCGTGGTTACCAACCACATTGTCGAGTTCAATGGTCTCCCTCTTTGCCTGTTCAGAATGGAGAAAATAGAGAACATCCTGCTTGTGGACTTTGGTGATCTCCCTATACCCCTGTTCTGGAAGAGGGAGCCCTTTAAGAAAAGCATCAATCGAATTTGCTGCCCTACGTCCATGACCGACTGCCGTGGTGATAAGATCAACCTTTATGGCATCACCGCCTCCGAAGAACTTCTCTTTGCCCTGCAGACGAAAATATCGATCGACCTTGAGCCATTGACTTCCGGCGGTAACACTTTCAAAGCCCTGCAAATCGGCACTCTGTCCAATGGCAGCAACAATCATGTCGGCCTCAATGTCAAAAGTCTCTCCGGTATTTTTATACCTGAAAAAAGGAATGGGTGAATTCCATCCATCCTCTCCCTTCACTTTTTTTACCATTTTGGCACAACGCAAAGCCTGAACTCCATCATCTCCGGTGATGACCTCCAATGCCCCGCTCATGTAATGCATGACCGCGCCTTCCCTCGCAGCATCATCAAATTCAATCTGGAAGCAGGCCATCTCCTCCCTTGGAACTCCGGCAACCACAGCGGCATGAGAGCCAAGACGAAGCGCAAGACGCGCAACATCCATCGCGACGTTACCATCGCCGATAACCAGTACCTTTTTCCCGATGGAAATGTCGTCACCCTGCACTTCGTAGTTTCTCAGGAAGTCAATGGCATTGGTCACTCCGGGAATCCCCGCAGAGCCGGGAACCGGAAGAGCACGGCCCTTTTGGGCTCCTGGAGCAATAAAAATCGCATCGTACTCTTCTTCCAGTTGTGCAAGGGTGATATCCACTCCAACGCAGACCCCCATTTTCGTTTCAACCCCAAGGTTGATGATTCGCTGGATTTCAGCCTCAAGAATGGCGCGGTCAACACGGTAACCCATAATACCGTAGAGCACCATTCCACCCAATTTTTCATTGGCATCGTATATCGTTACTGCATGACCTTTGCGGCGAAGCTGATATGCTGCCGAAAGTCCTGCCGGGCCACCTCCGATCACAGCAACCCTTTTGCCGGTTTCTGAACCCGCTCCAGGCAGTTGCAGGCCAGCTTCGATACCGTAATTACCAATCACCTGCTCAACGGCATTAATAGCCACACTTTCGTCGTGGTGCTGACGATTGCAGGCATTTTCACAGGGATGCGGGCAGATCCTGCCCATAACAGCAGGAAATGGGTTCGCATCGACAATGGTCTCCCATGCGGCTTTCAGGGCATTGTCAGACTTGTCAACACCATTCAGCAAACGGTGATAACCACGGATGTCCTCCCCGGCCGGGCACTCCGCCATACAGGGCGCAAGCTGCCTGACATAGACCGGACATTTGTGACTATGGTCTCCAAATGCAACAATCTTGTCGGTTCCCTTCAGTTCACTGAATGGCGGGAAGACATAAGATGTCGCAAAATCAAGGATAGGATTGGATTCTTCCTTCATGAATTATCTCCTGTAAGTCTAAAAGCGGACATGAGCAGACTGATTGAACGTAGTTCTTGCATGACGGTAGCTGTCGATCATGTCATCATCAAAAACAAGTCCTGTTTCATCAAAAAAGCGTTTCCATCCAATGCGATTAATCCACTCCCCGACTCGTTCCCAGGGACGTCCACCCGCTTTGTATGCGGTAAGGATTTTACCGACAACATCGGTGACCTCAGGCCATCTTGGCGGATTGTTTGGCAGATTGTGGGCAACAATACTCATTGTTGATGGTTTGGAGCGGGCATTGCTGTTTTTGCCACCGACCCAGATCGCAAATTTCGAGTGCTCTGGATGGTTGATTTCCATGGCCGGGCAAGCACCGAAACAGGCACCGCAGCAGATACATTTTGCCTCATCGACCATCAGCGATTTCTTGCCATTGATCACGGTCGGCCTGATGGCTGCAACAGGACAACGGGAAACCGCTTTCGGTAATTCACAGATGGTTGCGAGGTGATCGTGGTTGATTCTTGGAGGGCGTGTATGTTTAATAACAACAGCAATATCTGCCTGGCCGCCACAGTTGATTGCACAACAGGAGGTCGAAAGCCTCACCTTGTTGGGCATCTCCATCCCCCTGAATTCATTATAAAGGGTATCCATCATCGACTTCACAACTCCGGAAGCATCCGTCGCCGGAATATCACAATGAAGCCACCCTTGGGTATGCGATACCGAAGAGACACACATTCCTGTGCCACCGACAGGAAAGCCCATCTCTTCGAGCTCATGGATCATCGGCTCTACATTTGCTTCGTTGGGCGTCAAAAACTCAACGTTGTTACGTACTGTGAAGCGAAGATAACCGTCACTGTACTTGTCGGCAACATCACAAAGCCGCCGGAGCATATCAACCGTATCCTGACGGGGCGTGCCTGCCCGGACCGTGTAGATGGCGTCACCACTGTGTGCCACATGCTTCAGAACTCCGGGCCTGGGAATTTCGTGATATTTCCACTGCCCGTAGTTTTTTCTTACAACCGGATGCAAGGCCTCCTCATAGCTGTGAGGCCCCGACTCCACGGTTTTCCACTTTTTTTCAGGACTGCTCATAGTGTTAATTCCTTATAAATTGTTCCTTCCTGCATGAGTAGCATTCAATCAACCAGGCTCAGTACTTTGCCTTGAAATAGGGATTGTCACGAGGCCTTGTCACCATATTGATGTTTGCTTCAAGACCGACACCCTCAAGGAAGAGCTTCAAACCAACACGCTCAATCGTTTCACCGATACGTTCATGATCGAGGCCATTGTCATCCCACCAGTCGATAATTTCCTCAACCAGTTCGATAAACTCATCCATATCTTCGTCACTCTCCATCTTCATGAAGGGGACAATCAGCGAGCCCATGTTGACACCGACCTTGAGGGTATTTTTTCCTCCCATCAAGAGGGAAATGCCCCTCTCCTTGCCGGGAGAAAGTGCTTTTGGCATGACATTCAGGCAGTGCATGCAACGCACACAGTCCCTGCTGTCGATGACCATCTCTCCATCTTTAAGCGCTATGGCCTTCGTCGGGCAAAGATTGATCACCTGATTGACAACGGCATCCAGCCCATTCTTTTCGACCCAGGCAGTGACCTCTTCAGGCTCAATCTGGATAGCATCCTTCCAGGTACCGATAACTGCCAGGTCAGAGCGCATGATTGCATTGGTGCAATCATTCGGACATGCTGAAAATTTCAGTTTGATTTTATAGTTCCACTCGGGGCGATGCAGTGGCCCTACAAAATGTTTGAGCAGTTTGAGATGCGCCTTGAGATCGTCGTAACAGGCATTTTCGCAGCGACCCGGCCCGATACAGGAGACCGCTGTACGCATACCGGCACCAGCACCACCAAGATCCCATCCTGCCTGGTTCAGCTCATCAAAACAGTCCTGAACCTTCTCCTGTTCAATACCCTGCAACATGATGTCGCCGGTTTGACCATGCAGGGTAATGATTCCGCTGCCATACTTCTCCCAGGTATCACAAAGCCCCCTGAGCATCTCTGTATTGTAATGAAGTCCCGGTGCCGGCTGAATTCGCATGGTGTGAAATTCGGCAGCTTCCGGAATCTTGTCTTTTATCATTGAATAGCGTGTAATAACGCCTGCACCATAACCATCCACCGTTACGAGACCGCCTTTCCAGTACCCCATTTTGGTATTGTAGGAGTACTCAAGCTGATCCATAACCCCGCGCAGCATGGGCTTCTCTGTTCTTTCAGCAAGCTCCTTGAACCCTGAAATGAAACTTGGCCATGGCCCTTTTTCAAGTTCATCAAGCATTGGTGTCGGATTCAAAAACTTCCCGTTTCCATCCGTGCCACCCTCTTTTTCTCGCATTACTTCATCCGAAGCAGCCTTTTGAGCCTCATCCATCATGACCTCCTTTGATTCACAGTAAAATTGGGATCAGCAAACCTCTCTCCGTTCATTAAACGCAACCCGTAGGTTTAGGCAATCCTGCAATTTTACAGGCCTGCAAACCTGGCCCTTTTGGAAAAAGCCCGTAGAGAAATTCGGATGCCGCTTTTTTGTCCATATCCTTCTCACTGGCAATAGCCTTGGTAAGCACCTTTACTGCCGGAGCAATCTGATACTCTTCGTAATAACCTCTGAGAAATTTGATGAGATCCCAATGCGCCTCACTCATTTCAATCTCCTCGCCCTCTGCCAGCACCTTGGCGATATCCTCTGTCCAATCTTCGAGATTCACGAGATATCCATTCTCATCTGTTTCATAACGAACACCATTGACTTCAATCGGCATACTTTGCTCCTTTTGTGGTTAATACAATATTATAATATTATGAGTTACATTTATTTAAACCTCAAGAGACGGGTGAGATAAAATCAATAACAAAAGAGCATCTCCATTGTACGCTCTTACGTCTTCAAATTTACACACCAGGCACCACATTCCGGAATTTTTTTACAAGACAACACTATACCCCTTCACGGTCTTTATATGCACAAGCCAGTGAAACAAATGTTTCAGCCCAAAGTGGACTGGCCAGAACGTGAAGGTGCGCAAACGATGCAAAGAGATTCCGGTACAGCGCCCCATCACTTTTTCCTGTTATTCCATACCCCCGGATAACATCAAACTGAAAGGAGTGATCGACAGTTGGCAAAAGCACCCGTGAATAATGAAATTCATGAGCCTTAATCCACTCCCCCTTCCTGAACCAGGGTGAATCTTCCCTGCTTTTCAAATCAACATATCCATGCCCCGCAGGAGTTTTACCAAAGCTGATTTCAAAGGGCAGAACACCTGCCAATTGATAGCGTTTCCCTTCCCAGGTAGCCTTTTGGCAGAGGTAGATCAACCCACCGCACTCAGCATAGACGGGCATATCTTCCTCAATTTTCTCGCGAACATCACCCAGCAACCCCTTGTTTGAACTCAATACTTCAAAGAACGATTCTGGAAAGCCACCACCGAGATAGAGTGCATCAACATCAGGCAATGAACTCGCCTCAAAAGAGTTAATAAACACAATCTCTGCGCCTTTGCTCCTCAATGCATCGAGGTTTTCCGGATAATAAAAACAGAAGGCAGCATCCTTGAATACCCCGATTTTTGCTCTTGCTGCAACTTGCATCCCTGAACTCCCCTGCCTGCGCACCTCCATCGGGGGTGCCTCATGAAAGAGTGCAAGAAGAGCTGCCGTGTCACAATAACGCTCAACCCTTTCCGCCGCAGCCTGAATAAATTTTTCGGCCTCGGCGGTTTCGCCGACAGTTGTCAAGCCAAGATGCCTTTCGGCAAGAACCAGCTCCTTGTCACCAGGAATCACCCCAAGTACAGGAACTCCGCAGTAATATTCAATCGCATGCTTCTGCTTTTCTGCGTGTCGCACACTTTTTACCTGATTGAGTATGACTCCCCTGATATCCGCCCTGGGCGACATCGCCTGCATACCCATAACCAGTGCTGCGATCCCCCTGTTCATCTTTCGACTGTCAACCACCAGCACTACCGGAGCTTCAAGCATTCGGGCAACTCCGGCACTGCTGTCGGAACCATCAAGGGAGATTCCGTCGTGCAGTCCATGATTGCCTTCTATAAGAGCGAGGCTTGCACTTTTGCCAGCGCTCTTTGCCTGAAACAATTCAAGGCACCCCTCTCTTCCCATCAGCCAGGGGTCGAGATTAGAGCACTCAGCTCCACTGGCCAACCTGTGCCACTCGGGATCGATATAATCCGGCCCTTTCTTGAAACTGCTGACAGCAACACCCTGATTTGCAAAATATCGTAAAAGACCAAGCGTGACTGTTGTTTTCCCTGCGCTCTTGTGGGGCGCAGAGATCATCAAACGAGGCACCTTTACAACATCCATGTCATCTCCATCCAGTCCTCTTCATCAATGATTTACTTTTTCTTGATAAAGAAGGTATGGACACCGGCAATTTCGGTATGCGCAACAAGTTCATGACCGGTACGGTTTGCCCATGAGGCCATGTCATTGACTGAACCGGGATCCGTAGCGATCATTTTCAAGATCTCTCCACTGTTCAATGAATCAATCGCTTTTTTTGTCTTCAGAATCGGTAAAGGGCAATTCAGGCCTTCACAATTCAACTCAAGGTTGCTGGCAATTTCGCTCATACAATAGACTCCTGATAAAATATTATTACTTAAAATTGTCTTGACCGGGCTTAGGCGTCCTCTGCTCCTGGCGCAACTTTACCGTAAAGTAGTCGTCCGCCTCCTCCTCATCCACAAGAGCCCCGGCACCGCTCCAAAGGGGTTCTTCATAATCGTTCCACCCCCTCAACCCCGTTCGGAGGGAAAACGCCTGTTCATAACCGAGCAACTGCATGGATTGGACTGCAAGAGCGCTGCGATTACCTGAACGACACACCACGATAATTTCCCTCTTCCTCGCCGTCACCAAAACCGGCACGCTCTCCTCATAATCCCATTCACAGGCGGATTCCAGAATGCCCCTTGGAACATTGATGGAGCCCTTGATATGCAGGGCCTCAAACTCATAGGGCTCACGCACATCAAGAATGAGAATATCCGGATTCTCGTCCATGCGTGCGACGAGATCCCACGGCATAATCTCTTTGACCTCCGCCAGACAATTCTTGACAAGCTCTCTGTAACTCACCATGATCAGAATTATTTTCTGTCAGATAAAAAGCGAAATATCTGCATCGGCAGCATACTCAAGAAAAGTTGCCGCGCCGCCATATTCAACACCGTCAATAAACTCCTCCTTTTCAAACCCGAAAACCTCCATGGTCATCTGGCAGGCAATAAAACGAACACCGAACTCCTGGCACATACCCCTGAGTTGCTCAATTGTAGCAACGCCTTTTTTCTTGAAGGTCTCTTTCATCAGCTTGGTTGCCATGCTGTCGAAACCAGGCACATTACCGGAGATGATGTTCGGTACCGGCCAGTTGATCGACTGGAACTCCTTGCTGCCAAATGGCATTTTCATTGGCATGGCCGGATTGCTATGAGGTGATACTTTTGCCTCAATATCCTTTTTAAGCAATGGCAGACCATAAAAGGTGAAGAAAATAACCGCTTCCATATCCATGGCCGCAGCGGTCGATGCAAGAATAAATGGAGGGTATCCCCAGTCAAGTGTGCCCTGGGAGGCAATGATTGCAAGTTTTTTTGTGTCAGACATAAGTATTTAATTTCATCGATTACGAGTTCCTGAACAGAAAATGCTGCTGCTGGCGAAGGACAATGCATGACACCAGATAAAACACTACATGATTATATAGTAACAGGCTGAAAGAAGCAAATAAAAGTATGCAAATCAGTGAATAAGACCGGTTGCCGCGACAACAAGGACAACCACCTGTAAGACGACAATAGTGGTATAGATATAATTTTTTTCACGATAGAACGTTACTGCCGCAAATACGAGACAGGCAATTGTCGCCATTGCAAGATAGAAAATCGACAAATAGCTGATAATATCGCCCTGAGCCAGCGACGCAGGCGCTCCACTCGTAAATGACCACCCTAACGGAGTGTGGAGCTTTTGCTGCATATCAGAAGCTTTCAAATGCCAATTCGCAGCGATGGCATCAATCGGGACTGAAAGAGGAAGCAACTGCAGGACATAAACAAGATATCCCATGGCCAGAAAGACAAATCCGATAGATGACACCGTTTCAAGTATTTTGGCATAGACAAGCTGCACCTTATCCACATCACAGGAATTTTTTCCTTTATCCATCATATTCCCAAACCTTTTAACAATGAACGTAATCCAGCCACAACCAGCATGATAATAACAATCAGCCGCACCGATCTGGTATTTACCTTTGTAAGAAGCTTTGCTCCAATTTTTGACCCCAGCATGATGCCGCCAATTGCCGGAACCGCTATAAGCGGCACAACAGCACCCTTGAAAATGTAAACCCAGGCTGCAGCCGCACCATTAATTGAGAGAACAAGCCCGCTTGTCGCAACGGCAACCTTCAGCGGAACACCCATAAGCATATTAAAAACAGGAACATTGGCCCATCCTGCGCCCATTCCGAACATCCCTCCGATAAAGCCAATGATCATAAAGAGAACGAGACCAACCGGAGTACGATGTATCTGCCACGAAACCTCACTTTTGCTCGATTCTTCATAGTAAATGCCTGATATTTGCAGCATTTGTGAGAGTGCATCGGGCTCTTTAAGCTCCGGTGTACCATAGACCCTCGCTTTCATCATAAGAGCTGCAATACCCATGATGGCAATCCCGAGAAGCAACTGAACAAGCTGAGCTGGCATAGCTAACCCGGCGAGGGCGCCAGCAATCGAACTAATAGAGCCAACTAATGCCATCGGCAAACCAAGCTTCAAATCGGCAAGCCCCTTTCTCATAAGTGGTGCCCCCGCAGAAAGAGCACCAGAAAGGGCAACGAGCAACCCCGCCCCACGAATAAAATCAAGATGAAAAGGAAAAAAACTGCTTACGATTGGCACAAAGAGCACCCCGCCCCCAACACCAGCAAGCACCGAAAAAATTCCAAGAACAAAAGAAAAAGCGAAAAGCAGCAGCATCCATACCCACCATACCGTCGGCTCAACCACATGAGGCGGAACAGCATAGACCACATTTGGGAGAATAAAAAGAGCCGCTGAACCACTTATTGCAGCAAAACTCATCACGATCTTTCGGGTTGCTGAACTCATTGGCAAATACCAGAATGACTGATTAAAAAAGTATGGCCTTTACATTTCTTAATACCGTCTGAAGTATAACGATCACTCTATACCTCAGACGGCATTAACTCTCACTTAATATAAAAGGTCTTTTCATCGGGTCTGAAGGGACGCCCCATCCAGAGAGGACGACGAAGTCCATCCGGTCCCGGTGCGGGCCGTGTCATGGCAAGCCACTCCTTGTAAATCTGGTGTGAACGCTCCGTATCAACAAAAACATCACCGTAAGAGTCACCCTCATGAGCTTTTTCAATACGCACCTTCTGATGCCAGCAGTGCATACCGCTGATAGGATCGGGGTGTACCGGGAAGGTAATGTTCTGGTGTACTCCACCGTCAGACCAGAAGATTCTTGATGAATCCGCGTCGCTGCTCTCATAAGGCTCAATGCCCTCTGCAACACGCATCTTCCATTTTCCACCACCCTCACGCTTGATCTCTACGCGGTTGGTTGACCAGCGATTAGCCGCCGGATCCTGCTCGCGACGCCAGCGACCAATATGGTGTGAGCAGGCAACCACGCCGGGACGAATCCCCTCTGTAACCCATGCCCGATTGATGAAAAATCCAATATCGGTATTGACACGAATGAGGTCACCATCTTCAAAACCAAGACTCTTGGCATCGGAAGCATTGATCCAGACCGGATTACGGTGCGCAATCTCTGCAAGCCATTTGGCATTGCCGGAACGGGAGTGAATCAGCACCGGAAGACGGAAAGTCGGGACGAGCGCAAACTCACCCTTGCTCTTGTTCATGATCTCCTGATGCACATGGCTTTTGATATAGACCGGGATTCGATATTCAGGCCACTTCCAGTCGACCATCGTCTGTGAATAGAGCTCCTGCTTGCGCGATGGCGTCGGGAATCCGGTGCAATTTGTACCCTTGACCTGGACACCGATTGAC
>SESG01008550.1_pt1 | contig 18940 bp, 15 predicted proteins | sample 3171421 | NCBI WGS metagenome assembly SESG01 (sample SAMN10866946, study PRJNA518727) | freshwater metagenome | biome: subpolar coniferous forest; feature: holomictic lake; material: water; isolation source: holomictic Lake 227, 6 m and 8 m depth | place: Canada: near Kenora, Ontario | collected... | reverse complement strand
TAAAACATCTGTTTGCCATTTATTTATGGTTGAAGTATAAGAAACTTCGATTGAAAAAATAGGGGGTATTTCTATGCAAGCCGTATCTATGCGAATCTTCCTTATCTTGTTTTTGTTTGCAGTAATCAATCCAAATATCCTTCCGGCTGCTTCAGAGAAGCGCACAGCACTTGTCATCGGCAACGGCGCATATAGTTCCAATCCACTAAAGAATCCGGTCAATGATGCGGCGGATATGGCCACCATGCTCAAGAAGCTTGGGTTTTCCGTGACGCTCAACAAAAATGCCAGCTTGCAGGAAATGGAAGAGGCGATTGAGGCATTTGGTAACCGCATGAAGAAGGGCGGCGTAGGTTTGTTTTACTATGCCGGCCACGGCGTGCAGGTTAATGGAACAAACTATCTGCTCCCGATTGGCGCGAAGATTAACAAGGAGGCAGACGTAAAGTATCAGGCTGTTGATGCAAATAAAATCCTAGATGAAATGGCAACCGCCAACAATGGTCTGAATATTGTAATGCTCGACGCCTGCCGTGACAATCCTTACGGTCGCACTTTCAGAAACGCCGCTAGGGGTCTGGCCATCGTCAGCAGTGCCCCATCAGGCACTTTCATTTCTTATTCCACCAGCCCCGGAAACGTTGCAAGGGATGGTGACGGGCGCAACAGTCCGTACACATCGGCAGTACTCCAATATATCCAGTCCCCCGGCCTGACCATAAGTGATATATTCATTAAAGTACGCACGAAGGTAAAGAAGGAAACGGGTCAGGTTCCGTGGGAGTTATCCTCTCTGGAGGGACAGTTCTATTTCATGCCCGGTACGGCAAAAACCGTAACAGGCAAGGTTGAATCCGTAGTGCCATCACCCACGGATGAACTCTACGATGAGAATCGTAAGCTGGAGGCTGAGCAACGCCGTTTGGAAGAAGAGAAAGCATCGTTTGCCAAAAGGAAGCTACTTGATGAAAAAGGGCAGCAGATGGAAGATGAACGAGAGCGGCTAGCAGCCCAGCAGGAAGAAGCTCGCCAAGCAGCGGCGGATAGAAAGAAAAATGCATTAGATGAGAAACGACAAAAGATAGCAAAAGAAAAAGAACGTTTAGAAGCGGAAAAGGAAGAGGCGCGTCTGGCGGAGTTGGAGAGGAAGCAGGCAAAAAAGATTACAACCCTCGCCATGGCGAAACGTCCCGCATCCGAGGAGACAGGTAGGGATGGTCGTTTTATTGCCTATAGCAATGGGACAGTACTAGATACAAAGACGAATCTGATGTGGGCAGCAAAGGACAATGGCGCGGATTTTAACTGGCAAGGTGCCAAATCCTATTGCGAAAATTATCATGGCGGAGGTTACTCCGATTGGCGGATGCCCACGCAGGATGAGCTGGCGGGGTTGTATGATGGGGCCAAGACTTATAAGTCTGACTGTGGATATCGTGCCCATTTAACAAAATTGATTCGTCTTACTTGTTCTTGGGCATGGGCATCTGAAACACGCGTGTCCGACGCTGCCAACTTCGATTTCGACGGTGGTGATCGCTACTGGATCCACCAGTCCAGCGACAACAGTAGCCGGGCACTCCCGGTGCGGTCTGGCAAATAGATAATGAAACTCCAATTCCGAAAGCGAAGTGCAGAGGAATTGGTAAGCTGTAGTGAGACCCAACCTTCAGAAACGAAGTGTACCCTAAAGGGCATCTGCGACGCTGAAGTTTGTTAGTCGAACTATCCCGCACAGAAACTGTGTCGCAATTGACTTTTGTCCTTGCGAATGTGAAATTGTAGGCCGCGTGACCCCACGCGGCGAAACAAATATCGCCGGGTCAGGTGACCCGGCCTACATTGCATTCCTGCAATTAGACATTATGACACACTCTCACAACGGGATCATTAAACATAAGGAGACTTTATGGCTTACGCTGATTTTTCATTGATTGAAGGCAGACAGGTGCCGAAACCTTTTGAACGTGAACTTAAAATAATCATGACGCCTGAAACCCATGAGGATGTTGAAAAATTTTCATTACTCGTTTCAACTCTTACTCCAAACGGAGGCTGCACGGATTTCCATGCGCATGAAGAGTCAGGCGAGCTGATGGTCTTTACCAGTGGGAAAGGCAAGGCCTGGCTGGAAGGAGTCGAATATGAACTCAAACCCGGCGTGGCGATTTATGCCGCGCCCAGCAAAATTCACAAGACTATGAACACAGGAGACGAACCGCTGACCATAATCTGTGTTTTTGTTCCGCCGTTTAATCCTGATTACATTTCCGCAAACATTCATGCCGCAAAGTCTGTGGAGGAAAAGAAATGAACGCCACGTTCAAAAACAGGATTGAGGGATTGAGAAAAGGCGGCGCAAAAGTTGTTCCCGAAGGTGAAATGAAAGAAATCCTAAAGCAATACGGCGTCCCGGTTCCAAAATGCAAGCTCTGCGTCACTGCTGAAGAGGCTGTGGCCTTTCCCACCGAAGCGGGTTTCCCTGTCGTGCTGAAACTTTCTTCAGATAGGGTTTTGCATAAGACGGAATTAAAAGGCGTCCGGCTTGACCTGAATTCTAATCAGGAAGTTAGAACCTCCTTTGCCTCTATGGATGCGGCTTTCAGGAAGCAGCAGGTGCCGGGTTATCTCGGCATTCTTGTCGAAAAACAGTCCGAAAAAGGAACGGAGCTCATTATCGGGCTCCAGTATGATGCTGTTTTTGGGCCTGTGATGATGATGGGACTTGGCGGGATCTTCACGGACATTCTGAAGGATGTGGTCTTTCGGATGCTGCCGTTGACCAAAGACGATATTATTGAGGCTTTAAAAACGCTTAAGGCATGGCCTCTTTTAAACGGCTACCGGGGAAGTGCGGTGCTGGCCACGGACAAACTGATTGATGCCCTGCACGCAATTTCGGTATTCGGCACTGATTATGCGGGTCAGTATGACTCGGTTGATTTTAATCCTGTGATTGCCAGACAAGATGAATGCACGGTGGTTGATGCCAAGATGGTTATCGCGGAAAAAGAGATGCCGGCAAAAACAAAGGCATCCGAAATGCCAAGGATTGATCATCTGAGCGGGTTTTTTAACCCGAAAAGTGTTGCGGTTATCGGCGCATCCAATACAACGGGAAAAATCGGCAACACAATCCTTGATTCGCTTCTTAACCTGAATTTTCAAGGTAACGTTTATCCGATAAATCCAAAGGCGGATAAAGTGCAGGGCCTCAAGGCCTATCCGTCTCTTGCAGAACTTCCGGAAATCCCGGAGATGGTCGCCATCAGCGTTAGTCTGGAATTGGTTCCCGATATCGTAATCGAAATGGGCAGGATCGGCGCGCATAACGCATTTATCGTTTCCGGTGGGGGCAGGGAATTGGGCGGCGAGCGTGCGGATATCGAAGATCGAATCAGTAAGCTTGCCAGAGATAATGACGTAAGGATAGTCGGACCGAACTGCATCGGCAGCTTTGACGGCAATAACCGTTTCGACTCATTCTTCTACCCGCGGGAACGATTGAAAAGGCCGAAAGGTGGCTCCATGAGCTTTATCACTCAAAGCGGTACATGGGGATGCGCATTTCTGGAAAGCGCTATGGATACCGGCGTCGGCAAGATGGTCAGCTACGGTAACCGTGTAGATGTGGATGAAGGTGATCTTATCGCTTATCTGGCAGACGACCCGGAAACAAAGGTGATCGGCAGCTATCTTGAAGGCCTTGGAGATGGCCGGAAGTTTCTTGAAGGCGTTAAGGCCGCAAAGCAAAACAACAAGCCGGTAGTGGTTTTTAAGACAGGCCGCAACTCGATTTCCGCGCATGCCTCTGTTTCGCACACCGGCGCTTATGGCGGTAGCTATGAAATATATAAGAACGCGCTTGAGCAGGGCGGTGTAATACTGACGGACAGCTTCCATGAACTTTATGCGGCATGCGAGACATTGGCAATGCAGCCAAAAGCCAGAGGCAACAGGGTGGCCATGGTTTCTAACGGAGCAGGCCCGATGGTCAACGCCATTGATTTGTTCCCTGAAAAAGGGCTTGAACTGGTAAAACTGGGCAGGGAATCGGTGAAGAGGATGCGTGATAAATTCAGCTTCTTCTACATTGTCGAAAATCCTGTTGATGTGACCGGTTCGGCAACAGGCGCGGATTATGAATTCGTTATCGAAACACTTCTGGCGGATGAGAATGTGGATATCATCATGCCGTTTTTTGTGTTCCAGAACGCGCCTCTTGATGAAAGCATTGTGGAAAGGCTTACATCTATTAATGCCAAAAAGCTAAAACCGGTAATTTGTTGTTCAACGGGCGGATTATATTCAGAAAAGATGGGCAGTGCCATCCGTCAGTCAGGCATTCCAGTTTACACGCGGGTATGTGAATGGGTGGCTGCCGCTTCTGCTGCCGCACAATGGGGAAAAATTCAAAAATAAAAGGAAATATATGAATCGATTATTTTATAAAAAAGAATCGTGGACGAGAAAAAAAAGAAAAGCAGCGCAAGATGAGCTTTTGGTCAAGATGGTGAAGCTGGGTTATAAAAAATCGGGCAGAATAAAACAAATATTTGATACAAATAAAATCAAGCCGATCAATATTAAATCCCGGGAGGATTTGGAGAAGCTGCCTGTTACTTCACGCGAAAGACTGGTGGATATGGAACTGCAGGAGCCACCTTATGCGGGGCTTTCAAACCCTTCGATATCAATTGATCGAATTTTTACTTCACCCGGTCCGGTCTACGAACCGCATCTTGCCGAAAGCGATAATTTATGGGCACGCGCTTTTTTTGCCGCGGGCATTGGCCCCAATGACATAGCGCTTAACGCATTTTCTTATCACATGGTGGCGGCAGGACTAACTTTCCATAGTGGCCTGCGCAAAGTCGGCGCGACTGTAGTTCCATCCGGAACTTCTTCTTCACAGATTCAAGTGCAATTAATTAAGGATCTCAAGGTTACCGCTTATGTTGGCACTCCCAGCTTTTTATCTTCCATCATTGCCAAAGCTACGGAGTTGGGTTTTGATTTTAAGAAGGATTTTCGCCTTAAAAAAGCCTGTTTTGCTGCGGAGCCTTTGTTTCCCGACATGCGCCACTCTTTTGAAAAAGATTACGGAATTGATACTTATCAAATGTACGGAGCTACGGAGGTTGGAGATGTGGCTTATGAATGTTCACAAAAGAATGGCTGGCACATTTGCGAAGAGACTATCGTCGAGATTGTCGATCCGGCAACGGGGAAAAATGTCGCAACGGGTCAATTAGGTGAAATTGTTGTGACTCGACTCAATGAAATATTCTTCCTGCTGCGTTTCGGGACAGGGGATTTATCTCGAATAATTACCGATCAGTGTAAGTGCGGAAGAACATCTTACCGGCTGGCAGGAATTGCCGGAAGGATAGGGGACGCGGTAAAAGTTCGCGGATTATTTATCGCGCCCAGCCAGCTTAAAATGATTCAGGCAAAATTCAATAATTTGCCATTACAGGCTTTAGTCAGCCGAGTTGGAAATGACGATATCCTGAAAGTAAAAGTGGAAAAGATAACTCCGGAAATTGGCACAGCTGCATGGGAAGAAAAGTTTAAAACAATTTTCCGCGAGATTTGTACGGTCAGAATTGATCAATTGGAATATCTGAGCGTGGGCTCTATTAAGCCGGAAGATAAGCTGATTATTGATCAGCGGAAGTGGTAATGAGACACAAGTTTCAGAAACAAAGTGCATAACCTGAAGGTCATCTGCGACTGAAACTTGATAGTCGAATTATCCCGCCACTGCGGGAGAATTAAGGAATAATCGCCACATCTTTCATTTTTAATTGGATGTCGGATGAGCCATTCCAGTGGTTAATCTGCGGTGTGAAGACAACGTCAAGACTTACACCGGTAAGGGCGCTTAACTGGTTTGCCATATTAAACCAGATGGAATTGAAAGCCATGCCGTTGCTGGTAAGACGCATTTTTAGATGATTATTGCCGACAACTGTCGGTGAAGAAATCTTAATGTTGCGGGCGCAAAACACCGGCTCCGGATTTTTACTGCCAAAAGGCGCAAGCATATCAATCTGGCTGATCAAATTTAAATTAATATCCTGAAGCTGACATTCTGAATCAATAATGGTTTGGGATATGTGTTCGCGGGATTGTCCTGTGTTTTGAATAATTTCATCTAAAAGACGGGCGAACTCATCTATATCATTCTCTTTTATAGAAATTCCCGCAGCGCGATAATGCCCTCCATAGGCAAGAAGCAGGGAACTGCATTGCTGAAGTGCTTGATAAATATTAAAATCGGCAATACTCCTGCCGGAGCCTTTACCCACTCCATTATTTAAACTAATAACAAAAGCCGGACGGCTGAAAAGATCAACAAGACGGGAAGCCACGATGCCGACAACGCCCGGATGCCATTTATCAGATGCGAATACAAGTGCGTGCATTTTTTCAATATCGGGATTGATACTAATTATTTCTAAAATATCTTTTAAAATATTCTTTTCCATTGCCTGGCGGCGGCGGTTATAAACATCCAGTTTTTCGGCAAGAGCTCGCGCCTCATCCATGTTGTCTGTTAAAAGCAGTGCTACTGCATCCATCGCGGAAGCTATGCGTCCTGCCGCGTTTATGCGTGGAATAAGACCAAAAGATGCTTTAAAGGAATCAATTACCTGGCCATCAATGCCACTGACCTCTTTGAGCGCCTTGATTCCCGGTCGCTTACCTTCGGTAATCAGCTCCAGTCCTATCTTGGCAAATATCCTGTTTTCATCAACCAGAGGGGCGATATCACCAATTGTACCCAAAGCGACAATGTCCAGATATTCTCTCAAATTAGGAAAATCTTTATTCTCCCAAAACCCTTCTTTGCGTAAGCTGCCACGCAAGGCAATAAGAAAGTTGTAAGCAATGCCTACGCCTGCCAGTGCCTTAAAAGGAAATTGACAATCTTCGCGATTAGGATTGATGGAAGCGACTGCAGGAGGGAGCTTGCCGGATATTTCGTGATGATCTAAAACAATTGTGTCAATACCGATTGTGTTGGCATAAGCAATTTGTTCAATATCAGAAATACCGCAATCAACCGTGATAATCAGGCTGATATTTTCGCTTTTGAACTTATCAATAACCAGATTTTTTAGACCGTATCCCTCGGTTATTCTATCTGGTATATAATAAGTCACATGAGACGTTATTTCTTTGATGAATTTATACAGAATAACTACCGAGGTAATTCCGTCAGCGTCATAATCGCCGTAAATGACTATTTTTTCTTTGTTGTGAATTGCCGTAAGTAGCCGGGAAACACCTTTTTTCATGTCCTGCATCAAAAAAGGGCTATGCAAATCATTGAGTGACGGTTTGAAAAAACGATGTGCACCTTCCATATCCTGAATATTCCGGTTAGCCAGAAGCTGAGATATGATCGGATGAATGCCAAATTCTTTAACAAGAGATTCTTCTATATTTTTGTTACCGGCTTCTGCTATTTTCCAATTAGTTACCGGTAGTTGCTTGATTATCGCCATTGTCTGTTATTGTAAGTCACTTTCTTATATTGCTTCTTAATACATTGTTTATGGATGCGAGTCAATTATCCTTTGGTTCTTGATCTGTAAAAAAATTAGTGGTAATTGTAAAAAAGTCAATCATGATAAAGAAATGGCTTTAATTAAAAACTAAAGATATTGTGTTTGTCTATTTTAGTTATCCGGAGACTTTTTTATGCTCATGCTGACCCATACATATCTGCTCCAGAAAGTTTTAATGGCAGCAGATATAAAAAGTGCAGACTTGGACATTTATATTTATAATATTGCCCCTGACTTGCTTACAATTCATCCGAATATAAATTCAGACAAAACTCACAATATTAAAAGGTTTTCTGAGATACCTGTTAACTATCCGCAATCAGCTTATGTTATATTTCATTTATTGGTTGATGATCTGGCTCATTTCGGATCAATTTGCCTGAATTACCAAGAAGAGTTCAATCCTGAATCACAAGGCTTTTGCTATCTCAAAGGAAAGCCCCTGATTAATACTATTTTAGATTTACATAAAATAATCCAAAATGAAATCTCTTATAACGAAGCGGCTTACCGGTCGCACTTAATTATTGAGATGATTTATGACCTTGTTATTCTTAAAGAAATTAATGCACTGGAAACGATTTCTCTTTTGGTTGAGGCGATTAATTTTACATTTAATAATAAACTGGAAGAATTTGTATCCACAATCCATTGGCTCTACAATTTGAAAGAAAGCGATATTCGGGCAGTGATGAAGGATGCTTGCGTCTATCTGACAAAAGAAAGAGTCGAACGTATCATGAACATTGAAGGCCGAATTCGTCTCTATTCGGATAAATTCGGCCTTAAAAGCAAAGATGATTTATTTTATGAAGGTATTAAAAATTTATTTATACAGGCTAAAAATTCTCTTGAACTTGATGAAAAAGAGTTGTTTCTTGACCAGTCAGCTAAAACAATAAAAGATTATGGCTGGCTGCCACGCATTACGTAGCTTTTTTCACAAATCCTGAACGAATACAACGAGTGCAGGCTTTAACTCTCTTCACAGAACCGGTTTTATCATCAACGCAACGTAATTTCTGTAAATTTGGATACCATGTTTTTTTTGTTTTATTATTAGCGTGACTTACGCTGTTTCCTATTGATGGTTTTTTACCACATACTTCACAAACACGAGACATGAACAAATCCTCCTAAAAATTGTGGATAGTTACTAAACTATAAGACATTATTTTGCAAGCAATTTTTCACTTAAAGCTATTTTTCTATAATAAGCACTTTGGACGCGGCATTTATACCGGATATAATTTCTCCTTCGAAACCGGCTTCAGTCAATAAAGAAGCGCCGGAAAGATAGATATTTCCAAAACGTGTTTTGTTATTCTTTGCGGAAAAACCGGAAAAAATGGAGTTGCGTACCTGATATTTAGGATTAACTATCTGCTTGGACTTATTATGAATATCAATAGATTTATCAATTTCAAATAGTTCAATATTTTCTTTTAAAAAAGGCAGGAAGAATTCCAGGCGGTCAATCATGGATTCTGCCTGCGCCTTCAGATTTTCTCTGGTAAATATTTCATCAGCGTTGCGTAGAAAGACAGTTGCCGTCATAGATATTTTACTTTCTGATAATTCATCATTTTGTTGTGGTATATTCAACTGCAATATAATTAAATTATTATCATCGTAGATACCTCTATCAACGTCACATACGACAGCGATGTGACGCGCAATCTTGTCCGGAAAACATTTTTTAGGAACGCCCAAATGAATCGTAAATGGGTAAAAAGCAATTTTAATCGGCCTGATCCAATCAGCAACATTAATTTTTTTGTTCTGTCCGGTAAGTAGGGGCATCCCACTCCATTTTGAACTGACAATCATTTTTCTAGCGGATAGTTTACTGGAAACTCCATCTTTATCAGTAACATATACATTAATTATTCTACCTTTATCAATTGCTGACACTTCGCATTGACTCATATACAAGCCTTCGGATGATTCTATTTTTTTAATCAGAGAGTTGAAGATTATTTGCTTTCCCTGTAAAAAATAGAAAATCCCCCGTAAGGGCGCACTGTAAATAAAATTTGAAGAAAAAGAAAATTGATTATCAGTGTTAAAGGAAAGTAGAGCGTGTTGTGCCTCCAATACTTTTTGAAAAGAGGGATAGTTAAGCATAATTTGTTTAAAATTTTTAGCTTTAAATTTGTGTCTTATTAAAGTTGGCACTATCTTTAGAAAGTTGCCAAAGTCCCGAAAACTCCGGATTTGGACAAAAGGATGATTGCGCAGCCATTGATGGAAAACTGCCGAATATTTCATTGTAGAATCGTAGAATTTATTTATTTCATTTTCTAATTGTGGAAACTCTCTGACCATCTCAGCAACCAGAGATTCTTGATCGTTGAAAAAATCTATCCGATGCTTCGGCAATATTACTTGATATGCAGGATTAAGTAAAAGACCATTACGTTCAATTGGCTCAATATCCAGTTCGGCTAAAAGAGAAAGAAGTGTTTGATTGCTTCCAATCCCGGTTATCGGAGTAGGGTCTAAATTAAAAACAAAATCATCGATAATAAATGTATCGCCCAGCCCGCTTTCCGCGATTAGGGCGGTACTGAGACCGTAACGCGCGGAAGTTGCAGCGGCAACATGCGAAGAAAGATCATCGCCTATGACTATCAGATCGTACATGGATTTTTTACCTCGTATACAAGTCTATGTATTTTCAAACACCTACCAAAGGCGGGTTGTGTAAAGCCGGAAATGAAGGTTTATCTGCTGATTTAATCTTAACTCTACGCCCATCTATTTCAATTTTTCCGTCCGCGTAAAATTGAATTGCCTGCGGGTAAATCCGGTGTTCTTCTTTCAAAATTCTGGCAGCAAGCGTTTCTTCAGTATCATCATCAAGCACAGGTAAAACACTTTGAATGATAATCGGGCCTGTGTCAACCCCTTCATCAACAAAATGAACAGTACAGCCGGTAAATTTTACCCCATATTCCAGAGCTTGTTTTTGAACATGTGTTCCGGGAAAAGCGGGGAGCAGGGCAGGGTGGATATTAATTATTCTCTGCTGAAATTCCCGCAAAAACAAGGAGGTGAGAATACGCATAAAGCCTGCAAGCACCACTAATTGCACGTGATTGCTTTGAAGATTTTTGATTAACTCTAAATCAAAGTCTTCTCTTGATTTGAAATCTTCATGCTTAAAGATAAGAACAGGCAGACCATGCTTTTTAGCTCGAGTAATCCCATAAGCGTCGGGATTGTTGCTGATAACGATTTTAATCACGGCATTTAGCGATCCTTTTTCAATATTATCAATAATTGATTGAAGATTAGAGCCACTGCCGGAAATCAAAACTCCCAATTTCAATGGATTAGCCATAAATTTACCATTAGTTTTCAGTAAAACAAACTAAATCCTGATTGCCTTCTCTTTTTTCAACAACGCCTATTGAGTAAGCTTTCTCGCCCAGTATTGCCAATCGCTTGAGCACTTCTTTGGTTTCATTTTCCGCGACAACAATCATCATGCCGATGCCCATGTTAAAAACCCGAAACATTTCTTTTTCATCCACCTGGCCAACGTCTTTGATGACTTTAAAAATAGGCGGGATGTCCCAACTGTTTCTTGAAATAATACACCTGCACGACTTAGGAATTATCCTTGGGATGTTATCATAAAAGCCGCCACCGGTTATATGAACAAGTCCCTTAATATTGAAATCCTTAAAAAGATTCAAAAGAGATTTAACATAAATCCTAGTCGGTTCCAGAAGTTCCAAACCTATTGTTCGGGAAAGGCCTGCAACTTTTTCATCAACTTTCAACTTCCCTTTTTCCAAAAGAACATTACGAGCCAGAGAAAAGCCGTTACTGTGCAAACCACTGGAAGCAAGCCCGATAATCCGGTCTTTGATGCCAATGCTAGAGCCGTCAATGAGTTTATCCGCATCCACGATGCCGACACAGAAACCCGCAAGATCATATTCTCCCTGCTTGTAAAAGCCGGGCATTTCGGCAGTCTCCCCACCGATTAAGGTGCATCCTGCTTGTTTGCAGCCCTGAACAATGCCATCAACTATTTGCACGCTTTTTTCGAGTTCAATATTTCCTGTGGCCAGATAATCAAGGAAGAATAATGGCTCCGCGCCCTGAACGATAACATCATTAACCGACATGGCAACAAGATCAATGCCGATAGTATCATGCTTGTCCATTAACTGCGCAATTTTAAGTTTAGTGCCCACGCCATCGGTGGAAGAAACAAGAATTGGATTATTTAGTTTTGCCGTATCCAGTCGAAAAAGACCACCAAAACCGCCAATGCCGGACACAACCTCTTTACGTGCTGTCATTTTAATTAACGGTTTGATCCGTTCAACAAAATCATTGGCTTTATCTATATCTACACCAGAATTTTTATATGTAGTTTCTGCTGACATATTGCTCCGTGAGTTTGATTGTTAAATATACGATTATTTGGGGTTCATCTAACGTAAATAAGTATTTAAGTCAATCATTCCTTGCGCAAATAAAATATATTTGTTAACAAAACGTTGAATTTGTTAGAACAAATAAGGTTTACCGAAATTTGAATACGGTGAATGGTATGGAATCAATAAAAGCGCTTCTGCAAAAAATAGAACAGCCGTTAATCTTTGCTTCCAAAGATAATTATAGAAACTTATCTCACATCAAAGATTTAGGCAAAACACTGATACACCTGCTGGATCTGCTCAAAAGTGATTTACCATCATATTCTTCAAAGCTTCTGGAAGGATTATTAGATATATTTTCCAACTATGACCTTAAGGATATGGAGATAAAAAAGGATAAAATTAAAAATGCTTTATTAGTATTTGGAGAACTGAAAATTGCCATGACTTCCATTTCCGAAACTAAACCCCAATATCTCCAGGATGCGAATATTTTACAAAGAATCGCAGATCTAAAAGAGGCCATGGCCAAATTGACTGTGCCGATTCAATACTTGAAAGGTGTTGGTCCAAAGATGGCGGAGCGCTTTGCCGCCAAGAAGATAGCCAATGTTGAAGATCTCCTCTTTTTTCTTCCCCGCGCTTATGAAGACAGGCGAGAAATAAAGAAAATCAGCAAGCTCGAAACGGGAAAAACTCAGACGGTAATAGGGAACGTAATTCTGACACAAGCAAAATACTTTGGAAAGAAGCGCTTACTGGAAGTAACAGTCAGTGACAATACGGCAAGCCTGACGGCGAAATGGTTTAAAGGCCAGATGTCCTATCTTACAGGTACCTTTAAAAAGGGTACAAGAGTAATATTTACCGGAAACGTGACACTGAATTATACCGGTAAATCAATGATTCATCCTGATTACGAAATTCTGGATGAAGAGGATGAAGACAATCTGTTAAACTTTAAAAGAATTGTTCCGATTTATTCGGAAACGGAAGGCCTGCACCAGAAATACATCCGCAAGATAATGAATCAGGCACTGGAACAATACTCGCGCTATGTCGCTTCGCCCATTCCCGCGGATATCTGTCGGAAGCGCAATCTTATCAATATTCACGAAGCCCTCTTGTCTGTTCACTTCCCGGAAGCAAGGGAGTCTATTGAGAAATACAATGCTATCCAAAGTATTGCGCACTCCCGTTTGATCTATGATGAGTTTTTCTTTTTTCAACTGGGTATGGCTATGAAAAAATCAGGCCGTACATTAGAGCAGGGTATATCTTTTAAAATACAGGGAAATCTTTTAGATAAATTCCTAGCCTCGTTATCGTTTAAACTGACTGGCGCGCAAAATCGTGTGATTGCGGAAATACAGCAAGATATGGCCTCTGTTTTCTCTATGAACCGCCTCTTACAAGGAGATGTTGGCAGCGGGAAAACAATTGTGGCTATGGCTGCAATAATCAAAGCATGCGAAAATAATTATCAGGCGGCATTGATGGCACCCACTGAAATACTGGCCAAACAACATTATTCAGTTATAAAAAACTGGGCTAATTCCATCGGCTTAAACACGGTACTGATTACAGGAAGTATGATTGCCGCGTTAAAAAATGAAGCCCTGGAGCAGATAAATACAGGTAAGGCCAATATTGTCATTGGCACCCATGCGTTGATTCAGGAAGACGTTAATTTTCAAAGGCTGGGGCTTGTCGTAATTGATGAACAGCACCGTTTCGGCGTAATGCAGAGGGCGACTCTGCGCAACAAAGGTATCAATGCCGATGTTCTGGTCATGACGGCAACGCCGATTCCGCGGACGTTGGCGATGACCGTTTATGGTGATTTGGATATCTCTGTAATCGATGAGATGCCACCCGGAAAAAAACCGGTGCATACCGTTTTGATGGGAGAAAACAAAAGAGAAAAGGTATATCAAACCATCAGAGAAGAGCTTACCAAAGGCCATCAGGCTTTTATCGTTTATCCTCTGATAGAACAATCGGAAAATCTGGATTTGAAAGATGCCACCAATATGGCTGACCATCTACAAAAAGATATTTTCCCAGATTATCGGGTTGGTCTTATCCACGGTAAAATGAAGGAAAAAGAAAAGGACACTGTGATGCAGGAATTTCTGGCAAATAAAATTAATATTCTTGTCTCCACCACAGTAATTGAAGTTGGCATTGATGTGCCTCGTGCATCGCTTATGGTTATTGAACATGCAGAACGTTTCGGGCTTTCGCAATTACATCAGTTGCGTGGCCGTGTAGGTCGTCGGGATATTCAGTCCAGTTGCATACTGCTTACGGACTACAAATGCACGGCGGAGGCACGCAAGAGATTGAAAGTCATGGAAAAGACCACGGACGGATTTGTTCTGGCTGAAGAAGATCTTGCTATCCGTGGTCCCGGCGATTTTCTCGGTACTCGTCAATCGGGACTGCCGGATTTTCGCGTAGCCAGCATTATCCGAGATGCCAGGATTTTAAATGATGCCAAAGAAGATGCCTTTGGGTTAGCCGACCGCGATCCCCTTTTAGACAAACCGGAACACGCCATTTTAAAAGAAACACTGTTTGACAAATGGAAGGGCAAGCTGGATTTAGCAAGGACTGGGTAGTAATAAGATTAAATTTGACATATAAATATAATTTGCTTATATTTAACATGCATTAAAGGAATATTTGTTCAACTAATACCTGATGAGTTTGTTTATGAAAATAACAAAAAAAATCAAAATTGCACTTACCTGTGTTTTCCTTTTAGCATTTCTCCCCTGCCTTTCTATAGCAGCTCCTGAAAAACGAACTGCCTTAGTCATCGGTAACAGCGATTATGAAATCGGAAATTTAACTAATCCGGTAAACGATGCAGTTGATATGGCCAGCACCCTCAAACGGCTTGGTTTTGAGGTCATTTTAAAAAAGAACATTCGCCATCGAGATATGGAGGAAGCCATTGAGGATTTTGGCAATCGCTTGAAACGAGGCGGCGTGGGATTATTCTATTATGCAGGCCATGGTATTCAGATAAACGGAGTAAATTATATCATCCCCATCGGTGCGAAGATTAAAAAAGAATCGGATGTGAAATTTGAAGCAGTAGATGCCAACAGGATTCTCGATGAGATGGGAAACGCCAACAATGGCCTTAATATTATTATTTTAGATGCTTGCAGGGACAATCCTTTAGCCCGTAATTTTCGCAGCTCTAATCGGGGATTGGCTGTTATTTCCAGCGCGCCTGAGGGTTCTTTCATCTCCTACGCTACAGGACCAGGGCAAGTTGCCATGGACGGAGAAAAAAGGAATAGTCCCTATACAGCGGCCCTTTTGAAATATATGAATGTTCCCGGTCTGCCTATTGAACGGGTATTTAAGAATGTTCGTATTAGTCTTGAGAGTTTGAAACAGACACCTTGGGAGCTGTCTTCATTAAAAGGAGAATTCTTTTTTACTCCCGGATTGCAGAAAGTTCCATTGGAACAATCCGTAGCTTCACCAGCTTCTACAATTTCTAGTGGTCAGGATATTAATGTAACCAGACAGCCGGTAAGGTTTCAGGAAAACTCATCGGAAACTACAGAGTCGATTGATCTTTCCGGCACCTGGCGTGCCGAACATGTAAGTGGCCAAATATATATTTACAGCGATGGAAAATGTATTTATAAGGGCTTCCTTATAGTAACCGTCGGGGGTAAATGGAGCCGTCCTGATCCGCAAAAACGTGTATTTTCAATAACATGGAATCATGGATTTACTGATGTGATGACACTATCTGCAGATGGTCAAAGATTGGTAGGTGTAAATAACATCGGTGATCCCGTTTCTTTTGTGCGCAACAAGTAAAATAGCAGCACGCATAGATAGTCATTTGGTCAAGGCGACAACATTATAAATGCTTAATGCTGAAGTCTTGAAAGCCTCCCTTGTAATGTTCTTCAGACGTTGTAACGTTCTCCACTCTCGCCGATGGTGGGCCTACTTTACACCAGGCAATCATTTTTTCCACATCGGCATCTTCACCTTCAAGCAATGCTTCCACCCGACCGTCATCCATATTGCGTACCCAACCGGTAAGGTTCAGATCGGCTGCGGCACGCCTTGTAGCCGCCCGGAAGAAAACTCCCTGCACTATGCCGCTGATATAAACGTGTATTCGTTTCATAATTGATCTCACTTCCTGCCACGCTAACGCGGGATAGTTCCCAATAACTAAAAGCTAAGTGCACTTCGTTTCTGAAGTTTGGATCTCATTACAGCTAACGAATTCCAGTCGCAGATGACCTTCGGGTAATTCACTTTGTTCCTGAAATTCTATTTTCACTACCGATAAGTTTTAAAAATTCATCTTCGGTAAGGACAATAATTCCCAGAGACCTTGCTTTGTCAAGTTTAGAGCCGGGTTCTGCTCCTGCGACAACGTAAGTGGTTTTGGTAGTTGCACTGGAATGAACAGAGCCCCCAAGGCTTTCCACAATTTCCATGGCTGTGTTGCGGGACATGTTGGTCATCGTTCCTGTGAAAACAAATGATTTCCCTCGTAACAAACCATTTGCTGCGACAACTTTCTTTTGCGGTTCTACACCGGCTTTGCTGAATTTTGCCATTATGGCTTTATTCTTCGGTTCAAGAAAAAAATCCACGATGCTTTGCGCTATTTCCGGCCCGATCTCGTCCACAGCTGTCAAATCTTCAACGCTTGTCGCCATCAAATTATCCAGATTGCCGAATTTAGCAGCAAGGATTTTCGCAATATGCTCACCGACATTTCGGATACCTAAAGCAAATATGAATTTATTTAGAGGCGGATTTTTCGAGCGCTGAAGAGAGTCAATCAGATTTTGTGCTGATTTTTCACCGTGACGATCGAGTGCCAGTAATTGTTCCATGGTTAAAAAGTAAAGATCGGAAGGGTCTTTAATTAAGCCTTCGTCAAAAAGCTGCGCGGACACTTTTTCGCCAAGGCCTTCAATATCGAAGCCACCACGGGAAGCAAAATGCCGGATGTGCTCTTTTAATTGAGCGGGGCAGGCCAAATTAATGCAGCGGCGGGCAACTTCTCCTTCCGGTCTTACGACTTCCGAACCGCATTCCGGGCAGCAATTAGGCATGCTAAATTCTTTTTCCTCGCCCGTTCTTTTGGATGTAATTACTTTAACCACTTCAGGGATAACATCCCCTGCGCGTTGGATCATAACAGTATCGCCGATGCGAATATCTTTTTTGGTAATTTCATCTTCATTGTGCAGCGTTGCACGGCTCACGACTACACCGCCGACAGTCACCGGTTGCATGATAGCCACAGGTGTCAAAGTACCGGTGCGGCCTACCTGCACAATGATGTCTTTGATGACAGTTGTTTCCCGGCTTGCCGGGAATTTACACGCCAGCGCCCAGCGGGGATTGCGCGATACACTGCCTAGAGTTTCCTGTAATTTAAGGTTATTCACTTTTAATACAACCCCGTCAATTTCATATGGCAAACTTTCTCTTTGCCCGCCGATATTTGCAAAATATTGGATACATTCCTTAATGTCTTTTGCCTGCTCGATAAGAGGGTTCACCGGAAATCCCCAACTTTTGAGTGATTGAAGAGCTTCAAGGTGATTGGAGATAGTGATGCCTCTTACCTCGCCAATGTTATAAAGAAATATATTTAAAGGACGCCTTGCGGTAATTTTTGGATCAAGCTGGCGAAGCGCTCCTGCTGATGCATTGCGAGGATTGGCGAAAGGTTCTTCGCCTTCTTCGATGCGACGGAGGTTCAATTTTTGAAATGGTTTGCTTTCCATATAAACTTCGCCGCGTATTTCGATAAAAGACGGGATTATTTTGCCGCCAGCTTCCAACATTTTCAAGGGCAGGGAATGGATGGTTTTAAGATTTAAAGTAACATCTTCTCCGGTGGTTCCGTCTCCGCGTGTCGCGCCGCGAATAAATAAGCCATTTTCGTAAATAAGATTTACAGCTAGGCCATCGAGTTTTGGTTCGGCAACATAGTCTACCTGATCAACTCTAGCTAATTTCCTGATACGGTTGTCAAAATCAATTATTTCTTCAGTAGAAAAAGCGTTGGCAAGACTAAGCATTGCCGAAGGGTGAGCCGCAGAAACAAATTTATCCAGTGGCGCGGCGCCAACGCGCGAAGTAGGGGAGGTGGCAAGATCATCATCGGGATATTGATGTTCTAATTCCTGCAACTTCCGCATTAAACGGTCATATTCTGCATCAGATACTTCCGGAGCGTCCTGCTGGTAATAACGCTTATTATGATATTCGATGATATTTCGTAGATTAGTAATTTCTTTCTCGGCTGTCTTTTTGTCCATTATTTAACCAGTTTCAAATACGGTTTGCCTTGCTTTTGCTTAGCGGGCTTCGCTTCTTTGGAAACCTTGCTTAATAGTTGCTCGTTAAAAATAGCATTTTTAACGCGGATGGAGTTAATTATAGAAAAAATGATGACTGATTTTTCCCATTCCGGTGAATATGAAAATTGCTCCATCCTAGATTTATATTTATCCCAGAGACTTGTGAGGGATGCTTCATCAAGATACAAAATATTTTCAGCAATTTTATCTAGAGATGTTTCCAGAGTATTCATGTTTGAAATGTTAACGTTACTTGGCAACAAAGTCAAATCAAAAGCTTTGTCCCGCCAAAGGCGGGATAATTCGACTAACAAATTTCAGTTCATTTCATTCCTGAAATTTGAGTCTCATTATAAATAACACTTGTTTTTTTTAATTGTTGCCGCTAATAATCCAATGTTAACGATGGAAAACGAGAAAGTAAAGATTGGCGTAATTTCTGATACCCACCTTTCCGGTTATGATGCCGGATTAGCCAGAATTATCGCCCACCATTTTAAAGATGCCGATCTTATATTGCATGCGGGTGATTTAGTTGATTTACGCGTTTTAGATATTTTTGCTGGTATTGAAGTTAAAGTTG
>SESG01005159.1_pt1 | contig 18953 bp, 27 predicted proteins | sample 3171421 | NCBI WGS metagenome assembly SESG01 (sample SAMN10866946, study PRJNA518727) | freshwater metagenome | biome: subpolar coniferous forest; feature: holomictic lake; material: water; isolation source: holomictic Lake 227, 6 m and 8 m depth | place: Canada: near Kenora, Ontario | collected... | reverse complement strand
TGCAGGAACAACTACAACAACCTATGTATCTGGCGGAACCGCGAGTACATGGAAACAACTTCTTCCTACTCTTGTTTATACTGTTATTGATACCTTTACTAGAACCAATACCACAACTGGCCTTGGAACCTCTGAAACAGGTTCTCAACCTTGGCTTGCTAAGCGTGGCAACTGGTTTGTAAGTAGCAATCAAGCAAAAAGCACAGATACCCCGTCTACATACCCATTAGCGGCAGTTGAAATGATTGACGCCGCTGTTCAGATTAACTTAGATGTGGATACCGCTGGAGGCGGAACTGGTGCTGCTTTTTGGGTAACAGACGCCAATAACTGGTGGGGTGTTCATACCTATAATGCTTCTGCTCTTGCTTATAGTTCTGTCTGCGCTACGTATTCTTCTGCCTGTGCCACTTACACAACTTCAGCGGCTTCGTATTCTTGCTCGGCGTACGGCTCTGCTTGTGCTTCTTATACCACAACATCAGTGTGCAACAGTTATGCTAACTCTACGGTTTGTACCTCTTCAACTTCAGGGTATGTTGCGGTATGCAACTCCACTAGTTATACGGCAGTATGTAACTCTTATACTCCTACATCAGTATGCAGCACTTACACGGCTACCTCAACATGTAGTGCTTATGGGGCAGGTACTAACTATTCGTGCCTTGGATACGGAGTTAAGTATGTAAAAGCCTCTGGTGGTTATTACGTTATTTGTACTAACCCTCAATATTCACCTACTACGGTTTGCACTGCCTACGTTGCTGGAAGTTCATGTTCTGGTTATACTTCAGGTAGCGCATGCAATGGTTATGGGTCTGGAGCCGTTTGTGGAGGTTACGCACAAGCACTTACTTATTCTTGCTCGGCTTACGGCTTACAACAATACTGCGCTTCCTACACATCAGGCTCTGCTTGTGCTTCTTATACCTCTTCTTGCTCTACTGTTGTGGGACCTACATATTCTTCTGTTTGTAGTACATACTCTTCTGTTTGTGCGACTTATACTTCTTCAAGCACAACTGTTCTAGGTACTCGTTACCTACGTCTTGTTAAATCTACTGCTAACGTGGTGACTACGGTTCTAGATACAGCCGTCGCGTCTCTTATTGCCTCTATTCAGGTAAACATCTCTGGGGTAGGGCTAGTACTCAAAGCGTATTCTTCTTCTGCTCAAAACACTCAAATTGGCACAGATATCACATATACAGCAACAGGTGCTACCACAGCGACTCAACATGGGCTACTATTAGCACCAGGAGGGTTTGACCAGGGTACCGTAGTGGATTCCTTGACAATTAACCCTAACTAGTATTTAAAAACTAATTGGAGCATGATTGTGAAGTTTGTACACTTTATACCTCAGAATAATGGGTTTGCTATACCTAAACCTGTTCTTTCCAAATCCCTCATACCTAAGTGGTATAAAAACGCATTATTAGATAATGAAGAGGGCGTAGGTGACCTTAAGCGTTGCATCCCTTTTCTTGATGGGATGATTGCTGGATTTATGTTAGTTACTCCCTACGACATCCACGTTAAAATTCGTGACGATGGGATGGTAGATATTGACTGGGATGCGGCCGCACAACAGCCTCCAATGAATGAGCGCCCAGGTACTACAGGGCATACCATGCCTCGTCCCGCAGGGCACGCGTTTAATCACCTTGTGTGGTCTCCTACATGGGGGTGGAAAGCGCCTAAAGGTTATAGCGTTCTAGTTACTCATCCATTAAATAGATTTGATTTACCCTTTACCACTATGTCTGCAATTGTAGATAGTGATAAGTTCTTTGGTGCAGGCAACATCCCTTGGTTTATAAAAGAAGGCTTTGAAGGAACTATCCCTGCAGGAACTCCTTTTGCTCAGTTGATACCACTTAAACGAGATTCATGGATGGCCGTATTTGACCCTGCTCTTCAAGAAGTTATTCACGAACAAGGGCACATGTCACGTTCCGAAAAAAACGGGGTTTATAAAAAGAAGTTTTGGCAAAAAAAGTCCTACAAGATGGAGAACAAATGAAAAGCAATGAGAAAGTAGTAATTGGCTGGATTGACCCTGGCACTGTTTACACAGGGTTTGTTGCTTATATGGCACAGATTTTATTGCATCGTTCTGATGTCATCTCTGATGTAGTTGTGTCTAGTGGTCCTTACTTATCTGCTAATCGAAACAACATGGTTGATTTATTTTTAAAAACTAAAGGTGATTGGTTATTGGCTTTAGATAGTGATTTATGTATTGAACTAGATTCATTTGACTCTTTAGTCAAAAGCGCAGATTCAGATAAATACCCAATTATGGGTGGAAAGTACTTTATCCCCTTTAATAACGGTGCTGAAATTGTTTTAGCCGCTCAGTCTTGGCACCCTAATATTAAAGATGGTGGAGAGTTTGTTCACAACTATAAATCAGGTGAAATTTTAGAGGATTTGCACTCAATCGGCGCTGGATACATGCTCATTCACCGTAAGGTTTTTGAAAACATTCGAATGCTAAACCCTGAAAACCCTATGCCATGGTTTCAAGATGAATGGCGCAATGCTCCTTATCATCAGTGGATTAGCGACGACATCTTTTTCTTTGAGCAAGTGCATGGTGCTGCTTTTAAAGTTGCATTAAATACAGGCGCTACTTCTACTCATCTTAAGAACTTTAAAGTAGATGAATCTACCTACGTCTCTGTTAAAGACGGACTACTAGCAGAGCATGAAAAGCGACCTGCTCCTAATGAGTCACAAAGTCAAGCCTTTGCTAAACATAAGCGTACTTCTTGGTGGACTAAGGGAAAAGGATAATAATGCGCGTATTACTAACTGGAGCAGGTGGTTTTGTAGGTCACCACACGTTGGCACACTTATTGAAGACTACTGACTGGGATATTGTCGTAACTGACTCATTTCGTCATACAGGTACGTCTGCTCGCCTGCGGGCAATTTTTGAAGAACTACCTTCTGAGGCAGGGCGCGTTAAAGTTGTTACTCACGATTTAACTACGCCTATAGACTCGGTTACTGCTGGGGAAGTTGGCAAAATTGACACTATTATCAGCATGGCTTCTGAGTCACATGTAGACCGTTCTCTTACTAATCCCCGCCCATTTGTAGAAAACAATATCAACCTTATGCTAACTATGCTGGAATATGCACGCGGTCTAGACACCCTTGAATGCTTTATTCAGGTGTCCACGGATGAAGTCTATGGCCCTGCCCCTGTAGGGACGTCCCACGTCGAGTGGGAGCCTTTAATTCCTTCAAACCCATACTCAGCCTCTAAAATGGGCCAAGAGGCCTTAGCGACGGCTTACTGGCGCTCTTATGGCCTACCTATGGTTATTACCAATACTATGAACATTATTGGCGAGCGTCAAGATGTTGAGAAATTTGTTCCTCGTTCTGTAAGCCATTTACTTAACGATAAGCCTGTCCCAGTCCATGCTCGTCAAACAGAAGATGGGTTTGTCTCAGGAAGTCGTTTTTACTTGCATGCTCGTAATCAAGCAGACGCCCTCCGCTTTTTAGTTGAAGAGTTCAGTCATATTCAGCACCGCTATTCAGATGGCCTTACTCGACCAGAGCGTTTTAACGTGAAAGGTGATGTAGAGATTTCTAATGCAGATATGGTCTATTTAATTGCCGATATCCTAGGAGTCAGTCACGATAATGCGGTTGAGTTTGTAAACGTAGAAGGTAGTCGACCAGGTCACGATTTGCGCTATGCTCTAAATGGTAACAAATTAGCACTTGCTGGATGGTCTGCTCCTGTACCATTTGAGGAGTCTTTAAAGCGCACAGTGCTTTGGACTAAAGAAAACCCTCAGTGGCTTTGTTAGGAGATTCGTGCTTATCCCAAAAGATAAACCTGCTAGACCTTGGGACCTGCTCAACCCTAATATAGAGCACGCAACCGAAGAGGTCGCTGCTCGTAGATTAGAGATTTGTAAGACTTGCCCTAAGTTTATGAAGTTGACTAAACAATGCAAGGTTTGCAAGTGCATTATGCCTGCCAAGGTCCTCCTTCCACACGCTGATTGCCCTGACCAACTTTGGGGTAAAGAACTCAGTTAACGCTGACAATTGCTGTATCTCTCTTAGATACTTATAAACACGCCCCCGTATACAGGCGTGGCTTTAACTCTAGAGAATAGGAAGCAATAATGGCAGCAATTCGCGATTCTGGATACAAACTTGTATCCGCTGGAAACGTCGCAGTAGACTTCACATGGGGTGGATTCCCATTGCAGACTGACGATGACCGCGCAACATCACCTTCATTCAACGCCACAGGCGGCGGGACAGGTGATACTGGTTGGTCTACAACCACAGATATTCAAAGTGCTAAGTTGACAGCAGATAACTACTCACTTACACAAAACCAACTTACAGTTAAGGCTCCTTCTGATGGTCACGTTCGCGCGACTAAGGGCTGGGATGCTTACCCTAACTTCGTTCCAAATAAGAACTTCAACCCTGCGTATAACCTTCAGGCAACTATTACATCAGCAACAGGTAACGGCTCAACAGTAACTTATGTTGCTAACAATGCCTTTACTGCTGGTCAATCAGTAGTAGTTTCTGGTCTTTACAACTTCGTTCTTGTTAACGGCGCTGCAACATACACAACTGCTTCAGCGTATAACATCAGCGGAACTGTTGCTTCTGCAACATCTACAGGATTTACAATCACAAACGCAGCACAAGATACAACACTTGCAACACTTGTCTCTACAACTTCTGGTGTAGTTGCTGGTACTGCAATTGCTACAGTGGCTGCTTCTTCAGGAACAACTACAACCCCTCAACTAGTAGGAGCATCGTACATCGAGGCTGACCGCCTTCTTGACCTTGCTGGTCTTAACAACGGAACAATGACTTGGTCAAACGTGGCTAAGTTGACTGCTCCAATTACAGCAATCTCAAGCAACGGTACAACTGTTACTTACACTGCTGCCAACACATTCAGCGTTGGACAACGTGTTCTAGTTTCAGGTGCAACTAACACTGTGACTATCTCAGGTATCACCGCTTCTGCTGGTGTTGTGACTTACGCAACATCAAGCACTGCTGGTCTTGCTGCTGGTCAGACTGTTGTTGTTACTGGCGCTACAACTACTGCTTACAATGGCACATATGTCATTGACAGCGTAGTAGCCAGCACAAACTTCAAGGTAGTATCTGCAGCAACTGGTTCAACATCAACTGCTACAGGGACTCTTTCAGGAGCATCAGTCCCATTCAATATCGGTGGAGTAGTTGCAACAGCATCTGGCTCACAGTTCACAATCACAAACGCTGCTGCTGGCTCTACCTCAACAGGTACAGCAACTGTTACATTTGTTGATAACACTGTTGTTAGCCAATCTGTAACCGTTGCTTCAAGCCAAACACTTGGAACAGTCGTTAACTACACCTTGTACCGCCCAGCCGTCGGTGAGACCGCAGGCACAGGAGCAGTACTGAACTACTAATCTAGATAGCAAAAAGCCCCAGCCAATTGGCTGGGGCTTTTTTGTTTTACGCTGTCTTGCGCCTAAGTCGTTTGCGGTCTGCTTCCGTAGTTCCTGCCCAGATTCCATATTCATTGTTGACTATAGCCCACTCTAAACATGGTGCTGAGAGGGCACAGGAGTCGCATAGAGGCTTTAAAGCCTCTTTAGCCTTCTGAGTCTTCCTCATTTTTACAACGGGGTCTTCATCGTCAGGATAAAAAGCCTCTGTACTTAACATAGTACATGGCTGGCTACCATCAAAAAACCAAGGTGCTTTAATACCAGTGGTGCTTAATCCAGAAATATTTTGCATGACATGCGCTCCCGTATCGTGCTTCGATGTATCGTAGGCCGTATTTAATTTGTAGTCTAGGGTCAGACGTTTTAACTACCTTGTAATTACCCCATGTTGATGGCATGAACTGGGCAATCCCGTAGGCTCCAGACGATTTGTTATTTGCTTTAGGATTGAAGTGGCTTTCATTAGTCCATATGTAACGAAGGCACCTCCATTCCACATCATTCCAGCCTTGTGTATAGACTGTCAAGAAAGCAAGAGCCTCGGCGTCAAAGTATTTAGCACCATTGCTAACCAAGTCTTTCTTGGCTTGAGACATAGTAGTAACTACTTTCAGATGTGTCAAAGACACAGAGACTACCTTTTCAGGAGTAGTTACGACTACAGGTGCTGTTAGTGCATATGCGGGAGTAATAACATGCGCTAGAGTAATTACTCCTGCTGCTAGTACTGCCCCCATCTTACGTAGATTAACTGTTAAGTTAATTCTGATATTAAGCATTGCTGCTCCTCTCAGTTGGCAAAAGCCGCTATTACTAGCGGCTCTATGGTTTAACCATAACATATGCGTTACGACCTCTGTCAAGCCCAAGAAGATATATTTATTTTATACTGACAAAAACATCGTTTAACTGTGTAATATAAGTAGATAAATACACTTTTTGCGCTAATTTATACGGACAACTATTCTGTGATTTAAATAACTCCTCATAGAATAGGGCTATCCGATGGCGTCATCAGACTGGGCAACAATTATTTATTCATACACCTTCGTATCAGGTGCAGTAGGCTCAGTAGTTTGGTTTGTTGCTAAAAAGGCAATTCATCACCTCATTGAGGAAAGCCAAGAAGACATTAAAACAATTAAACATGAGGTCACGCCAAATTCAGGCAACTCATTAAATGACAAAATTAATAAAGAAATTATACCCATGCTAACTACTTTGGTAGAAAAGCAACAAGATATTGCTATCGACATGGCTACTCTTGCTGGTAGATTTGAACAGCACATTGTGGAGCATGAATGAGTTACGAACCTCGTCTAGGGGATTTTGGCGTTGTTAAAACTAGCGGTTTTGTAGGTAAATTAATTCGCATAGGAACAGCCTCACGCTGGAATCATGCTCTTATCTATATTGGCAAAGATGAGATTGTTGAGGCTAACCCTAAAGGCGTAGAAGTAAGCCCTGTCTCTAAGTACCCAACAATTGCTTGGAATCGTCACGAAGACTTGACTAATAAACAGCGCGGCGAAATCGCTGCTAGGGCTATGTTGGCAGTAGGCACTTCCTACAGTTTCACCACCATAGCCCTCATATTCTTCAGAATCATCGGTCTTCGTTTTCTTTCTAATATTAAGTTCTTTCAAAATCTGGGCAAAAAGGACGGATACATATGTTCTGAACTGGTTGCCGAGTGCTACCGCAAGTCAGGGCTTATACTTATAAATAAGGATGATTCCTTAGTAGTGCCTGGAGATTTGGCAGAGAGGTTGGTCTATCAGTGAGCAGCGGTCTAGATGTAGTAGCAATAGCCAGCAAAGAACTTGGCTATATGGAAGGCCCAAACAACGACACTAAGTTCGGTGCTTGGTACGGGTTGAATAACAATCCTTACTGCGCCATGTTTGTTTCTTGGTGTTTTGCTCAAGCGGGCCTAAGTTCTCTTATTGCCGCCGAGTCTCCTAAAGGGTTTAGTTATTGCCCGTCAGGTATGACTTGGTTTCAAAAGCATGGTCAAGTTGTAGATAAATACGCTGGACGACCTGGAGATATCGTGTTCTTTGACTTTGCAGGTCATGGAGTAGCGCAGCACGTAGGTATCATTGAGAATGCTAGCAAAGAGGGAATCACAACTATTGAGGCAAATACTTCTGCTGACCACGCTACAGGTTCACAGGCTGATGGCATTGGAGTATTCCGTCGCCATCGTCCTTATTTTGGTGTTATCGCTATCGTGCGCCCTAAGTATCCAACGCCTGTTGCACCAGCAAAGAGCACCCTTACTAACAATAAACCATTAGCAGTAGGAACTGCGGCAGTCACTGCTGTCGGCGGTGGAGGAGTGGCAATTGCTACTCACAACACAACGCCCGCTGTTACTAAGCCGCCAACGGTTCTTGTTGCTCCTCCGTTTCCTGGAACCGCTGCTTTTAAAGTTGGCGCTAAAGGCAATGCGCAGTTAATTGTTGCTCGCGCTTTGGCTAATGCAGGGTTACTTCCTGCTAACTTGGTTTCTAATGTTATGACTGCGGATGAACTTGCTTTAGTTCCTGCTTATCAAAAGAAGTACCCAGGCCTTGTCAAATACGTAGGGAAAGGTATAGAAGCCTTTACTTACACGTCTATGGTTGCCAAAGCAGGCAGTTGATGGGATATAAACTTCCTATCTCAGACCCTAAAGCAATGGGTTTAGCCAGTGTTGCAGGATTAGCCGCTTGGAAAGCAAGTAACTTCTCCGTTGACCCTAGTCATCTTTCTGCGGTAGCATTGGCTGCCCTCACAGGGGCCGCGGCTCCGTCGAACTCTTCCTCGAAGCCGAATATATCCGCGGAATCACATATCGTGACTCCGTACGCTAATAACATGGAAAGCGAGTAAAGATGAACGCAAAGACAAAGACTCTAGTAGAGCACTATCTGATTGCTGTTGGTACAGCAGGAGTTGCTATCTATCAGGGTGGAAATCATGACCTTAAGAAGGTCGCATATGCCGCGCTTGTTGGTGTGCTTGGTCCAGTTGCTAAAGCAGCCTGGGATAAGGTTAAGCCAGCCGCTAAGTAGTATTTTACAAAATAGGGAGGCCAGGGCAACCTGAGCCTCCTTTTTTGCTGTACACTCTAATCATTCTTAGGAGGAATAAATGTTTAATTGTAACGATTGTGAAGCAGTTGCTATCTATGTAACAGGAGCGCCTGTAGCAAACGATGTTTACTTCTGCGCAGAGCATCTTCCAAAAAATCTTTGGGACCTTGCTGCATCAGGGGCTTTTTCTATCCCAACACAAACAAAAGCAAAGAAGTCAACACCTGCCGTAGACCCTGCCCCAGTGGTAGACCCTGCTCCAGTTGTAGACCCAAGTGCGGGTATTTAACCACAAAGCAGTTCAGGTACATCCAGTACCTACTCAGTTAACTGCGCCTCGTGGGCCTTTCCCTAGAGAGATGTTTGCAGAGCCTGAAATAGTGTACGACTATGAACCAGCAGATGATGTAGATGGCTCTAATTTGCCTTTAGGAGCCACTGCTCAAAACAACTATAAGCCTGTTCGTAAATTACGTTGCGGGGATTGTCTTGCTCAGGTATTAGAGACTGAGACCGAACTACATGTGTGTGAGGACTAATGGACGAAGAAGAGTTTGAAGCCATAATTCCTAAAGACGCCATGCCTAGTGACACTGACTATGTAGGTTTTAATGCCAAAACTGCTCCAACAACAAATGCAGGTCGTCCTCGCGCTTTGGCTATGGGTTACTTCCCTGGTCTTTATAAATTGATTATTGTATTTAGAGACAACACTTGGTGGGAATATAATGATGTTCCACCTGACCATTGGCGATATCTAAAGTCTAGTAGTTCTACAGGTCACGCTCTTAGTAGTACTCATGGAATCGGTTTAGATAACTGGCATGATATGGGAGAAGCCGACCTAAGTACCATGTCGCAGGAAAGTATTGCTAGACTCTCCTCCTTGGCGGCCTACGCTCCTCGGATTCAAAAACGTTCTAGATAGGAAATAATGAAGACATTCGGACCACTATATGTAGGAAAACTTGAGTACTACCACAAACGCTTTCTCCCTATTTTAGAAGTAGGAAGCACCCAAGAGACTGATTTACCTTATCGTGCAGGTAAGTGTTTAGTATTTCGGGCTCCTTTTACTAAGCCTGGTTTTTATGCAGGAATCCTTCGTAAAACGGTAGAAGACCCTCATATGCTTACAGATGAAGATATTGACATCATCTTTGCTAAGGCCCTGCGAGGTAGGAATATGGAGTTAGAAACTGAAGAGATTAGGAATTGGGATGTTTAAAAAACAACTGCCTATGACTAAGCCTTTTTCTGAAAAGGTAGCAAAGAGGGTATCTCGCATACCTACTGCGGATTTAGAAATGTGGGCTGAAAACTCTTTAATTGAAATTAGCAGGTGCCTTCGTATGTATGGAGGCAGCCGAGATAGCGGCGTTCTAGATGAGGCTCTTTTAGGTGCAGAGGCTTTGCATGCTGTAGTTAATGAACTGAAAGAGCGCACAACCAAGCGATAAATTAATTTGTCGACTTTATGTTACACTTTACCTGCCTCTCTTCCTCTCCCCGTGTGGTGGCAGCAAATGGTCTGGGCTTAACAGTCCAGGCCTTTTGTTTTCTATTAGACTAAGGACACTATGGACGAAACAACCTTTTTAGAGGACGATGAAGAATTTGCCTACGACGAAGGTCTAGAGTCTCTTCCAGAAGATAACGTTGAAGAAGAACTGGACGAACTGTCCAAGGAGTTTGTCAAGAAACTAGTTGACAGATGTATCCAATTTATGAACGCGTTAGTTGGCCATGAACTTCACCCATATCAACTCCCTCTTGCCAGACGAATAATTGAGTCGGTTATTATCAACGATGGCGAAGAGATTACGGCCCTGGCGGCCCGTCAGTCTGGAAAATCAGAGACAATTGCTAATACAGTGGCTACTCTAATGGTGTTATTGCCAAGACTCGCTAGGATGTACCCAGACCTTTTGGGAAAGTTTAAAGACGGTATCTGGATTGGTATGTTTGCTCCCGTTGAAGGTCAGGTAGAAACTCTCTTTGGAAGAACTGTCAATAGGCTTACTTCTGAACGCGCACTTGAAATCCTTGGTGACCCAGAGATTGATGACTCCCTAGGCAAAGTGCCAGGCGTCACACGACAGATTAAGTTGAAAAACTCAGGCAGTAGCCTCATGATGATGACTGCCAACCCTCGCGCTAAAATTGAATCTAAGTCTTTCCATCTTATTGTTATTGATGAGTGCCAAGAAGCGGATGACTTTGTAGTATCTAAGTCAATCTCTCCTATGTTGGCTTACTACTCAGGGACAATGGTTAAGACTGGAACCCCTACAACTAAGAAGAATAACTTCTATCGCTCTATCCAGATTAACAAACGACTTCAAACAGGCCGAGGCCGTCGTCAAAGTCACTTTGAGTGGGACTGGAAAGAAGTTGAAAAGTACAACAAGAATTACGGAAAGTTTATTAAAAAAGAGATGGTTCGCATCGGAGAATCTTCTGATGAGTTTCAGTTGTCTTATTGCTGTAAATGGCTATTAGAACGAGGTATGTTCGTAACTTCTACAGTTATGGAAGAACTGGGCGACACTTCTCAAGAGATTGTTAAAGCCTGGCACCGAACTCCAGTAGTTGTAGGTATTGACCCCGCCCGTAAAGTTGACTCCACTGTAGTGACTGTAGTGTGGGTGGATTGGGATAGGCCTGATGAATTCGGGTACTTCGACCACCGCATTCTTAACTGGCTAGAAATACAAAGTGACGATTGGGAAGAACAGTACTTTCAGATAGTTAACTTTTTACAGAGTTACGATGTACTTGCTGTAGGAGTAGACGCAAACGGTGTGGGAGACGCAGTAGCCCAACGCCTAAAACTTCTATTACCAAGGGCTGAGGTACATGCTCTAGGAAGTAGCCAACCCGAACAATCTAAGCGTTGGAAACACCTAAAGGCTCTTATGGACCGACGTCTTGTTGGTTGGCCTGCCCACGCAAAAACACGTAGGTTACGTACTTGGAAGCGGTTCTATCAGCAGATGTCTGACCTAGAAACCAAATTTCAAGGGCCTAACTTCCTTGCCCATGCACCTGAAGAAGCCCATGCTCATGATGACTTTGCAGACTCACTTGCTATTGCCTGCTCTTTGACTATGGATTTGACTATGCCATCGGTAGAAGTTACCTCTAGCCCGTTCTTTAGATAATTATTACTTTAGCCTGATTATTACTTGATTACGTAGCACACTATTACTGAGGTCCTCAAACCAAATAAGGAGTTATAAACATGGCAATTGCCCCAACACCAAAGTTCCCAGAACGTCCAGGAACAATGTACGACCGCAAGATGTCCCCAGCAACACCAGGACAACGCGGACCCCTTCGCTTTGAAGAGGGTATTGCAACAGATACTGATGTTCCACAAGAATTCACAAAGGGCGCTATGCAGGGATACACACCTGCACCAGGTCGTCCAAACCGCAACGTCCCAGTTCACACAAAGACAGCCGAAGAGACAATGCGCGAACGCGCACACGTTGGCTCTGCTGCTTGGGTAGAAGCACCAAACACTCTTTCTGAGTTTGCTGCTGGTGGATTTGCTGACCACGGCGACAACCGTATCGAAGAGGTTGTTCGCAACGGAAGTCATCAAAAGCGCCTTAACGCTGCAGTAGTAGAAGACTAATCTATCTATAGTTTTTCGCCCCGCTGTGCTGGCTTCGATAGCCCGTACTTGCAAGCGGCGGGGCGAAACCTATTGAAAGGATAAATCATGGCATTAATTTCTGGCAAGGAAGTAAAAAAGGGGCCTAAGCAACTCCCTAAGAATCCAAAATTATGGAACATGCTTACAACTCAAGCACGTTCTAAATTTAGAACTTACCCTTCACCTGCAGCAGCACACTGGGTTCATTCCCGTTACGTCGCACTCGGTGGAGGATTTGCTACTTCTGCAAAAGATATTGACCCAAGAATGCGCGACTACGCACATGAAGCACAAGAGAAAAAAGAAGAAGCACAAAAGAAAAAAGTAACCAAAGATATCGGTCGTAATAATATACGAGGTGAGCGTTTCCGTTAAGAAATAGGCTAATCTCTTTATCGACATTTAATGGTATCCTTTAGCACTGCAATAGAAAAGGTGGACAGTTGAGCGGAATGGACTTCTCGCCTCCGAGTTATCGGGCGGCGTCTAGCGACCTTACAATCTCCATTTCACCACTCGGTTTAGTAGAACTAGCCGATGAAGAATTTGAAGTTCATGGTCCTAGATTAAACAGATACTCCCTTAACTGGGCTATGTATCTTGGGCACCACTATTCATACCGCCGTCAAACAGGTGAAGCGCAGATTGTTCTAAATTACTATCGCGCATTTACAGATTTTATTATTAACTTTACTTTTGGTAAAGGTGTTAATTTCCGTTCTCCAAAAGAGACTGAAGCGATTGTCCCAGACCTTCTTGAAAGAGTATGGGAAATAGATAACAATAAGGCTACTCTTCTATGGGAAATTGGCCAGCAAGGCTCTGTATCAGGTGACTGCTTTATCAAGGTTGCATACGAAGAAGCATGGCAAGACAGTGCAGGAAGAAAACATCCAGGACGAGTTAGAATTTTGCCTCTTAACTCTTCATTTGCTTTTCCAGAGTTTCATCCCCACGACCGAGAGCGACTAATCCGCTTCAAGTTAAAGTACCGTTTTTGGGGCACCTCACTTGAGGGCACTCGGCAGGTATTTACTTATACTGAAATCTTGACAGACGACATCATTGAGGAGTACATCAACGATGAACTTATTGATTCGCGCCCTAATCCTCTTGGCACAATCCCTGTTATACATATTCCTAATGTCCGTGTTTCTGGTTCTCCTTGGGGCCTCTCAGATTGTAATGATGTTATTGCAATTAACCGTACATATAACGAAACCGCTACGGATATTGCGGATATCGTTAATTACCACGCTGCGCCAGTTACGGTCATCATCGGAGCAAAAGCCTCACAACTCGAAAAAGGCGCCAACAAAGTATGGGGCGGACTTCCAAAAGACGCTCGCGTTGAGAATCTTGAGGGCGGAGCGCAAGGGTTAAAGGGCGCTATGGACTTCTTAGCAATGCTAAAGAGGTCAATGCACGAAATGATTGGTATTCCAGAGACTGCTCTTGGACAAGCACAGCCTGTATCAAATACATCAGGTGTTGCGCTTTCTATTCAATTCCAGCCTTTGATGAATCGTTACCACCAAAAGATTATTCAATACGCACATGGCTTAGAAAGAGTTAATGAACTCATTCTTTTAAGCCTTGCAATTAAAGAGCCTGAGACATTTATCTGGGACCCTGAAACAGACGTGAAGTTGAAAAAAGGTCAAGTTGACCGCCTAGACCCACATGACCCACTCACTTTCCTTTCTTACGTGCATTTCCCTCAACCTCTTCCTTTAGATAAGTTAATTGCTTTGAACGAGATTCAAACCAAACTATCTCTTGGACTTGAGTCAAAAGAAGGCGCTTTGCGTACTCTCGGTGAGGAATTCCCAGCAGAGAAACTTAATGAAATTCGTCAAGAACTTATGGATGACGCTACTGCAGACGGCGCACTCAAGTTACTACAGACCCAGGTTGAACAAGAAATTATGATTTTAACTGGCACATCTGGTACTGAACAAGGCGGCGCTCCAGGAGGAGCACCTGGTGGCGCAGCCCCAGGCGCAGGTGGAAATCCACTAGTTGAGTCAGGTATGCCACAAATTGTAGATGATGCAACCATCGCCTCTGAAGGCGCTGAAGAAGGACTACGCAATGCGCTAGTCACAGAGGCTTACGGAACCAAACTCCCACAGAGGAGGAATCCGCAAGAGTATGAAAAATAAGTCTATTTAGGCTGACATTTTCACATAAAACAATCAGAATAAGAATGTAGTAAACGTTTGGTCATATGTGCTAATAAATTGGAAAACGACCCCTAGGATGCAAGGAGAAATAAATGTCCGAAACGACAGCAATGGCAGAGGCTTTCGCAGCCGAGTCAGGCACCGTTCCAGTTGTAGAGCAGGCTAGCAGCGCACTTGTTGCTGACGCTCCTACTTCAAAACCAGCGTCTAAGTTTTATACTGAAGACGATTTGGCTAAGGTCCGTAGCCAAGAAAAAGAAAAACTCTATCCTCAAATTGATAAGTTGAAAGAAGAACTCGACGGACTCAAAAGGGAACGAGAAGCAGAAGTCTCATCTAAGGCAGCGCAAGCAGCCGCAGAAGAAGCAGCGCGTCGCGCGGCTTTGGAAGATGAAACTGATATTCGTACCTTGCTTAAAAACAAGGAAACCGAATGGGCCGAGCAGTTGGAACGTGAGCGTCAAGAACGCGAACGCGCCTTCGCTCTTCTGGAACGCGAAAAGAATTTCGCAGAACTTCAGTCGTACAAGCAACAGATTCTTGACCAAGAGCGTGACAACATCATGCCTCAATTGCTCAAGTATCTAGACGGTTCAACACCTGAGGAACTTGCTGCATCTGCAGCAGACCTCAAGGCGCAAACCGATAGCATCTTGCAGGACGCACAATCTGCTATGCAGAACGCGCGCCGCGATATGCGTGGAACGAGTGTAACAACTCCTCCAGCAGGACCTTTGGAAACTAATTCGGAGCAACGTTCCTTTACGGCTGAAGATATTCAGTCAATGTCGATGAATGATTACGTTAAAAACAGGTCACGCCTTCTTGGGCCAGCGGCTCAAGGTAAAGGTCGTGGGTTACTCGGCTAAATGATTATGTCCCTTTTCCACAACACTAACAAGGAGTCCATCTAATGGCATCTGGTATTACGGGAACAGGCAGTCTAGCCGCATCCCCAACAGCGTACTCAGGTACAAACACCCAACTTACTCAGTCGATTCAGACAATCTGGTCAAAAGAAATTTTGTTCCAGGCAATGCCTATTCTTCGATTTGAGCAATTCGCAGTTAAGAAGACAGAACTCGGCGTAGCCCCTGGTCTTCAAATTAACTTCATGCGTTACAACAACCTCGGCTTTGCTTCACCGCTCGTCGAAGGTGTGCGTATGCAGACCAACGCGCTTACTGCGCAACAGTTCTCAATCACAGTTGCTGAGCATGGTTATGCTCTTGCTGTGTCAGAACTTCTTCTGAACGCATCATTCGATGACGTAATGGCTTCAGCCTCACGTCTTCTTGGTCGTAACATGGCTGTATATCTTGACCAAATCAGCCGCGACACTCTATATGCTGCAACATCAACCATCTACGGTGAAGACCGTTCAAACCAACAGGCTATCAACGCTTGGTACTCAGATGGTAACAAGGGAACTTCCCGTGCGTCAATGCTTGGCTCATACTACTTGACACCTCACACTGTTAAGGATGCTGTCGAAACATTGGCAACCAAGAACATCCCTCGTTTGGGCGAAACTTATGTTGCTTTCGTTCACCCTCACCAATCTCGCCGTCTCCGTGACAATCCTGAATTCATCGAAGTAACGAAGTACGCTGCTCCAGGTAACTTCATGCTCGGTGAAATCGGTCGTCTATACGATTGCGTATTCATTGAAACCACTCAGGTTCTCAAGGTTGCTGGTGGTGCTGGTGCATCATACACAGCCGATACTGCTGTTGCTAACCCAACAGTAACTGCTGGCGGAGGTTATTCAACTCCTGCTACATTCACTGGTAATGGTGGCGCTGACCGCTACTCTGCTCTCTTCATCGGAGACAACGCATTCGGTCACGCAATCTCTCTTCCAGTTGAACTTCGTGACGGTGGTATTCTTGACTTCGGTCGTGAGCACGCACTTGCTTGGTACTCAATCTTCGGTCTTGGTCTAATCACTGACCAGGCTGTAATTGTTGCAGAAACCAACTAAGCACCCGCTTAAAAAAACTTAATAGCATTACTGACTAGGGGGAAGGGAAACCTTCCCCCTTTTCAGCCCAACACAAACATTCACTTTTATCGGAGGATACAAATGGCAAGTACAAGTAAAGTAAAACCTACAGACGTCACAGGTCGAGTACGCGAGGCTCAAGCAAAGGAATTTGCTGAAGATACTCAAAAGCGTGCCAACGAGATGTCAATGGCTACAGCAGATGCTCAGATTAAATTGAGCACAGAAGTAATCGATGCCACCAAGCCAGGCCGTCAAACAGTAATTGTTGACGAAGTTGTCAAGGTTGTCAAAGACGAAGATGCAGAGACAGTAACCATTCGCGTAGTCGAGAGTATCGACAACATGACTCTTGGTGCTGGAAATAACTACTCATTCGAAGCAGGGCGCAAATACGAGGTAACTCGTGCAGTTGCTAAGCACTTGGAAGAAAAAGGTTATCTAGCAGGAGTCATCTAATAGACTTTTAATAGACGGGGAGGCGGACTATTTAGTCCGCCTTTTCTGTTTAGACGGATTTTTTAAGGAAATACTGACACTATTAAACTTGAAGTGTGAGGAGTTAATCTATGGCCCTTCTGGCCGATATTCTTTCTAGGGTTCGCATGGAGTTAGGCGACCAACAAAAGAACTTCACGTTCTCAGGCGTAGGCGATGGGTCAACCAAAGCCTTTTATTTAAACGCTAAGCCTATTGAATTAACTAACCTTTATATTACTGTGGGCGGAACCCCTATCGCTTACCCTTCTGGCTACAGCCTTGAAGCAGGCACAGGGATTGTCACCTTTACTACTGCACCTTCCCTTAATGCAGTTATTTTGGCAAATGGAATGGCTGACCGCTACTTCCTAGATACAGACCTAACTACTTTTATAAACACCGCTGTTACTCAGCATACCTACAATAAAACCGATGCTTACGGCAGTTCTATTAGCCTTAACTCGATTCCTGCAGTTGAAGAGTATCCACTAGCCATCTTGGCAGTCATCGAAGCCCTTTGGGCTCTGGCTACAGATGCTTCTTTTGACATTAACATTAACGCTCCTGATGGAGTAGTAATCCCTAGAGCACAGCGCTATGCCCAACTTAGCGAAACTATTCAACAAAGAACTGAGCAATATAAGACTCTTTGTGCTCAATTAAATATTGGCCTTTACCGTATCGAGATGGGTACGCTCATTCGAGTCTCACGTCTTACCAACAAATTGGTGCCTATCTACATGGCTCAAGAGATTGATGACAGCCGTCGTCCAGAGCGCGTATACATTCACAATGACCTTATGGGAAGAACGCCTACTCCAACCACTGTTCAGACATATGACCTCTGTGTTTATCAAGGGGATTCTTGGTACATTGAATTGGACTTTCCGTTCGATGTTAGTCCTTATACTTTGGCAGCGCAAATTAGAACATACCCTAACGCGCCTTCTTTGTATGCAACTTTCACAGTTGCAGTTATCTCTGCAACTAGCAACCTAAGCCGAGTTAAACTCTCGCTTACTAGTGACGAAACAGACTACTTACCTGTCCGTGCTTTCTGGGACTTGCAGGCCACGTCTGCATCAGATTCCACATATGAAAAGACATACATGAAAGGACAGGTCTTTACTACACAGCAGGTGACTATTTAATGTCCTCATGCTCAAGTTGTGGCCTAGTTAACTGTGTTTGCACAGTTCAAGCAGTTACAGTAGTAGTTCCTTCTCCTACCGTTATTTCTGTTGTTCCCGCGCTTCAAGGCTCAGCAGGTACTATTGGTACAAACGGTATTCAGGGTATTCAAGGTCCTGCAGGTTTTGCACAAGGTGTTCAAGGTACTCAAGGCCTACAAGGGTTTGGCTATGCTCAACTACAAGGCGCACAAGGTTTACAAGGTATTCAAGGATATGGTGCACAGGGTCTTCAAGGTATTCAAGGGTTACAAGGTATTCAAGGAACTTTTGTTCAAGGTACGCAGGGTATACAAGGATTGTCTATCCAAGGCGCTCAAGGTGCTCAAGGTATTCAAGGGCTTAGTGTTCAAGGTATTCAAGGATTACAAGGCCTTCAAGGTTTACAGGGAACTTCTGTTCAGGGTGCTCAAGGCTTACAGGGTTTACAAGGACTTAGTGTCCAAGGTGCTCAAGGTTTACAAGGTTTACAGGGAACATCTATTCAAGGTGTTCAAGGTTTACAAGGTAACCAAGGACTTCAAGGACTTAGCGTGCAAGGCCTTCAAGGTCTTCAAGGCATCTCTGTCCAAGGCCTACAAGGTCTTCAAGGAACCTCTGTTCAAGGTCTTCAAGGACCTGCTGGTTCTGTTCAAGGTACTCAAGGTATCCAGGGCGGTCAAGGATTACAAGGTACCTCTATTCAGGGTCTACAAGGTCCTGCAGGTTCTGTGCAAGGTGTGCAAGGTCTTCAAGGTATTCAAGGTATTCCTGGAACAGGTATTCAAGGACCCGCTGGTTCTGTGCAGGGAACTCAAGGTTTACAAGGTAACCAAGGACTTCAAGGTATTCAAGG
>SESG01009231.1_pt1 | contig 18977 bp, 18 predicted proteins | sample 3171421 | NCBI WGS metagenome assembly SESG01 (sample SAMN10866946, study PRJNA518727) | freshwater metagenome | biome: subpolar coniferous forest; feature: holomictic lake; material: water; isolation source: holomictic Lake 227, 6 m and 8 m depth | place: Canada: near Kenora, Ontario | collected... | reverse complement strand
GAAATGGTCGTCTGATCAGATCGGCCCACATGATACCCCAGATCACGGACATCGCAATATCTGTTCATTAAATTCAGAAAACACCAGTCAATGGCTTTGAAATTAGTTGTGTCCAAGCACTGGTATTAAAGCAGCGTTTTCTAACGGACCTCCAGCGGAATGCCTTGTTCCTGCAGGTTGAGGTCTAAAGCCTTAAGGAGTTCGAGATCCTCGTTGGTGCCGGGATTATCAGCAGTAAGCAGTTTCTCTCCATAGAAGATGGAATTGGCCCCTGCAAAGAAGCAGAAGGCCTGCCCTTCTCTACTTAAGCGTGTGCGCCCCGCAGAGAGACGGATGCGAGATTTGGGCAGCATGATGCGTGTTGTCGCAACAAGTCGTACAAGTTCGAAGATGTCAACGGCGGGCTGTTGTTCCAAAGGGGTGCCGGGCATCGACATGAGGCAGTTGATCGGTACACTCTCGGGGGGAGGGGTGAATCCACAGAGCACTTCGAGCATTCTCAGCCGATCCCTCTCTGTTTCACCCATTCCGATGATGCCACCGCAACAGACGGCCATTCCAGCCTTTTGAACGGACGAGATGGTGCCAAGCCGGTCTTCGAATGAATGGGTGGAGACAATCTCGGGGTAATATTCTGGTGAGGTGTCGATATTATGGTTATAGGCGGTGACACCCGCCTCTTTGAGTTGGCGAGCCTCGTCGTCACCGAGTTGGCCAAGCGTCACGCAGACTTCCATCCCAAGCTTGCTGACCTCCCGGACTGTCTCAAGCATGGTATTGAAGCGAGCATCGCCTGACTTAACACCTTTCCATGCCGCTCCCATGCAGAAGCGGGTCGTTCCGCTCTCACGGGCTTTTTTCGCAACGGGGAGGATGTCCTCACTGGTCATGAGCTTCTCGGCTTTGACACCGGTATTGTATCGTGAGCTCTGGGCGCAGTAGGAGCAGTCCTCGCTACAACCCCCGGTTTTCACACTCAGGAGGGTGCAAAGTTGCACATTATCCTCATCCCAGTTCTGCAAATGAACGGTGCGAGAGCGTTGGATGAGATCAAAAAACGGGGATTTGTAGATCTCCTCGATATGGGCAGTTTTATCAGAATGGGTACTCACGATTCGCTAGCCTATGACAAGGGTGGCCCTGTGGCCAAGTGTTCAAAATCATTTAAATACGCGGATCCATCCCGGTCCAGCCTTTCGGGTTTTTGCGTGCTTTTGACTCCTTGCGGGGATGCTCTTCAACCAAACAAAAATCGATCTGCTGTTTGAATGTATCAACCCGAGACACCTGTACCCGGATCAGATCACCGGCTCGGAGGACCCTGCCGGAGTGCTTCCCTATCAGCCGGGATCGCGTGGCATCAAAGTGATAAAAATCATCCTTTAAAGTCGAGACGGGAACGAGGCCCGTCATCAGGGACTCTGGAAGCTCCACGAGAAGGCCGTAATTCCTGGCTTCTATGACTCGGGCTTCGAAGCTCGGTACGAGGCCTCCCTGCTCGGGTGCGGCTGCCAGAGCAGCGAAATACTCCAGTTTTTTGACTCTAACGGATTCCTTCTCGGCATCGGCTGCGGTGCGCTCGGTGGTGGAAAGATGCTCGCAGAGAGTGGCGAGATCACCGGAGGAGGGGCCCTTTTGTCGGGAATCAAGATCGCGGGCCAACGCCCGGTGTGTCACGAGATCGGCGAAGCGACGAATGGGGCTGGTGAAATGACTGTAGTCGTTTTTAGAGAGTCCGTAATGACCCAGGGCATCGGGGGAATAACGCGCCCGCTTGAGACTCTTGAGCAGGCCGATTCGTAGTGCGCCGGCGTAGGGTTTACCTTTGAGACTGTCGAGGAGGCGCTGCAGTTCAGGACGATGTCCCAGATCGCCGGTTTTCACACCGTATGTGGCTGCAAGCTCGCGGTATTCTTCGAGCTTCTCAGGCTCAGGCTTCTCATGAATGCGGTAGATATTGGGCTGATTGCGGCGCTTGAGGTGACGGGCCACCAGTTCGTTGGCCAGGAGCATCAGCTCTTCGATGAGTTGGTGGGAGATATCGTTCTCAACAAGTTCCAACCGCAGGGACCTCCCCTCCGCATCCAGCCAGACCTTGACCTCCGGCATTTCCAGGTCAAGCGCTCCGGCGGCGAAGCGGCGTTTGCGCAGCGTGGAGGAACATGCCCAGGCGGCATGCACTCTTTCGCCGATTTCATCCTTGGCTGGAGATTGGAGCAGTGAAAGTGCCTGACGATAGGTAAGCCGTGCCGCACTCCTGATCACGGAACGGCCGAAGCGGACATGGCGAATCGACCCGTCGCGGTTAATTGCAGCAAAGACACTGAAAGCCAGACGATCCTCATGGGGACGCAGGCTGCAGAGACCGTTGCTGAGATTCTCCGGCAGCATCGGAATCACGCGATCGGCAAGATAGACACTATTGCCGCGCTTGCGGGCCTCCTTGTCGAGCAGGGATCCTGGCTTCACATAGTGCGAGACATCGGCGATATGAACCGAAACATCCCAGCCAAAATCGGTCGGCTGCACCTCGATGGCATCGTCAAAATCCTTTGCATCATCTGGATCGATTGTGATCACGGGATGACTCCTCAGATCTTCCCGGCCTTCCAGATCTTCATCGGTAACGATGTTTCCAAATCGCCGGGCCTCGGAAGCAACGGTTTCCGGGAAAGCCCCGGGAAGACTATGCTTGTGAATGACAGAGAGCATATCAACACCGGGGGCACCGGCAGGCCCGAGCACCTGGACCACATGGCCTTCGGGATTAACATGGGCGCTTTCCCAGCGATCGAGCGAGGCAACGACCTTGTCTCCGGGTTTGCCTCCCTGAGCATCGGGAACATAGAGGCTGCGGGGAAAGCGGGGGTCATCGGCGACGACATGAAAGAAGTTCTTGGTCTTTTGGAGGGTTCCCACGATCGGACTGTCGGCCCGTTCCACGACGCGGATGATCTTTCCCTCGGTACGCCCGTCACGTCGAGGCCGTCCATGATCGCGCGGATCGCGGATCAGCCGGGCAACCACGGTGTCTCCATGCAGTGCTGTACCGAGATGATCGCTTGAGATGAAAAGATCCTTTCCCCCCTGATCTTGAGCCAGAACATGGCCGGATCCCCCCGCATGGATCTGTAACTTCCCCGTGAAGAGATCCGCAGCCTGCGGGACGATGTAGTGATCCCTACGGACGCGTGCGAGCTTGCCCGAGTGCTCCATGGAGGAGAGTAATTTCAAGAGAGCGGGAACATCAGCCTCGTCTATTTTCAGAGCCCGCGCGATGGCAGAAGCAGGTAACGGATCGCTCTTCAGCAGGCTAAGCAGCGCTGACTCCAGAGAGGATCGATCGTTTCGCAAGGCTTGCGGGTGAGCAGCGTCGGCATCGGGCCGACGAGTTGACCGCTGTGGAGCTACAGAGGCTTTTTTTCCTGAAGTTGCCGAAACCTTTGAGGTTCCGCCGGAATGAGGCCGGGAGTTTCTCATGGGTTGTTTCCCGGAGAGATGCTTGGAGTTGCGAGGTTTTTTCTTAGGCACACGGGCACCATCGGCTCCTTTCTCATCCGCGCAAAGCAAGAAAATGCTTGTGCCCTTTGTAGGGCGGGGGAAAGTAGCAGTGATGAATGATTTTCCCCACAAACAACAGGACAATAACCAGAAGAGCGGTGCCTTTACATTGATCGAACTGCTCGTCGTGATCTCAATCATTGCGATCCTTGCCTCACTCCTCATGCCCGCGGCGCAAAACGCCATCAACTCCGCCTATAAGACCACAGCCAAAAATCAGGTTGTGCAGATCGCCACAGCCATCACAGCTTATGAGACCGAGTATGGTCGCCTACCGGCATTCACCGGAACCAACATGGTTTCGGGTAACACGGCGATGCTCTGCACCAGCAACGATGCCAGCAACAATCCCCGCGGATTAATCTTTCTGGATTCCAGCAGCTGGAAAAAGGGTAAAGGGGGAACCAATTCAGGCGGATTCTGTGATCCGTTCAACTCAAACAGTGTCTATTCGGTGGCCTTGGATACCAATTACGCAAACACTCTCACTTTACCTTATCAGGCGACAAATGGCGGAACAATGACCACAACCAATGTGACCAAGCACATCGGTGTCTGGACAGTCTGGACAAACGGCTCCAGAACTTACCTGATCAACTCTTGGGACTGATTTTTCTGCGGGTGTGGTTCAATGGTAGAATGTGGGCTTCCCAAGCCTGAGACGAGGGTTCGATTCCCTTCACCCGCTCCACTCCGCTAGGAGGAGCCGTTTTCCTTGTTCTTGAGCAGATCGCGTATCTCGGTAAGAAGTTCTTCGCTTTTTGTTGGTGCTGCAGTGGCGGGGGGCTGGGTAAGGCGGAGGGTGGTGATGACTTTGACCAGCGCAAAGACACAGGCACTGACGATGAGAAATTCGATGACGGTATTGACGAAATTGCCGTAGCTGATGATTGCTGCAGAATCAGCCTTGGCCGCCGCGATGGTGGAGTAGTGCTTTCCATTGAGGGGAACAAAGAGGTCGTTGAACTGGATGCCCTTCATGATCATGCCAATCGGCGGCATGATGATGTCATTGACCAATGCTGTGACAATTTTGCCGAAGGCGGCACCGATGATCACGCCAACGGCAAGATCGACAACATTACCCCGGCTGATGAAAGCTTGGAATTCGGTGAAGACCTTGGAGGATTTTTCGACGACGGCCTTGGCGACTTTGGGTTCGGGAATCATGATGCGGTCTAGGAAAAGCAGAAATGAGGCTGATGGCAAGCCGAGTTGTGGCCGATCGATGGTCTTCCCAGAGGCAATCTCTTCCGGATAGAGAGACCGAAGAAAAATCAGTCAATCGGTAAAAGCTCAGTGATTGGGTGCAGGTTGAATCAACTCGATCTCATAACCTTCGGGAGCATCAATAAAGGCGATTACCGTGCCCTTGGAGGTCCGATGGGGCCCGTCGCTCAACGGATACCCTTTGGCAGCCGCTTCTCTCGCGAAGGCTTCCAGATCGGTCACAGCAAAGGCAAGGTGGGTCAGATCGTGCCCCACCTGCACGGGTCCGCTAGCATCAAACTGGCAGATCTCGATTTCGACATCACCCTCGGGTGCCTTGAAAAAGACAAGCTTCGATCCACGCCCGCTCTCGCTGCGACGCGTCTCCTCAAGTCCCAAGATATCGCGGTAAAAGGCGACGGTTTTTTCGAGATCATGAACACGGTACCGTGCGTGCAGGAATTTTGTAATCATCTGTCCTAGGATGAGCGTGAAATGCTGCCAGCGAAAAGCGGAAAACAATTCTAGGAAAGTTCAGGCTATCTGAGAAAGACGGGAACATCCTTGTCTCCGCACGGGATTTTTCCCAACCTTTCCGGGAAGATGTCATTTCTCCAATCCGTTTACACCAAGCTTCGTCGCCATCCCAAGCGGATCGTTTTCCCAGATGGCAATGATCCTCGTGTGATCCGTGCAGCCCGGATGTTCCATGACCGGGGGCTGGGGGTCGCTGTGCTCATCGGAAAACGCGGGGAGATTCAAGAGGTGGCGGCCGCCAATGGAGTCTCGCTGGAGCGTGTGGCGATTGTCGATCCGGAGACCTCCTCCGAGATGCCCCGCTTTCTGAAGCTTGCGGGCAGCTTGGAGAGGTATCGTGGGATGAGTGCGGGAGATTTAAGAAACTCTCTCTGCGTCCCGAATTATTTTGCCTGCATGATGCTCCAGAACGGTCAGGTTGACGGTCTGGTAGGTGGTGTGGGTGCCTACTCGGGATCACTGTTTCGCCCGTTGATCCAGCTGATCAAGCCGCTTCCCCACGCATCTGTTGTCTCAAGTGCCATGGTGGTAGAGGTGCCAAGGCCTGAGTTTGGGGATGAAGGGGTTCTTTTCTTTGCCGACTGCGGCGTCGTGCCGGAGCCGACTGTTTCCCAGCTCGCCTCGATCGGGGTTCAGACCGGACTGCTCGCGCGGCAGGTCTTTGGGCAGCGTCCACGCATCGCCTTCCTGAGTTTTTCCACACACGGCAGCGCATCTCATCCCTCTGTTTCCAAAATGGCTGCGGCCACTGCGCAGGCCCGTCAGTTGGCTCTTCAGATCGGGGGATCGAGTCTTGATGATCTCATGGAGATCGACGGCGAGCTTCAGGCGGATACCGCGATCGTTCCGGCCATCGCCAGAATCAAGGAGCCAAACAGTATGGTCGCGGGGCGTGCAAATGTGCTGATTTTTCCCGACCTGAACTCCGGCAATATTGCGGCCAAGCTGGTCCATCATCTCTCCGGTGCCAAGGTCTATGGCCAGATAGTTCTCGGATTGACACGTCCCGCCGCAGAACTTTCCCGGGGCACCCTGAGCGAGGATATCGCCGCCGTCGCGGCCATCATCGGCTTGCAGGCCGTGGAATATCGGAAGCTCTACCCCACTTCCGACGATCCCTCGTCCACGCTGAAGTGAACACGGTCACCCCCCGAATCTTCATTGCTGCCACTGAGCAGAATGCAGGAAAAACAACCGTTGCCCTGGGACTTCATCAGTTGCTAAAGCCCCGATACGGCCGTATCGGATTCATCAAGCCGGTGGGGCAACGGTTCGTGGAAGTCGGGGGGCAGCGGGTCGATGAAGACAGCCTGCTTATCCGCGACACTTATGACACGCAGTTGCCGATCGAGGCGATGAGTCCTATCGCAGTGGAGCCTGATTTTACCCGCCGCTACATCAATGGGGCCAACCATGAGGCTCTCGTACGCAGAATTTGCAACGCCTTTGACCGGGCCTGCTGGGAAAAGGATTTTACCCTGATTGAGGGAACAGGCCATGCCGGTGTCGGATCTGTCTTTGGCCTCTCCAATGCACGGATTGCGCGTATTCTGCGAGCCAAAGTCATTCTGGTGACGCCGGGTGGGATAGGTCGACCGATTGATGTAGCGGCGCTAAATAAGGCACTCTTTGATCAAGCTGGGGTCGAGGTGATCGGGGTGGTGATGAACAAGGTGATTCCCTCCAAAATGGAGGAAATTGCAGAGGTATCACGCAAGGGGTTCAAGAAGCTCGGACTCGAACTTCTTGCCATGATTCCCAGAGTCGAAATGCTCGCCGTTCCCACCATGGAGCAGGTGAGGGAAGTGCTGCACGGGGAGATGCTTTATGGGCGGAAAAATCTCGGCAGACATGCAGGACGGGTTGTGATCGGAGCGATGAGTGGGGCTCACGCGGTCGCACAATTCACACCTGAAACCCTGCTGGTGATTCCGGGAGATAGGGAAAACATTCTTTCCATGGCCCTTCAGTCTGCCGACCGATTGGGCGGGGTTATTCTCTCTGACGGGCTCCGTCCTCCGGAAGAAATCACCCGACTTATGGAGAAGGCCTCCCTGCCCGTGATCCTTGCCACCGGTGACTGCTACCAGATAGCCAGCCGGGTGCATTCCATGACGGTGAAGACTCTACCCTCGGATCATGGAAAAATCACCCGGATACAGCAGGAAATAGGCTCGGGTCTGGATGTGGATAGGATTCTTGAAAAGCTGGGGCAGGCATAGTGCCTCCCCGATTTTCAGGAGATGCTGCGGAGCAAAATCCTGCTTGTCTGCAGGCACGGAGCGTGTCCATGCTCTGGACTCTATGTCCTACACGCTTCCACCGCTTCCCTACACTTTCGACGCACTCGAGCCACACATTGATGCACGCACGATGGAGATCCATCATGACAAGCATCACGCCGCTTATATCAATAATCTGAATAACGCGCTTAAGGATCATCCCGGTCTTGCTGCCAAGCCGGTCAATGAACTCATCGCCGATCTTTCCGTGGTGCCGGAGAATATTCGCACTGCTGTTCGTAACAACGGTGGAGGACATTCCAACCACTCGTTTTTCTGGGAGATCATGGGCCCGGGCAAGGGAGGTGAACCCGTTGGTGCCTTAGCGGAGGCGATTGCCAAAACCTTCGGCAGCTTTGAGGAATTCAAGACCAAGTTCGAAGCCGGTGGCGTGGGCCGCTTCGGCAGTGGGTTTGTCTGGCTCATCGTGAACAAGCAGCGAGCACTGGAAATCGTCTCTACTCCCAATCAGGACAGCCCGATCATGGATGGTAACAAGCCGATCATCGCGAATGATGTCTGGGAGCACGCTTACTATCTCCACTATCAAAACCGCCGTCCAGATTACCTCAAGGCATGGTGGAATGTGGTGAACTGGCATCACGCCGAGCAGAACTATCAGACTGCGCTGAAGTAATCCTTTCTTACACTCTTAAAAGAGCCCCGCGCCTTCATCGGTGCGGGGCTTTTGTGTGTGCGGGGATGGGGGTCAGGAGATTGCAGTTCGAACATCTGAATCCCGAGTCACTACTTTCCTTCAACGATGTCCCTTGCGGCCGAGTCGGCGGCAACAAGCTGATTAAGCGTGGGATGTCCAATGAAGGGAACCCCCTCCATCGCCTCCGCCACTTTTTTCCAGATGTCAGGGAAGCTGATGCGGTCTGAAAGGAATGCCTCCACCGCTGCCTCGTTGGCGGCGTTGAGCACCGCAGGCAGAGTCCCCCCGGCGGTTCCGGCGCGACGAGCCAGACTGATTGCAGGAAAGCAATCCGTGCGGGGTGCTTCAAAATCAAGCCTTCCCAGTGTGGCAAGATCCAGCGGTGCGCACGGGCCGGCAACTCGTTCGGGATAGGTAAGGGCAAACTGAATTGGCAGTGCCATGTCGGTCGTGCTGAGTTGGGCAATGATGGATCCATCCACAAACTCCACCATCGAGTGAACGATGCTCTGCGGATGAATCACGATATCGATCTTATCCATCGGAATCCCGAAAAGCCACTTTGCCTCGATCATCTCCAAGCCCTTGTTGAAGAGCGTTGCGGAATCAATCGTGATCTTGCGCCCCATCGACCAGGTGGGATGCAGGAGAGCCTGATCCGGCGTAACGGAAGCTAGTTCCACGGCTGATGCCCTACGAAAGGGACCGCCGGAGCAGGTAAGGATCAGGCGCTTCACCGTGGAAGGATCGCGGTTTTCCAGACACTGGAAAATCGCATTGTGCTCGCTATCGACCGGGAGAACACGGCGATGCATTCGATGCGCTGTCAAGGTGACCTCCTCTCCGGCCATGACGAGTATCTCCTTGCTGGCGACGGCTATGTCTTTGCCTGCGTTGAGTGCGGATAAGGCGGGTTTGAGCCCCGCCGTGCCGACGATGGCAATCAAGACCAAGTCGGCCTCGGGAAGTGCGGCAAGCCGCTCTAATCCTGCTTCGCCATGCGTGATGAAACGCCCCGGAAATTCTGCCTGGAGTGCGTCGGACGAAGCTTCGTCTCGGGTGCAGAGCGCAGCTGATGGAAACTCGCGGGCGAGCTCTTGAAGCGCAATCGCATTGTTCTTTCCTGAGAGCCCGACGATCTCGAGGTGATCGGGCAGAGCGCGCGCCACACGCATGGTGCTCTCGCCGATGGAGCCTGTGGCACCAAGAACAACAATCCGCTTTTTCATGGACGGAGCACAAAAATGTAGAGGAAGTAAAAGAGCGGCAGCGTGAAGAGCAGGCTGTCGATGAGGTCGAGGCCACCGCCAATGCCCGGCAACGCATGACCCGAATCCTTGGTATGAACGGATCTTTTTAGTAATGACTCAGCCAAGTCGCCTGCAATACCTGCTATGCCAAGCAACAGCGAGAGTTCACAGACGAGGACAGGGGAGAAGGGAGGAAGATGATTTCCAAAAAAGTGAAAGATACCGAGGCCGACCAGTACCCCAAGTGCCAAGGCCCCGGCGATTCCTTCCCAAGTTTTCTTGGGGCTGATATTGGGAAAGAAAGGGGTGCGTCCGAAGAGGCTGCCGCAAAGAAAGGCACCGACATCGGTGAACTTGGTCACCGCAACGACAAAGAGCACGAGATATTGTCCAGTGAGAAAACCATGTTCATCCCGAGGCGTGAGATAGAGCAGTTTTGCCATGAAGAGAAAAAGCCATGGGATGTAGACCACACCAAAGAGGGTGAAGACGATGGCATCAGCCGTGGCGCGGCCGGGAGAATTACGACCGAACTCCCGGAGAAAAAGGGAAAGAATCAGCAATGCAAAAACCATTTCCTCAAAAGGAAAAATGGCGACCTCGTGAAACATATTCCCCGATCGGAGCAGCCAGAAGTTCAGTCCGATCAGCACGAGTGCCGTGGCCATGCCAAACCCCCGGTGATGGGCGATGCCGCCGGATTTGAGCAGGGAAAAATATTCCCAGAGGGCACCCATCGCGGGAAGGGTGATCAACAGGGCAAAGGCGATTTCCGAGCGCAACACATAGGCAACGACGATTGCCAGCCAGAGGATGACCGTGCTAATCGTGCGGGGGAGAAATGAGGAGGGAAGGGAATTCATCCAACGGCAAACAAAGGTAGGAATGCCCTCCAGAAAGAGAAGCCTTTGTTTTAAGGTTGATACCGAACAAAATTTCGGTATAGTCAGGGCACTCCAACAACACTACACATTTACCGCATCATGGCAAAAGACGACTCACTCACTCCCGAAAAATCCACCGACAAAGCTTCGGCGGCTCGCGCCAAGAACCTCGACCTTGCCATCCAGCAGATCGCCAAAGACTACGGCGATGGTGCGATCATGCGTCTTGGAGCCGAGGGCTCCAAGGGGATCCAGGTGATTCCAACCGGCAATCTGCTTATCGATCGCGCACTCGGTGTGGGCGGATTTCCCAAAGGCCGCATCGTGGAGATCTACGGCCCTGAGTCCTCGGGCAAGACTACGCTCACGCTGACGGTTGTGGCGCAGGCTCAGAAGCGCGGCGGTGTCGCCGCGTTTATCGATGTCGAGCATGCGCTTGATCCCACTTATGCACGCAAGTTGGGGGTGAACCTTGAGGAACTCCTTGTTTCCCAGCCTAGTTCGGGCGAGGAAGCTCTTCGCATCTGCGAGACGCTTGTTCGTTCCAATGCCATCGATGTCGTCGTTCTGGATTCCGTGGCCGCTCTTGTCACCAAATCCGAGCTTGAGGGAGAGATCGGCGATTCCGTTGTTGGCGCCCAGGCCCGCCTGATGAGTGCTGCGATGCGGAAGCTCACAGCCTTTATCTCCAAGGCCGACTGCTGCTGTATTTTCACCAACCAGATTCGTGAAAAAATCGGGGTCATGTTTGGCAATCCGGAAACCACGCCGGGAGGCAAGGCCCTCAAATTCTACTCCAGCGTCCGCGTCGATATTCGTCGCATCGGTGCTATCAAGCAGCCCGACGGTACCGTCACCGGCAACCGCACACGCGTGAAAGTCGTCAAGAACAAGGTCGCCCCTCCCTTCACCGAGGCTGAATTCGACATCATGTATAATGAGGGAATCTCCTGCACTGGCTCGTTGCTCGATCTTGCGCTGGAGAAAAACATCATTGAGAAACGCGGTTCGTGGCTCAGCTACAAGGGCAACAATATTGCACAGGGCCGCGATGCCGCAAAGGAACTCCTCAAGAGCGATGCAGCTCTCTACGCCGAAATCGAGGAAGCTGTGAAATCCGTCATGGAAGCGGAAGCTGCTGCTGCAGCCGAGGGCACAAAAAAGAAACAGCCTCTGCCTGCGGCCCAGGCATAAAGCTGGGCCTGCTCGCGGGTCATGAGCCTCTCCGAAGGCCTCTTTGGATCTCAAGTTTCAACTTTCATTCTTTTCTTCGCACTTTCCCCTTCACTAGGAGGAAGAAATTCTGGATAGTTTGCACCGTCTGGCCGGCATCCGCCGGCGGGAATGACGCTCATGGCCCAATCTACCACCCTTTCCACAAAGTCACCGGAACCAGCCAAGAACCTCACGGAATTGGATGAACTCTTTGGCGGATCCACCTGTCGCTGGGTCAGCTCACCGACACACGCCGATTATTCCAAGGATCCGGTCAATGCCTCTCTGACTGCCGGGCAGAAAATAGGATTTCTCCGCGAGATGCTTCGCATCCGCCGATTTGAGCAACAGGCGCTCAAGTATTACAATCAGGGTATCATGGGGGGGTTCCTCCATCTTTGCATCGGTCAGGAGTCGATCGCCGTTGGCACCTCCTCGCTGATGAACGGACATGACGAGATCATCACCGCATACCGTGATCATGGTCATGCCCTTGCTGTCGGCATGGGCATGGACGAATGCATGGCCGAACTCTTCGGCAAGGGAACGGGCTGCTCCAAGGGCAAGGGTGGTTCGATGCACTTTTTTGCTCCCGATAAGCATTACTGGGGCGGACATGGCATCGTGGGAGGACAGACACCGCTAGGGCTTGGCCTGGCCTTTGCCCTCAAGTACAAAGCCGTCGACGGGTGCGCCGTCTGCTTCCTCGGAGACGGGGCTGTAAATCAGGGGGTCTTCAGCGAGTGTCTTAACATTGCCTCCCTCTGGAGTCTTCCGATCGTTTATGTGATCGAGAACAACGGCTACTCCATGGGTACCAGTCTGGAACGATCCTCCGCGTTTAACGGACCGCTGGCCTACCGCGCTAAGGGCTATGCGATCGAGGCGGAAATCTGCGGCGGCTTTCATCTCTACGAGCTGCGCGCCAAGCTCGGACCAGCCATGGCGAGAGCCCGCGCCGAGTCGAAGCCATCTGTGCTGGAGGTCAATACCTATCGCTACTACGGCCATTCGGTTGCCGATGCGAACGCTAAAAAATACCGCACCCCTGAGGAGATCGAGCATTACAAGAAAGAGTTCGATCCGATCACAATCTGGGAAAACCAGCTTCTTAACGAACAAGTAATCACTGAGGAGGAAATCACAAAGCTCGACAAGGAGACAAAGGCCGAAGCCGAAGCTGCCGCGGAGTTCGGGATTAACAGCCCATGGCCCGCGGAAGAGACCATCTTCGAAGACATCTACTATGAGGTTGATCATCAGACGGAGGCCGGACAGACCGGACGCCATTTTTTCAGCGAATAATATTATGAGTTCGTTCCTTCAACCTTCAGCCTTGTATTCGCCCTTTTACACCTGCACAGCGGGACTCTCTGGCCTTCAGCCTTTTTAGTCATGCCCGTTATCACTTACCGCCAGGCTCTCAACGATGCGTTCGCAGAGGAACTCACCCGGGATGAAAATGTCTTTCTCATGGGTGAGGAGGTCGCCCAGTACAATGGTGCCTACAAGGTCACCGAAGGACTCTGGGCGCGATTTGGATCAAGGCGGGTCATTGACACGCCGATCAGCGAGGCGGCCTTTTTGGGGCTCGGCGTCGGTGCCGCAATGATGGGACTGCGCCCCGTTGTCGAAATGATGTTCTGGAGTTTCGCCTATGTCGGACTTGATCAGATCATCAATAATGCAGGCTGCATCCGTTATATGTCGGGAGGACTCATCAATGTTCCCATGGTGATCCGTGGCCCTGCCAATGGAGGTACCAATGTCGGAGCGACCCACTCTCATACGCCGGAGAACTTCCTCGCCAATACACCTGGGCTCAAGGTTGTCTGTCCTGCCACCCCTTACGATGCCAAGGGGTTGATGATCTCATCGATCCGTGATAACGATACCGTCTGCTTCATGGAGAATACGCTTCTTTATGGAGAGCTCGGCGAAGTGCCAGAAGGTTCCTACACCATCCCCCTCGGCGTTGCCGATGTGAAGCGCGAGGGACTTGATGTCTCGATTATAGCCCATGGGCGCGCGGTACTCACCAGTCTTGCGGCGGCCGAGATTCTTGCCGCCGAACATGGTATCGAGGCCGAGGTCGTCGATCTTCGCTCCATCCGCCCTCTTGATGAGGAGACCATTCTGAATTCTGTTGCCAAGACCCACCGCGCTGTCCTGGTGGATGAGAACAAGCCCTTCTGCGGCGTGAGCTCTCAGATCGCAGCACTGCTGGCAGAGCACGCCTTTGATGATCTTGATGCCCCTGTTCTGCGTGTCACGGCTCTCGATGCTCCCGCCATCTACAGCATGCCTCTTGAGAAGCTCCAACTTCCCGATCCCCAGGCGGTCGTCGCCAAAGTGCTTTCCAGCTTTTAACAACCTTTTTTAACCCTTTACCGCTTACGACCATGCCAGAGATCACGATGCCCAAACTGAGCGACACCATGACGGAGGGAACACTCCTGCGCTGGTGCAAGAAAAAGGGTGATAAAATTGAAGTAGGAGACATCCTTGCCGAAGTCGAGACAGACAAGGCCACGATGGAAATGGAAGCTTTTGAAGAGGGCATCCTCGCCGACATCTTCGTGGAAGAAGGGGGCAAGGTTATTGTCGGCGCGCCGCTGGGAGTTATCCTTGGAGAGGGTGAGAAACTGGGTGATCGTCCCAAGGCTACACCCGCTCCTGCTGCATCTGTTGCAAGCGAGGCCGCTGCGCCTGCCGCTCGTCCCACTGTCTCCTCAGGCCGTCCTCTAACACCTAGAGCCCGTGCCGCTGCGGCAGCCCAAGCAGGAGTTGTCGCCACCCCCGGAGTGCGTGTGAAGTCCTCACCGCTTGCACGCAAGATTGCCGCTTCGCGTGGCGTTAATCTTGCCACCGTCAAGGGAACAGGCCCCGGTGGTCGCGTCATTGCCTTTGATGTCGAGAATGCGCCTGTTGGAGGGAGCGCAAACGCGCTCGTGGTGGGCGGTTCTGCATCTCCTGCGGCCACCATTCTGCCCACACCCATTGCCGGAATGCCTGAGACCAAGATTCCTCTCAGCGGGATGCGCCGCGTTATTGCCGAGCGTTTGTTGGCCAGCAAAACCCAGATCCCGCATTTCTATCTCTCCATTGAGATCAATGCCGCCCCAATGATGGCCTTCCGCAAGGAATACAATGAAGCGAATTCAGAAAAGGGGCTCAAGATCACCTTCAATGATATTGCCCTTGCCGCCGTGGCCCGGGCCGCCATGGAGAAGCCAAAAGTCAATGCCGCCTTTGCAGGCGATGGCATCGTCCAGTATGGCAGCGTCAACCTATCGGTTGCCATTGCTGTCGAAGACGGCCTCGTCACGCCCGTCATCCGGGATGCCCAGAATCTCTCGCTCGCGGAGATCAGTTCCGCGGTCAAAGATCTGGCTACGCGCGCCCGTGACAAGAAACTCAAGCCTGAGGAATACGCCGGAGGGACAATTACCGTCTCCAACCTGGGTGCCTATGGTGTCGAACAATTCTTTGCGATCGTGAACCCTCCTCAGGCCGCAATCTTAGCCATCGGAGCCATCGTCAAGAAGCCTGTGGTCAACGGAGATGCCATCGAAATCGGCCAGCGGATGACCATTACGATCAGCGGCGATCACCGTGTCGTGGATGGGGCGGTGGCTGCTGAGTATATGGGGGCTTTGCGGAAGCTGCTAGAAGCTCCAGCTCTTCTTTTGTTGTAAGCTTGGTCTTTGCCTCAATCGTTCCCGAGCATCTCTGCCAGAAGGGGTAACTCTTCTGACTGGCCTCTCCAGACTGGTGATAGACTAACAGTCTCCTACAGTCTGAATCAAAAACTCCAGAGCTCTTCGTTCAGGCCAATATTCGGTATGGAGGCTGAGAAATCCGAGATGACCGCCACTTGATGGTGTTTCGAGATAGAGGTGGGGATGGGGTTTGGCAATGTCCGTGGGATAGCACTCGGGGCCGAGGAAGGGGTCGTTCAGAGCGCTGATCATCAGGGTTGGAACGCTGATCCCGATAAGAGAGGGTTTGCTGCTGGCCTTTGCCCAGTAATCCTCCGCACTCAGAAATCCATTGAGGGGAGCCGTGTAGGTGCCATCAAATTCGCGAAAGGTGCGCATCCGTTTCAGTTCCGCGGTTGGCACCGCACCGGGAAACTCAGCCGCCTTTGCCCGGATTTTGCGGCGAAGATCGCGTAGGAAATGGTTCATGTAGATACGGTTGACCGTTTTTTCCAATGCTCGGGCGCTTGAGGCCAGATCACATGGCACCGAGAAGACCACTGCTCCTGTGATACGTGAGTTGATCGCGGAGCCGAGATCACCGAGATACTTGAGGGTTAAGTTACCGCCGATACTAAAACCGATGAGGGCAATCTCATGATAGCCGTGCCCCGCATGGTCGATGACCCTCTCCAGATCATCGCGGGCTCCGCTGTGGTAGGTGCGGAGTAGTCGATTCTGCTCACCGCTGCACCCACGCAGGTTCCAGGCAAGTGTGTCCCATCCCACGCGATGGAAGGCGGCGGCCATCCCTTGCACGGAGGGATTGGCGCTGCTTCCTTCGAGTCCATGGGTGATAATAAGAAGGCGTTTCGAGCGGGTCGTACGGTTCCAATCGAGATCGAGAAAGTCACCATCAGGGGTCTCGATTCTTTCCCGTTCCCGGGTGATCGGGGTAACGCGGCGGAAAATCACCGGAAGGATCGTCTGCAAATGCCCATTCGCCAACCCCGGAAGTGGTTTGAAAGAAGAGGAGGCGATGAGCGGCATCTGAAGAAATGAGTGAGAGGAGAAAAGCTTAGTTTTCACCAACGGTATCATGGCTTGGCAAAATGAGTTTCCATGAAAACCATACACCTGCTGCCCGGATCAACCAGCTGGCTCTCTTCGACTCAAGCCCAGAATAAGGCAATCTGCGTCTGGCAATTCCCCGGAGAAGGTGCTATTGCCCAGTGAAACTAATCTATCCATGACCTCCTCATTCCTTCTTCGTCCTGTTTTGCTGGGAGCTGCACTGCTCGTCACCGTGATGACACCGGCCTGCGTGCATCATTCCTGCAGTCCGTCGGGAGCCGAGAAATCTGCGGCGATTGCTGGTAACAACGACCCTCGCCGCGCCACACCGGATGCAGCGCTGGCTGCGCTTAAGGTCGGGAATGCCCGTTTTTTGAATGCTGATTCAAAACATCACTCCGATGCTCTTCAGCGCGTGGAGGCAACAGCCAAGAGCCAATATCCATTTGCATCCGTCATCGGCTGTGCCGATAGCCGCACACCTCCCGAGGTGATTTTCGATGCAGGAATCGGTGAGCTCTTTGTGTGCCGCGTGGCGGGTGTGGCTTCCAGCGTGAATGATGAGGCGAGTTTGGAATATGGATCGGCCGTGCTTGGAGTTCCTGCCATAGTGGTGCTGGGTCACACGGGTTGCGGGGCAATGAAAGCCGCGATTGCCAACAAGCCTCTTCCCGGATCGCTTCCCCATCTGGTGTCGCAGATCCGTCCCGCAGTCAAGCGTGCTGAACGCATACAGCCTCATGCGGATGGATCCGCCCTTCTCGACAGTGCAACGCGTGAACAGGTGAATGGGGAGATTCGGCGTCTTAAATTGAGTCCGGTCCTGGGCAAGCTCCTCCATGAAGGAAAACTCAAAATCATTGGTGCGATCTATCATGTCGGGACGGGACGGGTGACCTGGCTCTGATTTGTGGCACTTGGATTATTAGAATCGTTCGGGCTCGGATTCCTCTATTTCATCAGCGCGATTCCCGCAGGAGTGGCAGCCCATCTGCCGCTCTGGATGGCGGCGGTTGCTGCATGGGGTGGTTATTCAGCAGGTGGGCTTGTGGTGCTGATGGCTGGAGCTCCAGTGCGGGCATGGCTTTTGGCGAAGTTGAAAGTTGATCCGAAGCCTGATCCGACCAAGCTTTTCTGGCGGATCTGGCATCGTTACGGGCTCTGGGGACTTGGGGCGATCGCACCCGTTACGATCGGTCCGCAGGCGACGGCAGCTGTTGCCTTGGCTCTCGGAGAGTCACCACGCCGTATCCAGCTTGCTATCTCGCTGGGTGTACTACCCTGGGTGATCGTGCTGGGAGTCATTACCAGCCTCGGTGCGAATGCATTGAAATAATACCAAGGACAATCAGGGTTCAGACCATTCTTACTGTCATTGGTATCAGAGCCTTATCTGCCAAATTTCTTCTCGCTGGGCGGTAGTAAGTGGCCATGAGAAGGTAATCATATGCGTGCGCCAAAGAGTTCCGATCGATTTTCCGGATTGGCTCCCTTGATGCAACCGGCTTTCAGGGATCTCTGGATCGCCAATTTTCTCTCTAATCTCGGGACGATCATGCACTCGGCTGCTGCTGCATGGCTGATGACCACGCTCACAACCTCCCCCTTGCTGATCGGTCTGGTGCAGACGGCGGCAAGTCTACCTGCTTTCCTCTTTGGCATGGCGGGGGGTGCTCTGACCGATCTTGTCAATCGCCGGAGGCTGCTGGTCTTTGCCCAACTCTGGATGATGGCCATGGCTGCCCTCATGGCCGTGATGTCATGGAACGGTCATCTACGGCCGTGGCAATTACTCACGCTGCTACTGCTGCTGGGCATGGGATCGGCCGTTCATCTCCCTGGATGGCAGACTCTTTTGCAGGATCTGGTGACTCGGGACAAGATGGCCGCCGCCGTTTCTCTCAATAGCATCAGCTTCAATCTTGCCCGTTCCGTCGGTCCAGCTATCGGCGGTTTTCTTGTGGCAAGCGTCGGTGCAGCAACAGTCTTTGCGATGAATGCCGTTTCCTTTTTTGCTGTATTGGCAGGGCTCTGGCGCGTGCCGGCGCATCTTGTTCCCACTCCCGAGAAAAAAGCGACACCTAAAGCAGTCATGATATCACTCGGTGAGGGATGGCGATTTCTGCGCGGCTCGCCGTTGATCTGTGGGATACTACTTCGATGTGCCTTTTTCATGCTCACCGGATCGGGGGTCTGGGCGTTGCTTCCGGTGATTGCAAGGGATCATCTTGGCACAGGGGCCTCCGGCTATGGATTGCTCCTGAGTTCATTCGGCATTGGTTCCACTATCGGAGCTCTTTTTATTCCCCTGCTTCGTGGGCGGTTTCCAATTGATAGAACAGTGGCTGTGGCACTCCTGATTTTTTCCTCCTGCGTGGTCGTCGTGGGGCAAGGGCGAAGCACCGTTCTCGTTGCCTTCGCCATGTTCGTTGCCGGATTTTCATGGATCGTGGTGGCCGTAAATCACAATGTCTCCGTGCAGGCGTGCTCACCGGATTGGGTGCGGGGCAGAACGATCTCCTTTTACCTCCTGACATTTCAGGGATCGCTTGCGATTGGAAGCTGGATCTCCGGATGGGTGGCCGATCAGATCGGCGTGGCTGCAA
>SESG01016976.1_pt1 | contig 18989 bp, 7 predicted proteins | sample 3171421 | NCBI WGS metagenome assembly SESG01 (sample SAMN10866946, study PRJNA518727) | freshwater metagenome | biome: subpolar coniferous forest; feature: holomictic lake; material: water; isolation source: holomictic Lake 227, 6 m and 8 m depth | place: Canada: near Kenora, Ontario | collected... | reverse complement strand
TGTTGATGATGCCACTGGTGTGGATGCTCAGGTAGCGGCTAACGCAGCAGCAGCACAACCATTTCCGTTTGTTGATGATGCCACTGGCGTGGATGCGTTAGTGGCTGCTAATTCTCCCAGACCGGTAAACACATTCTTAGATCCTCAGCAACAAGCTGCTGCGGCATTAGCTGCCGCTGGCGTGTCTGTAGGCAGTATTAATAATGTACAAGACCCACAACAGGCCGCAGCGACAGCTGCAAATTCACAAGCTGTGGTTGGAACACAATTGGCACAGCGCCAAGCAGTATTAGAAGCTCAACGAAAATTGGTCAACAATGGTGATTGGCGTGTGAGACTTAGTCTTGCTGCCGGTGCCAACTATTTGTACAATGCATCTAGTCCAGGCATATTACAACCATTGGCTCGAACTGGAGGGGTGATATTTCCATACATGCCCAAGATTGATGTAGCATACAAAGCTGATTACGATTCATATGCACTTACACATTCAAACTATAAGGGTTATTTTTACAAAAGCAGTTATACCGACGCTGTGACACTTACCGCAACATTTACAGCACAAGACACCACAGAGGCCAACTATCTATTGGCAGTAATACATTTTTTCAGATCAGTAACAAAAATGTTCTATGGTCAAGATGCACAACGTGGTGCTCCACCACCGCTAGTATATCTAACTGGACTTGGAGAATATCAGTTTGCAGCGCATCCCTGTGTGGTCAGCAGTTTTCAATATAGTTTACCCAACGATGTAGACTACATTCGTGCAGGCAGTACCAATATCAATGGTACCAATTTGATCACTCGCAGAGCAAGACAAGACTTGCCCACTAACCCTATAACAGGTGCTATCAAAAGATTAGAAAATTTGTTCTCTAGTCAAGGTATCAACAAAGGTGCTATCACAAATCCACAAGCACCGCCGACCCTGGGTAAAAATTCACCAACTTACGTGCCTACCAAGATTGATTGTACAATAAGTTTACTACCTATGCAAACTCGTGCCCAGGTCAGCCAAGTGTTCAGTCTCAAGAGCTTTGCCAATGGTGACTTGATCAAAGGAGGGTTCTGGTAATGGCCACATACGACTCAACTAGTGCATACTATACCACAGGGTATAGTCAATTTTTCTTGGATGTAATGGCCAATCGTGCTATCCCCAAAGAAAGTGATGATCGACTCATGCAGATCAATCAAACATATCAGTATAGACCTGATCTGTTGGCATTAGACTTGTATGATAATCCTGGACTGTGGTGGGTGTTTTATCAACGCAATCCCAACACACTCACAGCACCGCCACTGGATTTCAAAGCAGGTGTGCAGATTTATTTACCCAAAATAACCACGTTACGCGGTGTGTTAGGATTCTAAGCATGGCATTATATATTGCTAATGAACTTTTTGTTCCTGGACAGTTGTTGACAGCACGACAAATGTTAGCAATTGCTGCTGGCCTACAATTAGGTTTAACATTTCCTCCGGATGTATTAGAACAGTATTATGCTCAAGGCGGCCAGCAAGGAGCAGCATTGTTGGCTCAACAGCAAAGTATTGGTGCCCTTGCTAGCAGTAGTTCAGGCGATACCACAGTACAGGCACAATTGGCTAGAGATGATCAAGCTAATACCACTGGAACAGCACCACAACAATTGGTAGAAACATATGATGGTCGAATCACTGCCAAAGGTCCTGTAGTATCCACTAATGCAAATCTTCCAGAAACTGTAACCAATGGCAATGCTGACTTTGGTACTGATGAAACGTCGGTGTCGTTGAACAACAGTCAAGCTATTTCATCTCCAGAATTGTCTGGACCATTGTCTAATCCGCCATTTTTAGATCCTCGACAGCGAGCACAATTAAACAATTCGGGCGCCCTATATCAAAATACATTTTTGGATCCTCAACAACGAACAGAGTTCAATAGCTTGCAAACTCAAGGAGCATTGCCTGGCTATGCTCCAATTAACAATGCCGCACAGGGTGGTGTGGGGGCACGAGGTGATGATGCTGCACAACCTACCACCAACGCTGTGAGAAATAGACTGGATGAGCTGTATGGCGGTGCTGCCAATGCTATCATATCACAAGACAATATTTTGGATTTCTATGCCAGCTATACCTACAGTCTCAGCTGGTATCTAGTGGACCCTGAAACTTATAACAACTTGGTCAAATCTCCAAAACGAAATCTTGAAGGCTATTATCTTTTAGTACAAAGCGGTGGAGCACCTGTGAACAATCAAGTGCCCACTAACAACGGTACCAATCCCACTGTGCAAACATCGGGTACAGTAGGATATGGACGTAGCCCGTTTTTTCCACTAGACTATTACATTGACAATCTTGAATTTAATGTTGCATATGGCGGAACGGCCACTGGTGGCGCAGCTACATTTAGTGATTTAACTTTCACCATAACCGAACCCAATGGCATTTCGTTGTTGGATAATTTGTATAGTGCTGTGGCAGATTTGTACAGCAAGAAAAATATTACAAAACCAGGAGTTGCACCAAATTACTCTTCGGCCGCGTATGTTATGGTAATAAGATTTTATGGATACGATGTAGATGGAAATCTTGTGCAGCCTATTGCAAGACGTACAGGGGTCACAGATAATCAAGCAGCAGTGGAAAAATTTATTCCTTTTACTATTACTAACATTGATTTTAAAGTTTCCAACAAGCTGGTCGAATATCAAGTTGCTGGAGTAGTGCCAGGGACCGCTACAGGGTTTAGCACCAATCGTGGTAGTATTCCACAAAACTTTCAATTCCAAGGAACCACAGTCAAAGACATTCTGGTTGGAACTGTGGTACAACAAACAGCAAGTGAAGCAGCAGGCGATCAAACCAGGAATGGTATTCCTATACAAACTTCGCCACCAGGCAGTAATAACACACAAGATCCTTTACAACGAGCAAAAGCAGTGTTAGCAGCCGCTGGCAATAACGGACGGGGAGAAGGATAATATGGCTGATAATTTACTACCAATACCAAGATCAGCCGGCAAACCTGGCGAGAGTCTATCGGCTAATGCTGCTGCTGGTCTTGCACCGGCCAAAGCTGATGCAGCACCTAAACCTGGCGCCACACAAACAGGCACAGGATTAATTGCAGCACTCAATGCTTATTGGGGCGGCATAGCCAAATCTAAAGGTATAATACCTGACATATACGAAATCAAATTTGTTGATCCTTTGTTGAGTAATGCCAGTGTGGTGCCGCCAGGGCCATTGGACAAAAGTTTTGCCGGCGGATCTTTACAGGTCACTGCTGCTGATGAATTACTGAGCGAAAAACAAAACATGAGTCCGGCTGTGCGACAACGATCGGCCACTGCTGGTCAACAAATTGTACAGTTCATTGACACAGTATTGCGTAACAGCAACTACATCACTGATCAGCAAAAAGTGGTGTGGAACATAAAAACCAACACATGGGAATACAACGGAAAACATGCACAAAACTTTGCGTGGTTTAATATCAGTTGCCAAGCAGAACAACTGCAATATGATCCCATGCAGAATGATTTTGCATACAGAATAACTTATATTATTGCGCCGTATCAAGTTCCTGTATCAAGTGAATACTTTGACAACGGTTCTTTTAGAGGTGTGCATAAAGTCTACAATTACTGGTTCACTGGACAAAATTCTCAAGTCACAAACTTTGAACAAAATTACAACAATGCATGGACACAGGCATTGACCAGTGATGCATCTGTTAGAGCAGGAAATGAATCCAATGCCAGTCGAGTAAACAGCAGAGAGCAATGGAAAAAGCGATACATGCCCGCGAGTAATCAAGCCAGACAAGGCAGTGACGGCAATACATTTGAACCTGGTGCAAATGCTGCTGATTATCTTTACACTGTGGATACTGCTACTATTATGTTGAATATACTAGGAGATCCTGCATGGATTCCTCCACCTACCAACATACAGCCAGGGCAATTTAGTTCATCTCCATTTTTTGCCGACGGTAGCATCAATATCACAGCCAGTGCACCATATTTTGAATTTGCCTGGAACAAGCCAACTGATTACAATACCACAACTGGTCTTATGGATCCAGGACAAAACAACTTTGGGTCTAGTCAGACTAATTATGTTGTAAACAGAGCCAACGACAAAGCTGGTGTTGCTCAACAAGCTGTATCTTATCAAGCTACTGGTGTAAAAAGTAAATTTCGTGGTGGAAAGTTTACTCAAGAACTGTCAGGAACATGGCTGCAAACTCCTGCCAAGAATGCTGTGGCTGCTGCCGACACCGGTAGAAAAACTGATCCACCAGTAAGAACCACGGTCACTGGCAAACCTGGCGAAAATGCAATGGCCACAGCCGCCGCCTCAGTTCCAACAACTCCATTGCTAGCCGGCGCATCGGTATACAGTATCAACAATGTTCAAGACCGTGCGCCATCAGCAGTAAATATTGAATCATCATCAACTCCTAATTCAATTGCGTCAATCAACAATGCAGAACTTAGACCAGCTGACCCATCCACAGTGGATGTGGCAGTACAAGTTGTGAATCCAGTTCCTGCACCACCAGTATTGGGTGGCGGTTTTGTTTATGGTAATGGGGCTAACACCGCAGTTGCTTCGTCAAACCCGCTACAAGGAATTGTAAATGATGATCAAGGTGAACCACAGTAAAGGAAATATGTTGTAATGACAACTAATACAAATCAAGCATCCGGAAGAACAAAGAATTTCAAGTTTGATCGCGGCGGGACTCCAGCTGAGATGGGACCATTCATTGGCAGAATTGTCAACAACATTGATGCCACCCGAACTGGCCGTGTACAGGTTTTTATTGAACAGTTTGCCACAGGCCAACCCAGTACCAATCCTGAAACATGGCGTTGGGTGCGTTATTTGTCACCGTTCTATGGTACTACAGAAAAAAATAGTACCAGTACAGGAGCAGGTTCGTATCCGGGCAATCAACAAAGCTACGGCATGTGGTTCACTCCTCCAGATATGGGAACATTAGTCATGTGTTTCTTTGTCGAGGGCGATCCTGATCAGGGCTATTACCTTGGCAGTGTGATTGACAACAGTTTGAATCACATGCTGCCCGCAATTGGCGCTGCTAAACAAGCTCAGTATGTGACACAAAACAAAACACAAGCAGCATATTTTGCAAATGCTCCACAACTTCCGGTTACTGAAATCAACACAACCAACGAACAGATAGATAAAAATCCAAAATTCTTTGATCAACCCAAACCAGTACACAGTTATCAAGCAGCTATATTTTTCCAACAAGGTCTGGATAGAGATCCCGAACGTGGACCTATTATATCTAATGCACAGAGAGAAAGCCCAAGCACAGTGTATGGAATATCCACACCAGGACAACCAATCTATCAAGGTGGCCTAGATCCTTCTACCATACGCAAACAACTCAGCACCGGCGCAGTTAACCCGCAAGATGTCACAGTTATTGGACGCAAAGGCGGCCATACATTGGTAATGGACGATGGCGACTTAGAAAATAAAAATGCCTTGTTTAGATTGCGAACATCCAAAGGACATCAGATCATGATGAATGATTCTGAAAACTTCTTTCAAATCATTCATGCCAATGGACAGTCCTGGATAGAGTTTGGCAAGGAAGGCACAGTAGATGTGTACTCTACCAACTCGGTCAATGTTCGTACTCAAGGTACCATTAACTTACATGCCGACAAAGACATTAACATGTATGCTGGCGGTAATCTTAGCATGAAATCAAACCAGGCTACCAACATAGGTGCAGTAGGCACAATGAACATAGCTAGTCAAGGCGAAATGGTATTATATGGCCAATCAACAGTGGGAATAAAAGCCGATGGATCATTAGCATTGCAAAGCAAGACAACCGGGTCGTTTGATGGTGGTGCCTCACTGCGATTCAAAGCATTTAGAATTGATCTCAATGGATTGCCGGCGACTCCAGTTAAAACTCCTAAACTGTACCCCAAAACCACATTGGATGATACTGAGTTTGATAATTCAACTGGGTGGAAAGTAAAACCCAAATCTTTAGAAAGCATTGTTACTCGTGCTCCTACGCACGAACCATATCCATATCACAACAAAGGTGTAGCAGTTAATGTAAATCTTGGTGGTACAGGAGCGCCTACTCCACCGCCGGCAGCAGAACCAGTTCCTACAAACTGGAGTATTATAAGAAAATCATGAGCAATTTTACATTCACAGGTCCTGATGGTGCAATCTATGAAGTACAAGGCCCGGCTAATGCTACGTTTGCTCAAGCCCAGGCAGTGTTTTCTCAACAAATATCCACAGGAGGATTGACTGGATTACCGGTGGGCGGACTAGTTAATGCAGTTACACAATCAGCTGGCGGGTTAAGTTCTGCATTAGCACAGTTGGGTCCCCAAGCCATAAGTCTAACAAAACAAATAGGCAATTATATCAATTTGCCAAATTTGACAGGATTGCCGGTACCAAACGCTATCACAGTTAGCAATTTTGTTGATACAAGAACCACGGCACAATCTATTGGAGCCATTGGATCTACACAGATACAAGGATTGGTAGCGCAAACTGCTGCATCAGTGAATCAAGCCACAGATGTAATTACCAATACCAAAGGACTAGGACAATTTGGATTGAGTGCTGATCAACTACAATTATCAGGATTAATCAAACCTGGACTAGCCGAACAGATCAATTTAGATCCATCAAAATTAACCAGCATACTATCAAGCCCCACAAGCTGGACAGGCAAACTAGGAGCAACGGACATCACTTCTGTACTCAGCAGCAGTAGTTTACAGACCTCAGTGCAACAGGGGTTGATGAGCACAAACTTTGATCAGCTTAAACAACTGGGCACAATTACAGGATTAGAATCAGCAACACAATTAGGCCCATTGGTAAATGTAGCTACAAAATTTAGTGCAGGTACTGCCACTGAGTGGCTATCAAGTGCTACAGGAGCATCAGGTATTACCAGTGCAATAACCAGCGGCATAGGCGGCAATATCAGTGGGTTGATCTCTGGCGGCGGTATTGGCGGCGCAGGTAGTTTGCTATCTGGAGGTGCAGGTAGTTTGTTATCTGGCGGCGCAGGTAGTTTATTATCCAGCGGATTATCGTCGGTCCCTGGGTTGTCGTCAGTAATAAATGGCTTTGCACAATCTGCACAATTTGCACAGGTATTTTCCTTTGCTAGTTCTTTTTTAGGCGGCGGCGGAAACCCGTTAGAAGCAGGTACTGTAACACCTACCGCTGCTGCGAACACAGTGAATAGGCAAACTGTAAATCAGGCAGTATCTGCAATTATTGGAAATAGCAAAATACCTGTACCAAACTTTGAACCCGCAGCGTAAATCTGTACTGGAATCCAATGGATAAATATCAACATGCCTACATTCATTGGATTCAACACACAAAATCAATACAAGAAGTATACTCTAGTAGACCAAGAGTTAATCAAACGTGACCTCTTGAACGCTTTTAATATCTTGCAAGGACAACTGCCCGGGCGTCCTGCATACGGTACTATACTTTGGGATTTTTTGTTTGAAAGCCAGGATCAAACTACTATGGCTGCTATCTTGCGAGAAGTGCAGCGTGTGGCAGGCGGTGACCCTAGAGTAGCAGTTACAGATGTAAATCTATTTGCACAAGAAAATGGTGTGTTGATTGAACTTGAAGTGCAGTTTGTTCCTAATACTGATGCTCAATTGCTGAGCGTGTTCTTTGATCAACAACAACGTAGAGCATCGTTTGTATAAACGTAGCCGTTTATATATTTGGTAAATAACAAATAACAACGGACGATCATGGCAACCACTACTAGACAAACAGTTATATTCGGGGTAGAAGATTGGAAACGCATCTACGAGACCTACAGAGAAGCGGATTTCCAAAGTTACGACTTTGAAACCTTACGCAAAAGTTTTGTAGACTATCTGCGCCAGTATTACCCTGAGACTTTTAATGATTACATTGAAAGTTCTGAATTTATTGCATTATTAGATGTAATAGCATTCATGGGACAGGCCATGAGTTTTCGTAATGATCTCAACACCAGAGAAAACTATATAGACACTGCTGAACGTAGAGACAGTGTGGTTCGACTGGCCAATTTAATAAGTTATACACCCAAACGAAATACTGCTGCCAGTGGATACCTTAAAGTATTTTCTGTGCAAACCACAGAAAATATTACAGATTTCAATGGTATAAATCTATCCAATGTCACAATCAACTGGAACGATCCTACCAATTTTAACTGGTTGGAGCAGTTCACAGCCATCGTTAATGCAGCATTGGTAGATACACAAAGAGTTGGGCGCCCGGGCAACCGTGAGACTATTGTGGGTGTAGATACATCTGAATATTCGATCAATTTGGTTCCAGGATTCTTGCCAGTGCTACCTTATACCGCTACCGTGGATGGTGTCAACATGCCATTTGAAGCAGTAAATGCCACATCAGTAGGAACACCGTCAACTTCACCATTTATCTTTGAGCCGGCACCACAACCCAACGGCATTTTTAACATGTTGTTCCGCAGCGATTCACTGGGGTATGCAGCAGCCAATACAGGATACTTTTTTTACTTCAAGCAAGGTGTATTGCAGAATCAAGATTTTAACTTGGCCGAACGCATTCCTAATCGTACAGTTAATATCAATGTTGATGGTGTGAACAACGAAGATCGGTGGTTGTTTCAATTGGACAACACTGGTACCGTGACTAAGCAATGGCAGTATGTACAGTCAGTATATGCTGCGGCAGCAGAACAACTGGCACCGGACCAACGTAGTTTATTTTCAGTAACATCTAGAGCCAATGATCAGATCACACTAACCTTTGGTGACGGGGTATTTTCAGCCGTGCCTACTGGATTGTTCCGTGCGTATGTTCGTGCATCAAACGGATTACAATACATTATCAATCCAGATGAAATGCAAAGTGTGGTATTGCCCATTAGCTATATCAGTAGATCCGGACAATTGGAAACTATCACATTCACCTGTGGTATCACAACTCCAGTGAGCAATGCTCAGGCCAGAGAAACACTAGATGAAATCAAACAACGTGCGCCTGCTAGATACTACACACAGAATCGCATGGTCAACGGTGAAGATTACACTAACTTTCCGTTTACCGAATACAATTCAATCATCAAGAGCTATGCGTTAAATCGTGCCAGTATTGGCACAAGTCGATATCTTGACCTAGTGGACAACACAGGCAAGTATAGTTCTACAAATATTTTTGCATCAGACGGCGCCATATGGGAAGACAATCAGCTGCCTACATTTTTGTTTACATGGCTAACCAATAATGAAATTGCCAATGTGATTGTTAATCAAGTACAGCCTCTAATATCAACCGATGCATTTGTGCAGTTTTACTATGCCAACTTCCTTAGACCAAATCTATCAGTGTTGAATTTATCGTGGAATCAGAGCACAACGTTGGCCAATGAAACCACAGGATACTTTAAGAATTCTGCTGGTAATCCTGCACCCATTGGTCCATATACCAGTTCTAATTCAAAGTTTATCACTGTAGGTAGTTTGGTTAAATTTGCAGCACCAGCAGGGTATTTCTTTGATGCAAACAATCGTCTTAAATTGGGTATACCTACACTGGCAGATGAACGACTGTATTTCTGGGCTAGCCCGTTGAGTGTCTATTTAGATGGCACTAATCAAGGACAAGGAAACTTTGTGGACGGAACTGGACCCGTGGCATTGAATGTGTTTGTACCAACTGGCGCAATTCCAACAGAAATAATTCCATTGCTTATTACTAATTTGCCTAGCAGTTTGATCACAGAAATCACACAACAAATATTGCTGTATAGAAATTTTGGTCTGGGCTATGACAACACAGGTTCAATCACTGGCACTCCTTACACTTGGTACCTAATCAATTCCAACAACATAGATATTGATGCCACATTTAGTTTGGCAAATGCCGGCAGCACATCTGGCACAAATCAAGATGCCAGCTGGATGATACAAGCAGTAACCAATGGAACAAAATACACAGTAACCAGTCGTGCATTGGTGTACAATTGGGGATCAGTGTTACAAACAAGATTCTTCTTTGAAAGCGGCAATCGAATTTATGATCCACGCCTGGGCAACATAGTTAGTGACTATATCAATGTGCTCAAAGTCAATAGCTTGCCCGATTCAAATAGTCCTCAACCGGGAGATATCTATCTTAAAATAACTGGTCAACCGGTGGAGTCTGATGGCCTAGTAGACGATTTCCAAGTTATTGTCAGTTACGAAGATCGTAACAATGATGGTGTTACAGATGATCCTGATTTTTTTAACGAGATTGTTGCGCCCGATGTGAATTCAAATACAAAGTATGTGTTCTTCCAGAAAACAGTGGACTTTGATAATCTACAACGCTATTTGTTAATTGCTCCGGGTGTGGTCAACAGTGATTATGCTACCATGGATGACATTGAAGCTGTAAAATCTCAATACATTGTGGGACAAATTTTTTATGCATATTCTCAAACAATAACCGTGGGAGCATTGGCCGGGCAAGTAGGTGCGTTTTATCAATTGGTAATCAGTACCAATGGAACAAAAAGCCTGCTGGATGTAACAGCAGAATGGTTGGCCAAAGTAGGTCGATCAGGAATGTATTTCCAATACAGACACAATGCTCCATTGACAGATCGTATCGATCCAGGTACTACTAACATTATTGATTTGTATGTGGTCACGCAATCCTACTACACAGCTTATCAAAATTGGATTAGAGATTCGACTGACACAGTGCCCAAACCCGACATGCCCACAATCAATGAACTTGACACTGCATATCAAGGACTTGATTCTTATAAGATGATATCTGACAATATAGTTTTAAATTCAGTATCATTCAAACCGTTGTTTGGTCCTAAAGCAGCTGAAAATCTACGTGCAACTATCAAGGTAATACGTGCTGCAAATTCTACTGCTAGCGAAAGTGAGATTAAAACATTAGTAGTGGCCAATTTGAATGAATATTTTAGCATTGACAAATGGAATTTTGGCGACACATTTTATTTCTCAGAACTGGCTGCGTATATACACAGAAACATGGGCGGCATTGTAAGTTCAGTGGTGTTGGTACCATTAGATCCATTGAAATATTTTGGTGACTTGTATGAGATACATTCAGCACCAGATGAAATATTTGTCAATGGTGCCGGCGTAAGCTCAGTGGAGGTTATCACTTCTCTGACTTCAACTAATATTAGAACTGCACCCGGCAGCGGAGTAATTTAATGGCCACAACAAAGTCGGTAGATTTTTTACCACCAATATTTCAAACCAGTACCAACAAGCAATTCTTATCAGCTACATTGGATCAACTGGTTCAGGAACCTGAATTCAAAAAAACACAAGGGTTTGTTGGACGTCATGTTGGACCGGGTGTAAATCCCAACGACTATTATGTGATTGAACCCACTGCGGCTCGATCAAACTATCAGCTGGAACCTGGTGTGATAAGTTTGGTTCCAGATACTGATACTATTTCAGACGCAGTAACTTACCCAGGTATCACTGACGCAATTGGACGCCAAGGTGGATTTACCAACAACTCATCAAGACTGTATACCAGCGATTATTACACCTGGGATCCTTTTGTAAACTTTGATAAGTTTACAAATTACAGTCAATATTACTGGTTACCCGGAGGTCCTATATCTGTAGGTGTGAGCGGAACCACAATTCCAACCACCGCTACATACGGCGTGACCAGAGCAAACACATACTACGAATTCTCCGGCCTCAAAGGCGAAAACCCTGTGATCACTTTGGTGCGCGGCGGAACTTATGAGTTTGCAGTTAATCAAGCGCCTAATGCTTTTTGGATACAATCCGAACCAGGAGTAAATGGGCAATTACCTTATGCTCCTAACATCAGCTCTAGAGGTGTGTTGGGCGTTACCAATAATGGTGAAGATTCAGGAACCGTTACTTTTAGTGTGCCTTACAAAACTGCTCAACAGTTTTATTACAATCTGACATTGGCTCCTACTACTCCTACCGCAGGACAAGTTGATTTAGTAACCGACATTGACTATAATCAAATTAACGGATCGTTGGTATACGCATTTTTTGTCAGCTATCCTTCAGGTATAGACGGTATAACCAATCTTCAGAATCGCACTGTGGTATTTAACAATACCACAGCACCTACTGATGTATATCAAATACAATACATAGGCACTGGTGCTGGGCAGACTATACAATTAGTTCCAGTGTTGTCTGTTCCGAGCCTGAACAAATTTACTATCATGTTTGGTGCCGAATACAGTACCACACAGTGGTACCTTAATGCATCAGGCTACTTTGAACAATTACCATTGCTGACTGCTGTGCAAGATCTACTTTGGTATCAGGACGGAACCAATCCAGAAATCTTTGGACAAATTAGACTGGTAGACCAGACTCAGGAAGCAACTATCAATGTGGTCACTGACATCCTGGGCAAGAAAAATTATACCTCACCTAATGGTGTGGTGTTTACAAACAATTTAAAGATCACGTTCGAGGGTGCAGTAGTTCCTACTAGCTATCAAACTCAAACTTATTATGTAGCTGGAGTAGGTACAGCCATACAATTGTTGTTGGAAACTGATTATGTCACTCCAGAAATCATACGCACAGCTAGCACTCCTTGGGATTTTGTTCCGTGGGATTCTGCCAACTGGGACGGAACATTAAATCAACCACTAGATCCTGACTACATCACAATAGCACTGGACAGTCCGGATCTCAATGCATGGACAAGATCAAATCGCTGGTTTCATATTGATGTAATCAACGCAGCCGCTGCCTACAATAACACAAATGCAGTGTTGGATAACAGATTCCGAGCCAAGCGTCCTATCATTGAATTCCGCGGTGGCACACGTTTATACAACATGGGTACTGAATCCAAGGATCCAGTAAACGTGATTGATCTCAATCAAACTGATGCATTGTCCAACGTCAATGGCTCTACTGAGTATTATATAGACGGATATTTGTTGCAGCAGGGCAGCAGAGTTATTTTTGCACAAGATACAGATCTCAATGTACGTGACAAGATTTATGTAGTAAACTTTATCAGCCCAGCATCGGTTCCATTGCCCGACAGTTCGTTGGAGGATCAACCTATCATTGATTTAGTGCCAGCAGATGATGCATTATCGTTGATTGATCAATGTGTGGTTTGTTTGAGTGGTAGCACACTACAAGGCGTGACTTTTTATTATAATGGTGTTGAATGGATTCGATCACAACAGAAAACAGTTGTGAATCAAAATCCCATGTTTGATGTGTACGATCAAGCAGGATATAGTCTTGGCAATCGTGCGGTATATCCAAGCTCAACTTTTTCAACTGCCAAGAACAATCTTGGTACTGTAACCGGTGGTAGTCCATTGTTCAGCTATGCCATTGGGCCCGGAACTGTGGCAGATACTGTGTTGGGATTCCCGTTGAGATATCTCAGCTTAAACAACATTGGTGATATTGTGTTTGATAACAATCTTTATGCAGACACCTTTATCTATGTCAAGGACAACATACAGCAAACTGAAAATATCAGTATAGGACATGTTCGACAATATGAAGATCGAACTGTGTTTGTTAAAGAACTTGGTTGGCAAAAAGCTGCGGTCAAGAGTCAAATTTATCAACAATTTAACTTCACATACAGCACCACTCCTATAACAGGATCTATCTCAGGTACAACATTGACAGTGACTCAAGGACCAGCCAATGGCTCACTGTTAATAGGACAAAGTCTTGCTGGCAAGGGAGTCACTCCAGGAACTGAAATCACAGGATTACTCACCGGAACTGGTGGAGTAGGAACTTATACTGTTAACCTATCACAAACTGTGCTGTCAGAAGTTATCACAGCAACTACACCATTAATTTTGGATGTAGCTGCATTGCCAACTGGATTGGTACCTAGTGTCAAAGTCTATGCCACAAGTGTTAGCCAAAACTACAGTAGTTCGTTCCTGGACCCGAGCAACTATACAGTTACTACTACAGATAACACCACAATTATTAGATTCAATCCCACAACAAAAATAGTGCTGGGTGATATTGTTGAAGTGTTGGTTCTAAGCAATCAGGTAAGTGCTGTTGGGTTCTATCAAGTGCCTGTCAACTTGGAAAACAATCCATTAAATGGCAACAACCCATACTTTACACTGGGCACCATTAGAACACACTATGACACTATTGCACAGAATTTAGTCAATCTCACCGGCGCTGTGAATGGTGCCAACAACACAAGAGACTTGGGCAATATTGTTCCATACGGCTTGAGCATTTTACAACAAAGCTCACCTATGACTCTAGCAGGATACTTCTTGCGCAAACCAGATTACGATATCTTTGCGTCATTGGCATTCAATTCTAGAGAATACGAAAAATTCAAAGCACAGTTTTTGAACACAGCAGTTCAAGGTGACTACACAAACATGACTGTGGCAGAAATATTGAATGCAGTGTTTTCCGAAATCAACACAGGTCGAACCAGTTCAAATCCATTCTATTGGTCAGACATGCTGCCTACTGGCACAGTATACACACAGCTTCAAACTACAGTAACACCGATCACTGGAAGAGTATTTGATCTTACACAAGTGTACAATTACACTTCTGCTAATTATCAAGCATTGCTGGTATATATCAACGATCGACTGTTGACTAGAAATGTAGAATACATTGTTAGTGTTGATGCACCAGTGATTGTTATTGACGAATTAGTATCATTGGCCGTGGGCGATGTTGTAACTATTCAAGAGTACGAGGCTACGTTTGGTAGTTATGTTCCTAACACTCCTACCAAGTTAGGATTGTATCCAGCATATGTGCCTGAAATATTTTTAGACGAAACTTACGTAACACCCACGTTTGTTATTCGTGGTCATGATGGATCCATTACCAGAGCATTCAGTGACTTCCGTGATCAGTTGTTGTTGGAATTTGAAACTAGAATTTATAACAACTTAAAACTGGATGGCAATCCTGTGCCATTAACTGCTGCGGAAGTTATCCCAGGTCAATTCCGTACCACCAATTACAGTCTAGTAGAGATACAAGAAATCTTAAATCAAGACTTTTTGACTTGGGTAGGCTGGAACAAACTTGATTACAAAACACAAGATTATGTTGCAACCAACGAGTTTACTTGGAATTACAGCACAGCATCAAACAAACTCAACAGTGATCCATTGTTGATTGGAGCATGGCGCGGTATCTACAATTACTTCTACGATACTATCTATCCTGACACACGACCTTGGGAATTGCTAGGATTCAGTGAGCGTCCAATTTGGTGGGAAAATCAATATGGCCCGGCACCGTATACTTCAGGTAACCTAGTGTTATGGGGCGATTTAGCAGCGGGTCTAGTAAGGGATCCAGTGGTGCCTTATGTTCGCCCAGAATACATTCGTCCTGAACTATTGCAAGTGATTCCTGTTGACAGCGAAGGCAGATTGTTGAGTCCACAAGAAGTGGTTGTGGGCAACTTTAACAGCGCCGACTTCCGCAAGAGTTGGATAGCAGGAGACGACGGCCCTGTAGAAAATGCATGGCGTACCTCAAGCGCATATCCATTTGCCATCATGCGATTGTTAGCATTGACTCGCCCTGCTGAATTCTTTTCATTGTTTGCTGACAGAGATTTATACAAGTTCAACACCGATTACAATCAGTACCTGTACAACAATCGTTACAGACTAGATGCCAATGGGGTCCAAGTGTACGGCAACGGTATCAGCAAAGCCAGCTACATTGATTGGATTGTGGACTTTAACCGAGTCAGCGGTATCAACTCAACTGACGCACTCACAGCTGATCTTAAAAATCTTGACGTGAGATTGTGCTATAGAATGGCATCATTCTCTGGCAAAAATCTACTAGAACTTTATACTGAGAAATCTAGCCCTAACAGTTCAAACTCCAGTTTGTTATTACCTGACGACAGTTATAATCTGTTGTTCTACAAAAACGTACCATTTACACAACTCACTTACTCTAGTGTAATTGTGCAAAGCACCTCCACAGGTTGGGCAGTGTATGGTTACAATATGAGCCAACCATATTTTAACATTCTACAAAGCAAGATCAACAGCAATTTAGGTACTATATCAGCTGGCAGTAGCACAGTTCGTGTTCCAGTAACATATACTGATAATGTGGTACAGATTCCATATGGGTATGTGTTTACCAATCAAACATTAGTAGCTGACTTTTTGTTAAGCTACGGCGAATTGTTGCAACGTCAAGGTCTTGTGTTTGACACATTAGAAAATGGATATGTGTTGAATTGGAATCAAATGGTCAGTGAATTCTTGTACTGGAGCAATCAAGGCTGGGATACTGGTAGTATTATCAACTTGAACCCAGGTGCAAACAAATTGATAGTGGAGCGGGCAGGCGCAATTGTTGATAGTATTGCAGTACAAACTGTAGAGAACATGGTTTTGAATGCTGACCGTGTGCCATTCAATGCTAGAGATTTAGTAATTGAACGCTTGAATAATACATTCACTATTACCAGCTTGACCACTGAGACAATCAACTTCCTCAACATCAAGTTTACCAGTTACGAGAACATGATTGTGTTGGACAATACCAGTATCTTTGCTGACTTGATCTATAATCCCATAACTGGTGCAAGACAAAGTCGTATTAGACTGGTAGGATGGACTACCACTGAATGGAATGGGCAGTTGAATGCTCAAGGATTCATCTTGAATCAAGATGATATTAAAGCATGGAATCCATTGAAGAAATATGCTCGCGGCGAAATTGTAAAATGGAAAAATACTTATTACAGTGCCATTGACATAGTACAGCCATCTGCAGATTTTGATATCAACAACTGGAGAGTTTCCAACTACACATTAATCCAGCAAGGATTATTGCCCAACTTGGCCAACAAGAGCAATCAACTGGCCAACAGTTACAATATCTACACTGCTAATCTTGAACTCAATCAAGATTTATTTTCGTATGCGTTGATTGGGTGGAAACCTCGACAATACATGGTGAATCTAGAATTAGATAGTACCAGTCAAGTCAGTTTGTATCAACAATTTTTAGGTACCAAAGGCACGTTACGTGCTGCTGACATATTCTCGTTTGCTGACATCGGACATGGTCCCACACAGTATCAGATCTATGAAAACTGGGCCATACTTCGCGGGGTATATGGTGCCAACGCCAATCGCAGTTTCTATGAACTGCAACTCAACGAGGCATTGCTTACTTCTAACCCTAGCACTATTCAAGTTGTTCTGCCTAACGAATTTAGTTTAGCTGAACAAACAGTGCTGTTGAGTAACTTGTGGAAAACCAGTTACAAGATAACCAGCCCAAACATATTAACCACAGTGACCTTGCCCATAGAAGATTCGGCATTGCCCAGTGCTGGTTATGTGAATTTTGATGATGTTGATATCACTGTATTTGATATTGCAAACACCGCCGAACTAAATGCCAACATTGACAATATTAATTTAGGAACTGACATATGGATAGCCCGGATCAACAGCTATGATTGGGGAATTTTTAGAACTAGCCAACTTCCAGGATATCTTGATTCAGTTACTACAAATCTTGATGGTACCAGTGTGTTTACCTTTACTCAACCTCACGGTATTACTACCGCCGGGCGTTTGTTTATAATTCGATTCTTCTCAGACGAAGTCAACGGGGTATACGAAATATTACGTGTACCAAGTATTAATCAGCTGGTTGCTGTGTTTAGTTTTGTTAATGCCAATCAAATCACTGCCGTTGGTAACGGCATTGGTTTTGTATTGCAAACTCAGCGTGTAAAACAAGCCAGTGATGTAATCACATTGCCGTATGCCAACAGTTTGATTCCGGGCAACAAGGTATGGGTAGACAATAATGGATTAGGGCTATGGGAAGTGTTGGAAAAACAATTGGTTTTCACATCCTCATCTGAGATTACCGCTTCTACTCCAGAAACCAATAGTCAATATGGTCAAAGTGTAGCACAGAACAAAGATAATATCTATGCAATTGTTGGTAGCCCAAGCTACAATGCAGCAGCCGATAGCACATTGGGAACCGGTGCCGCGTACACTTATGTACGAACAGCAGTTAACCCATTTGCAGAAAATTCTATTCTTGAGCTCAGTTCAGAAGACACCATTGGATATGGACATGCAGTGAGTATTGGCAATCAAACTTGGCAAGTGATAGGTGCTCCGGCTAGTAGTAATAATCTAGGATACGCAGCTACAGTTTATAGAATTCCAGGAACAAGCACTTTCTTAACTTCAAGTGTACTTACGGTACCCGAAGTCACTGATCTAGTGTATCCAGCTGAGTTTGGTTATAGTGTGGCAATCAGTCAAGATGAACATTGGATGTACATTGGTGCACCGGGCATTAATAAAGTTTTTGCATATGGATTGGTAGAAGTACAAACTCAAACTAAAAAATACGTAACTAACGGTACCACATCTATTTTTAATTACAGTAGTTCAATTGTGATTGATTCGCAATATCCCAATCAGCTCACAGTGGTATTGAATAATAAACGATTGACAGAAGGACTTGATTATCTTCTAACAGCCACCAGTGTGGTGTTTAACTCAACACCACCAAATGATTTGATCTTACAAATTAGTCGTCAAACTTCTGCGTCGTATACCGGTAATGGATCAACACAGGTATTTTCATTAAATGAATATTTGTATACCGCAGTTAACATTTACAGTTTTATTGTTTCTGTTAATGGAATATTGCAACGTCCAAATATTGATTATGAATTTAATGCAGACTACAGTACCGTGGGCAGAGATTTAATATTCTTCATACCACCAGCCAACAATTCATCAATCATAGTAACCGCCAACAGTTACTATACATTTGTTGATACTTTGGAATTTACCATTGAATTCACAGCATCAATCACAGGGGATATACTCACAG
>SESG01001691.1_pt1 | contig 19006 bp, 14 predicted proteins | sample 3171421 | NCBI WGS metagenome assembly SESG01 (sample SAMN10866946, study PRJNA518727) | freshwater metagenome | biome: subpolar coniferous forest; feature: holomictic lake; material: water; isolation source: holomictic Lake 227, 6 m and 8 m depth | place: Canada: near Kenora, Ontario | collected... | reverse complement strand
TTTTGGCGATCTCTGCGTCAATATCTACATTCCCAACTATTGGAATATAAAAGGCAGTCGCTTTAACCATAAATGTAGCCGCACCTTCAACCTCGGCAGAACTAATCTCAGGTTTTGCAACATTGACCAGCTTTGAAACAGTGGTATTGTATTCTGGCACATATCCCTTTTCACCAGGAATGATGAAAAGTTCAATTTCCTCTTTCATGGCAATTCCCATTTCCTTGCGGATGCTGCGGATGCCCGAAATAAGCTCCTTGGCCAACTCGAACCGCTCACAAAGTTCATTGTTTGGTGCTGAAGCTTTTGGCCAGGTTGCCATCATGATCGATTCATCACCTTTGCGTTCTCCGATTAACTGCCAGATCTCCTCACTAATAAAGGGCATGAAAGGATGAAGCAACTTAAGAAGCTTATCCAACAGCTCAATTACTTCAGTATATGTTTTTGAATCAATAGGTTGCTGATAGGCCGGCTTAATTATCTCAAGCAACCATCCTGAGAATTCGTCGCGAATGGTGGCATGGATGGTCAGCAAAGCATCATTCAAACGGTACTTTTCAAAATGATCATCCATCGTCAGGATGGCCTCATTCAGCTTGGCCCTGAACCACTCAATCCCTAACCGGGAATGCTCCGGCTGAGGAATAGTAGCATCAACTTCCCACCCGTTGATTAGCCTGAAAGAGTTCCAGACTTTGGTAAGGAATCCTCTCCCCTGCTCGGTCAGCGACTCATCAAAAAGGATGTCGTTCCCGGCAGGTGAGCACAAAAGCATCCCTACTCTGACGCCGTCTGCCCCGTATTTTTCAATCAGATCGAGCGGATCGGGAGAGTTGCCCAGCGATTTGGACATCTTTCTTCGGAGCTTATCGCGGACGATCCCGGTAAAGTAGACGTTCTTAAAAGGCAATGTTCCCTTGTACTCATAACCGGCTATGACCATCCTGGCTACCCAGAAAAAGATAATTTCAGGAGCCGTGACCAGATCGTTGGTGGGATAATAATAATCCAGATCACGGGTGTCGGAAGGATCCTCCTTTTCAAACACCGAAATTGGCCAAAGCCAGGAAGACGCCCAGGTATCGAGTACATCCTCATCCTGACGAAGAGAAGATAAGGGCAAGGAGGGATTGCCAGTTTTTAACCTGGCCAGCTCCAAAGCTTTCTCTTCAGTTTCTGCCACAACAAATGATCCGTCAGGCAGGTAATAAACCGGTATCCGATGGCCCCACCAAAGTTGACGTGAAATACACCAGTCTTTGATGTTCTCCATCCAGTGACGGTAGAGATTTTTAAATTTTGAAGGATAGAACCGGATGTCGCCACTTTCAACGGCTTCCAACGCAGGTTTAGCAAGATCGCTCATTTTGAGAAACCATTGGGCCGAAAGCTTTGGTTCAATCGGAACATGGGTTCGCTCTGAATAGCCCACTTTATTGTTGTAATCCTCAATCTTTACCAGATTACCTGCAGATTCCAGCATGGGGATGATCTGTTTACGAGCCTCAAAACGGTCAACGCCTACCAGAAGTTGTGCCTTTTCGCTCAATGTTCCGTCATCATTGAAAGTATCGATGACTTCCAAATTGTGGCGGATGCCAATTTCATAATCGTTGGTATCGTGGGCAGGCGTGATTTTCAGACAGCCGGTTCCAAAATCCATTTCAACATAGTCGTCCTGGATTACAGGAACACTGCGGTTTACCAATGGCACGAGCACTCTTTTCCCAGCCAAATGGCGGAATCGCTCATCCGCTGGATTGACGCAAACTGCCGTGTCTCCCAAGATTGTTTCAGGGCGGGTAGTCGCAACTGTAACATATTGGTCTGTTGTTCCTTCAACCAGGTAACGGACATAATACAATTTGGACTGCTCCTCACGGTGGATAACCTCCTCATCAGAAAGAGCAGTTTTGGCAGCTGGATCCCAGTTAACCATGCGCACACCCCTGTAGACATATCCCTTGTTGTAGAGATCCACAAAAGTCCTGATCACAGAAGCCGAACGAATCTCGTCCATCGTAAAGGCCGTGCGGTCCCAGTCGCAGGAGGCTCCAAGTTTCTTTAATTGTTCAAGGATGATTCCGCCATGCTTGTGGGTCCACTCCCAGGCATGTTCCAAAAATTGATCCCGGGTAAGACTATCCTTTCTTATTCCTTCTTTCAACAATTTGTCCACCACCTTGGCCTCGGTAGCAATCGAAGCATGATCAGTTCCAGGCACCCAGCAACCATTCTTCCCAAGCATCCTGGCACGTCTCACCAGCACATCCTGAATGGTATTGTTCAGCATATGCCCCATGTGAAGAACACCGGTTACATTGGGTGGCGGTATCACGATGGTATATGGTTCGCGTCCGTCAGGTTCAGAATGGAAAAATTTATGCTCCATCCAGAAGCTGTACCATTTGTCTTCGATGGTCGTTGGATCGTATTTGGCTGGTATGTCTTTGATCATATTTTATGTTTTTATCTAGAAGTGCCTAGAGTGTGCTAAAGTACTTCGTCTTTATCTATAATCGCTCGCTCCAGCGGATTTGCAAATCCGTTGGAGCGAGTCTCATCTCTTATGTCTCATCTCTCATGTCTCTAATAGAACTTCCTCACCCCAATCACCGCTCTCACCTCCTGCAGTGTTTTTGAGGCGGAAGCTCTGGCCTTTTCGGCTCCAAGTTTGGCGACATTGGAAAGGTATTTGTCATCAGCCAAAAGCATCTCTATCTTCTCACGGATTGGAGTGGTAAAGGTGGTGATGTCTTCTGCCAACTGCTTTTTTAGATCACCATAACGGATGGTGCAATTGTTGTATTGCAAGTCAAAATGAGAAATAACATCAGGTGTCGAAACGACCTCAAGTAAGGTGAACAAATTTTGAATCACTTCAGGTTTTTGCTGGTTGGGCACTGTTGGACCGCTGTCCGTAACGGCTTTCATCACTTTTTTACGAATCTCCTGTGGACTGTCGGCCAACGAAACAGCATTTCCTTCCGATTTCCCCATCTTGCCTGATCCATCCAGTCCGGGAATCTTCACCATATCCTGTCCTTCGAAAACATAGGGACGCGGGATGGGGAAAAGCTCAACATTGTACATCCGGTTGAAACGACGCGCAAAGGTCCTGGCCATCTCCAGGTTCTGCTCCTGATCCTTCCCTACCGGCACGAGATGGGCTTTGTGAATAATAATATCAGCAGCCATTAGCACTGGATAAGTGAGCAGTCCAGCGTTGACATTGTCGGGCTGCTGCCTTGCTTTATCTTTGAAGGAGGTGGTACGTTCCAGCTCTCCCAGATAAGCATTCATATTCATCAAAAGATAGAGCTCTGCAATCTCAGGAACATCGCTTTGGATAAAAACTGTTGCCTTTTCAGGATCAATCCCACATGCCAGATATTCTGCAAGCACCTGTCTGACATTTCCATAAAGATGCTCAGGAGTCGGATGTGTGGTAAGGGAATGAAGATCCGCGATGAAAAAATAGGCATCGTGATGGTGCTGCATCTCGATAAAGTTTTTTACCGCTCCGAAGTAATTACCGAGATGAAGGTTTCCGGTCGATCTTATTCCACTGACAACTGTAGGCATGATAGGCAACTGTTAAATATTTTGCCGCAAAAATAGCAAAAGTGATCCATCGAAGCGTAGAAAGAGTGAAATTCTTTCGGAAAGTCTATTGAACCTGCTCGAAATTTTCGGGTTCTATAAGAGGTTCACCTTTGAATCGGAGCAAAATTTGGGCTACAGCAAGGGTATCCTTTTCGCAATAACGTGCAATTCTATCAAGGTCACCTTCATGGTAATAAACTTTCGCTACCTGGCTGCCGTCTATGTCGTCCTTGGGAGTCGGAACATCAAAAATATTGCACAAAAGATCAAGCGAGGTATAATGTTTGAAATCGCCAAATTTCCATAACTGCATGGTATCCATCAAATAATCACGGACTTCCCACGGTTTTGCACCCGCAATATCCAATATGGCCGGCAACTTCAATCCATTGATGAGTACCCTTCTGGCTATATATGGATAATCGAACTCCAGACCATTGTGGGCACACAGCCGATGTATAGGATTGGCCATGAATTTTTCGAGCATCGTAAGGAAGTCTGTCAGAAGTGCCGTTTCGTCTTTGCCATAAAAAGATTTTACCCGGTAGATCCTTTTGTTTCCTCTTCTGTAAATGGTTCCACAAGAGATGCAAACGATCTTCCCAAACTCTGCATAAATACCGGCACGTTCAAAAGTTTTTTCAGCACTTTCCCCTTCTTTAGCCATTGTCTCCGCTTTACGCGTCCATAGTTTCTGAAGCTTTTCCGGGAAATCAGTCAGTCTCTCAAACTGAGGCACTGTTTCAATATCCAGGTATAATATATGTTCGGGTTGAATTTTATCCAGCATAATCAGGCGTGATCGTTCAGATGCTTTTCTATGTGTTGAGTAATGATATTGATCGCCACTTTGTTGTTGCCGCCTTCTGGCACAATAATATCGGCATAACGCTTGGTGGGTTCTATGAACTGGAGATGACTCGGACGAACAGTTTCTTCATACCTCTTTAAAACAGTGTGTACATCCCGTCCTCTTTCCAGAATATCGCGCTGAATAACTCTTGATAGGCGAACATCGGCTTCACAGTCAACGAAAATCCTGATGTCCATTAATTTTCTGAGTTCTTTGGGCCACAGAATAAGTATACCTTCAACAATAATTGCTTTTCGAGGCAGTATGGTAGTCGTTTCCGCAGACCGTGTGCAGGTAAGGTAAGAATAGATGGGCTGTTCGATGGACTCACCGCGTTTTAGCTTGCGAATATTTTCAGCCAAAAGTTCAAATTCCAAGGCATCCGGATGGTCAAAATTGATTTTCTGACGCTCCTCCAGCGGCAGATGACTGTTATCCCGGTAATAGGCATCCTGTGAAAGGATTGTAACATCCTTTTCTGCCAATCTTTCAATAATTTTATTTACAACCGTTGTCTTGCCGGAGCCTGTACCTCCGGCGATTCCTATGATCAGCATACTCATTCAAGAAATCTTTTAGCTTTATTACAAAGATAGGTTAAATTTTGTCCAACCTGCATGATCGAACCTTGCAAAAGTAGGGCTTAATGCAGAATATCTGTTATTTTTGCAATCGAAACTCAATACTTTTGTTATGTTTAATCACATAGTTCTATTTAAACTCAAAGATTTTCAGAACGATCAAATTAAATCTGAAATCCGCGACCAGATTAAAAATGCTTTAATGGGACTCAAAGAAAAAATTACCGAACTTAAATATATTGAGGTTGGAAATAACTTTGAGTTAAATGCTGCATCCTTTGATATCAGCCTTATCACCCGTTTCGACTCCTATGAAAGTTTCATCATCTACCGTGATCATCCCGAGCATCAAAAAGTGGTCACCTTGGTTAGAGCCAATACGATAGATCGTGCTGTGGTGGATTATATAGACTAACAGGAGGGGACTGGGAGACTGGAAGACCTGGGGACTGGAAGACCTGGACTCCGAACTTTTAAAACGAAGAAATTCCTTGCAGCCGCAAGTACTTTAGGCACTTTAGTCACTTTAGTTCACTCTAGGCACTTTTTGATAATATCGCTAATTTAGATTATATGAAAAACTTATATCCGCTAAAATTCAGACCCATTTACAAGGAGCGAATCTGGGGTGGAGACAAACTGCCTGCCCTGTTGAACAAAAACTACAGTTTGGCGCATTGTGGTGAATCCTGGGAGCTATCCGGAGTTCAGGACGAAGTTTCTGTTGTGTCGGATGGTTTTCTCAAAGGGAATAATCTGGAGGAGCTAATTGAAGTGTACATGGGGGAATTGGTAGGAGAAAAAATTTATGACCAGTTTGGAACTGAATTCCCACTCCTGATAAAATACATTGATGCCAACGACAGGCTTTCAATACAAGTGCATCCGGATGATGAACTTTCAAAAGAACGACATGGGGCATATGGTAAAACAGAAATGTGGTATGTCGTCCAGGCTGATGAAGGGGCTGAATTGATTTCAGGTTTCAACAGGGACATTGATCGGGATAGTTACCTGATCGCATTGCAAAATAACAAACTCGAAAATTTGCTCGAGTTTGAAATTGTCAAACAAGGAGATGTCTTTTTCATCCCCGCCGGAAGAGTTCATGCCATTGGAAAAGGAATTGTCGTAGCAGAGATCCAGCAAACCTCAGATGTTACTTACCGGATATTTGATTTCAACAGGGTTGACGACAACGGAAATCCGCGCGAACTGCATACAGAACTAGCTTTGGATGCCATCAATTTTAAGCACCACAAAACCGGTAAAACTCTATATCTGCCCAAATTAAATGAAGCAGTCGAAATTGCAAAATGCAACTACTTCACAACCAATCTATTGCATATTTCCGATTCTTTGGAAAGAGATTTCAGCAAAATTGACTCATTTGTGATTTATCTCTGTTTTGAAGGCTCTTATTCACTGGAATATGACTCTGAATCTATTCGGATTCAAAAGGGCGAAACACTTTTGGTACCTGCCTCGATTGAGAACTTTGTGCTGAAACCACTTGAAGGATCCGAAACCAAACTGCTCGAAGTTTACATTGAATAGGCATGAGAGATAAGACATGAGACATAAGATTTGTCTGAACTCTCATGTCTTATCTCTTATGTCTCATGTCTCATCTCTTATATCTCATTTAAATGCTGATCAAAACCGCCGAATTTGTCATGAGCAATACCGATCCCGGACTCTGTCCGGTGACCGAACTCCCGGAATTTGCCTTTATTGGCAGATCCAATGTCGGAAAATCTTCGCTCATCAACATGCTGATGGGCATGAAAAACCTGGCAAAAACTTCTTCAGAGCCCGGAAAAACCAGACTTATCAACCATTTTATCGTTAATAACGAGTGGTATCTTGTCGACCTTCCGGGATACGGGTTTGCCAAAGCACTGCGCACCAGCCGCGAAAAATGGCTTAAGTTCATTCGCAAATATATCCTGGAACGTAAAAACCTTTTCTGCATGATGGTTTTGCTCGACATCCGACTTGAACCACAGCAGAACGACCTCGATTTCATGAACTGGTTGGGCGAAAACGAAATCCCTTTCGTGATGATCTTCACAAAAACTGACAAATTGGGGCGGGATGCAGTCGCGAAAAATCTGGCTGTTTACCACGAAGAGATGTTTAAAAGCTGGGAAGAATTGCCGCAGATTTTTGTTACTTCCGCCGAAAAAGGAACCGGCAGGGATGAATTGATGGATTTTATTTCTTCAACAATCATCAATCGCTGAATTTCAACGTACTATAAATACTGATATTCAAATGATATGCTTTACAAAACAACTACAATAAAGTTTCTTTTTAATTACTAAACATTAACACTTTATACCAATAGATTTTTTTTATTTTTGTCACCAGCAATCTACCCAAACTCCGCAAAATGAATGATCTTACAAGAAATCTTAAGCTTTTTACCTGTAATGAATCACGGTATCTTTCCGAAAAAATAGCAGAAAATGCCTTGATGGAGTTGGGAAAATCATCCTGCCCCCATTTTGCAGACGGGGAATTTGAACCTTGTTATGAAGAAACGATCAGAGGTTGTTTTACTTTTATTATCCAGTCGACCTTTCCTCCGGCTGACAATCTTTGGGAGCTTTTACTGATGGTTGATGCTGCAAAAAGAGCTTCTGCCTACAAGATTATCGCTGTTATCCCCTACTTTGGTTATGCCCGTCAGGACCGCAAAGACCGTCCCCGAGTTTCGATCGGGGCAAAACTAGTAGCAGATATGTTATCAACTGCCGGTATTGACCGGTTAATTACCATGGACCTTCATGCCGATCAGATCCAGGGGTTTTTCAATGTTCCTGTTGATCACCTTAGCGCCGTTGCCCTCTTTATTCCCTATATCAAACAAATGGGGCTAAAGGACATTGTAGTAGCGTCGCCAGATACGGGCGGAACCAAAAGGGCCAACGTATTTGCCAAACACCTCGGCACAGATCTGGTCATATGCCACAAAACCAGGTCAAAGGCAAATGTTGTTGACACGATGACCCTTATCGGAGAGGTTGAAAACAAAGATGTAATCATCGTGGATGATATGATTGATACAGGGGGGACAATTGCAAAAGCTGCCAACCTGATGAAATCCAAAGGAGCCAGATCTGTGCGTGCTTTTGCCACCCATGCCGTACTTACCGGTTCAGCAATTGAGCGTTTGGAAGCTTCGGCACTTGATGAGTTGTTTTTTACAGACTCCATTCCACTACGCAAACCTTCATCAAAAATAACGGTACTTTCTTGTGCTCCCTTATTTGCGGATGTCATTCAGAAAGTATATGAAAATAAATCCATCAGCTCAGCTTTTATTTGAAATAAGGTGCTGACGCTCTATATTTGAAATAAATTATTAATTTTGTGCCCGATTTAGCAGCATGCCTTTAAGGGTGTGATGCGGACGCCTTTGAATTGGAAAGGAGGTCTGAGTAAACACTTTATTATTAAAAAATTTAGAAATGAAAAAATTTGAAATTAAAGGTACTGCGCGTCAGGCCCTTGGAAAAAAAGACACCAAGGCTCTGAGAGCTCAGGACTTAGTACCATGCGTTCTTTACGGTGGTGAAGCACCGGTTCACTTTTTTGCCCCTGAAAGTGATTTTCGCAAAATTATTTACACTCCAAAAGTGTACCAGGCAGAATTGAATATTGACGGAAAAGTGTACGATGCATTTATGCAGGAACTTCAGTTTCACCCTGTTACAGACAAACTTTTACACATTGATTTCTTACAGATTAGCGACAAAAAGGCCGTCAAAATTGACCTTCCTGTACGTTTGGAAGGCTATGCCAAAGGTATTCAGCAAGGGGGTCGTTTGAAGGCCAATCTTCGTACATTGAAGGTTAAAGGTGTTTTCAAAAATTTACCCGATGAGATTGTCATTGATGTTACCGAACTCGCAATTTCTGAAAGTATACGTGTTAGTGATATCAACGCTCAAGGTTTTGAGATCATGAACAAAAAATCTGTCCCTGTGGCTACCGTAGTTGTAACACGCGCAGCACGCGCCGCAATGGATGCTCCTGGTACTTCTGGAAAGAAATAATCTTAATTTCTGTCCTTCATTCTTCGATGAAATACCAGTAAGGAAGTTATACCCTAATTAAAATGATTATTTGGGTATTGGCTTCTCCGATCTCCAATTCCATTGGCGATTAAAAATCATTTGAAAAGCAAATGAAATGAACACATGAAGTATCTGATAGTTGGTTTGGGAAACATCGGAAATGAGTACGATAATACCCGTCATAACATAGGATTTACGATATTGGATGCCTTGGCTAAGGCGTCCAATATCTCTTTTAGCGAGAAACGTTACGGCTATACTTCAGAACTAAAACATGCCTCCAGAATACTTATCCTTCTGAAGCCCAATACCTTCATGAACCTTAGCGGAAGATCAGTGCATTACTGGATGCAAAAAGAAAAAATCCCTCTTGAAAATGTTTTGATACTGGTAGACGACCTGGCTTTGCCACTTGGTAAGATCCGCTTGCGGTCAAAAGGAGGCGATGCCGGCCACAACGGACTTAAAAGCATACAGCAGATTCTTTGCTCATCAGAATATAGCAGGCTTCGTTTTGGTATTGGTGATGATTTTCCGCGTGGCTACCAGATTGATCATGTTTTGGGAAAATGGACACGCGAAGAGGAAGAAGTCGTCAATTCGAAACTTGATCGATGCTTTGAGATCATCAAATCATTTGTTACCATCGGTATCGAACTTACCATGACCAAATTCAACAAGGGCTAGCATCTTATCGGAGTCCCATTCTCCCTGTCTCCCCGTCTCCAAGTCCCCCAGTCTTTTTCCTCCGCTTCTCCGTTTCCCGTCTCAAAAATTTCGGAGTCCCATTCTCCCCGTCTCCATGTCCCCTAGTCTCCAAGTCCTTTTTCTCCTCACCAGTCCGTCACCTTGCCAATATCCCTTCTGTCCTTCTTGGTGGGTCGGCCAGCCCCTCGATCGCGGGTAAAAAGTGCACCACCTGCTGTTGGATCCAGCTTTTTTAATTCCTCCGGCGAAGTAAGATCCTCCATGTAGTCAGAAACCAGCTTTGCTCCTACCCGCTTGCCAAGAAGTTCAACAACACGGTAAGAATAGGTAACCGGATTCTTCCTTACCAGGATGGTTTCACCAACCTTTACTACCCTTGATGGCTTAACAGTTACTCCACCAATTGTAACCCTGCCTTTCTTACACTCCTCAATGGCCAAACTCCTGGTTGCATATACCCTAACCGACCAAAGCCATTTATCAATTCGTATTGGTTCATCCATGATCCAAAGATAAATAATTTACTAATTTTAGCCATTCATTCACCTGCATTTACGCCAATCTTATGCGACTACACCGTTTAAGCTTTTTTCTGCTCCTTTTGCTTGCAATTTCCGCTTGTACTACCTACAAGGTTGAAAGATCTGCATCTGCCAATATTCATTTAGATTCGTTGGTTTTAATTCCTTCAAGTCAAAAGATTGAGGGAATGATAAAACCCTACCGGGATAAGGTTAATGCCGACATGACCGAAGTACTCTGCATTTCCTCAGAAGCGATGTATGGCGGCCGGCCGGAAAGTCCGCTGACCAACTACTGCGCTGATTTGACACTTGAAGAGTCAAACCGCTTTTGTGCAGAAAAGTATCCTCAAATGAAAATTGATGTCTCCATGATTAACCGGGGCGGCTTACGTATCCCGCTTCCAAAGGGAGAAATTAAAACCATGACCATGTTCGAACTGATGCCTTTTGAAAATGAAATTGTCTTTCTTAAATTAAAAGGTACAGTCATGCTTGAATTTGTAGATCATCTTGCAGAAAGAGGTGGTGAAGGTGTCGGAGGATTAAAATTCGGCATCAAGGCTGGCAAGGCCTTGCAACCTGAAATTGGCGGCAAGCCTCTCGATCCGGCAAAGACTTACTGGCTGGCTACAAGCGATTACATTGCCAATGGAGGTGATGGAAGTGAAATATTGTCAAAATCTATTGAAAGAATCGATACCGGGATCAAAGCCAGAGACATGTTCATTCGGTATTTCAAAAGAATGGGGAAAGAGGGAAAAACAGTAACAGCTAAAACAGACGGGAGGATTTACGATGCAAAATAGAAGGTCTTTTATCAAAAACATTGGAACAGGAAGTTTAGGTGTCATAGTGCTGGGCGGGGCAACTCAAGCTTTCGCTGGTCATGAGCCAATACAAATCACCATTCTGCATACCAATGATTTTCATTCGCATATGGATCCCTTTCCAAAAGACGCGGCCAGAAATGCCGGCGAAGGAGGTATGGCCAAAAGGGCTGCAATGATCCAGCAAATAAGAACTGAACAGAAAAATGTGCTGGTATTTGATGCCGGAGATATTTTTCAGGGCACGCCCTACTTCAATTATTATAAGGGTGAAGTAGAATTGAAACTGATGACCGAAATGGGCTATGATGCCGCCACCATAGGTAACCACGATCTTGACAATGGACTCGAAGGGCTGGATTCCCAACTTAAGAATGCAGGCTTCCCATTTATTAATTCCAACTACGACTTTTCTGAGACCATACTTGCCGGTAAAATAATTCCATATAAAATATTCAAAAAGCAAGGTATTAAAATCGGAGTTTATGGACTCGGAATAGAATTGGACGGACTTGTAAGCAAGCAGAACTATGGCAAAACCAAATACCTCGATCCTTTGGAGACAGCCTTAAAAATGGAGAAATTTCTTAAGGAAGAGAAAAATGCCGACTTAGTTATCTGCCTTTCCCACCTGGGCTATGCTTACAAAGAGAAAAAGGTCAGCGATTTAGTCATTGCTGCCGAAACTTACCATACCAACCTGGTCATTGGAGGCCACACCCATACTTTTCTGAAGAAACCAGAAGATGTGACAAACAAATCAGGAGAATCGGTATTGGTTAATCAGGTCGGATTTGGAGGATTAATTCTTGGTCGGATTGACTTCTTTTTCGAAAAAGAAGGAAGAAATCTTATTTCTATGCACAGCACGAGCAACAGTCAAAAATAAAAAAACCGCATTAATTCGAATTGTGTAAAACCCCGATGATCCAGGATTTGAGTGCCTGTCTGATCAGACTTCCAATGGCAGCGATGCTGCACCCCGAAGGGTTGAGGCCTGTCTTAGCGGACATAAGCTTTCTCGGTATGCTTGAAATGTTGAGTTTACCAACTAAATGAATTAATGCGGATATATCGTATGTAGAAGAACGTCATCTGATGATTCAAATTTACATCAGTTATCTTGTAATTCAAAGGAATTCGTGATATTTATTGCAACATTATTTTCTATAAAAGTTTTGCCCAACTAAAAAAGGTTTTTACATTTGCACCACTCAAATAATTTGAGTGAAGAGCAGCTGATTTACATTAGCACCTTTGGATTAAGGAGGGATGGGTGAGTGGCTGATACCAGCAGTTTGCTAAACTGCCGTACGGGAAACTGTACCGGGGGTTCGAATCCCCCTTCCTCCGCAACCAGTTAAAAGCCTCGCGATAGCGGGGTTTTTTATTCCCCTACACTCACAACACCGCAGGTGTTTAGGGAGTGTAGGGGAATAAAAAACCCTGAGCGAAGCGAAGAGGGTTTTAACTGGTTTAGCTTCCCCCATTTGGGATCACCGCAGGTAATCCCCTACCTACACCAACCCAAGAAAGCTCCCAATCATTTAATTCATTATCTGATTTCATTTGCCTTAATGAACATAAATGAAAGTAAATCGTTACTTTTAACGAGAAGCATCAAGTCAACTCAAAAAGTCATTTGGAATAAATATTTACCCGAAAGAAGGAAATATAACAAACGACAAGACTTTTAATACACCCTCTCTTAGAAACGTACATAATGACAAATATTGCGAACTTGCTTATTGTTGATGACAGTCCGGCCAATCTCGTCTATCTTGAAGCAGTAATCAGAGATCCTGGCATTAATCTGATTCAGGCGCTTTCCGGTTATGAAGCACTGGAGAAAACCGCAGGAGTTGATCTTGCATTGGCCATCATCGATGTTCGTATGCCTGAAATGGACGGCATTGAGCTAGCCACCAAAATAAATAAACAATCCAAGCATAAGGTACCCGTAATTTTCCTCACCGCAAGTTATTTAATCGAAGAAGAAATATTAAGCGGCTATAATTCAGGGGCTGTAGATTTTATTTCAAAACCAATCAGTAAGCATGTATTAAATTGTAAAATCAATGTATTTCTTGATCTGTTTATTCAGAAGCAGATTGTCATACGGGATGCTGAAAAATTAAAAGAAACAACCTATGAGTTGTTAAAAACCAATCTAGCCCTTCAAAAAAGTGAAAGACGACTTTATGACATCACTTTTAGTATGGCAGAATGGGTTTGGGAAGTAAACAAAGAGGGTGTCTATACACATAGCTCAACAAGAGGAGCAGATCTGCTGGGAGTAACCATGAACGAAATCATCGGAAAACGTCCATTTGATTTCATGGCACCGGAAGAAGTAGACAATGCCATTGCCTACTTTTCGGAGGTCATAAAAAACAGGGATGGTATCAAAGATTTTGAAAATTGGAATATTAGAGGGAATGGGGAAAGAATATGTCTTCTCACAAATGGAGTGCCCTTTTTCGATGATGACGGAAATCTTGAAGGATATAGAGGCGTAGATAAAGATATCACAGAACGTAAGCTTGCCGAGACAATATTAAAAGAGAGCGAAAAAAAATACAGAAGCTATATCGACAATGCGCCGGACGGAGTTTTTGTTACCGATGAAACCGGAAGATACTTAGATGTTAACCAGTCGGCAAGCACAATAACCGGATTCTCGACAGAAGAACTCTTGACCATGTCGATTTCGGATATCCTTCCGGAAGAAAACCTCGAGGAGGGTTTGCAGCATTTTAAAAAAGTGGTTGAGCAAGGCATCTCTAGCGATGAGCTTCCGTTTAAACACAAAGACGGAAGAAAGAGATGGTGGGCCATATCAGCAGTTCAACTTTCACCAAGCAGGTTCCTTGGTTTTACAAAAGATATAACCCTGCGTAGAAATTTGCAGGAAAAACTATTAGAGACTTCCGGCCGATTATCATTGGCTATCAAGGCTAGCGGCATTGGCGTATGGGATTTGGATTTAGTATGCGATGAGTTATTGTGGGACGAACGGATGTATGAATTATATGGGAGTATAAAAGGCATCAGTAAATTATCTTTCAATTCCTGGCAAGATGCTATCCATCCAGACGATCAAAAGCAAACAAGTATCGAATTTCAACTGGCATTAGAAGGGAAGAAAGAATTTGACACCGAGTACAGAATATGCTGGAAGGATGGTTCTGTTCACTATATCAGGGCAAATGCTCTAGTTATTAGAAATGAAGAGGGAAAGCCAAAACGGATAATCGGGACCAATTGGGACATCACCAAACAAAAAATACTTGAAGAAAGATTAAAATCAAGTGAAACAAATTTCAGGACTTTTTTCGAAACCATGGACGATTTTGTCGTCGTTGGAAATATGCAGGGTAAAATAATATATGCCAACGATGTGTTATCTCACAAGCTTGGTTATACTGCGCCAGAATTGTTACAAATGGAGGTACTTGAACTAAATCCGCCGGAAGAACGAGACGAAGCGGAGCAGATCTTTTCTGACATGCTCACTGGTAAAAGAAACAATTGCCCTTTGCCCCTGGTTAGAAAGGATGGGACAAAAATCCCGGTAGAAACGAGGGTTTGGTTAGGGAAATGGAATGGAGGTGATTGCATTTTTGGGTTATGCAAAGACATGACTGCAGAGCAGTTGGCACTTCGCAAATTCAATAAGATTTTTGAAAGCAATCCATCTCTCATGGCTATTTCAACCATTCCTGATGGAATATTTACAGATGTAAATAACGCTTTTTTGTTAAAAACCGGATATACTAAAGAGGATATTCTCGGGAAGACTTCAAAAGAGCTCAATCTCTTTGTAGATCAGCAGAAACAAGAATCAGCTTCTTATGAACTCGAGAAAAGCGGCTTTATCTCCAATTTAGAATTGCAAATAAAAGTAAAGTCAGGAGCCATTCTTGAGGGATTGTTTTTTGGTGAAATTATTGAACATCATAATACTAAGCTCTTTCTCACGGTAATGGTTGACATGACAGAAAGAAAACATGCTGAAGACCTCATCAGGGAAAGCGAATCAAGCCTTGCAGAAGCACAGCGTATGGCGCACATCGGCAGTTGGGAATGGAACATGATTACCAACAAAGTACAATGGTCAAAAGAGATGTTTCGTGTATTCGATATCGCTCCTGAGACATACGATGGAAGTCCCGAGTCAATCATTAAAGTTCTTCATCCGGATGATGTGGAAATATTCACAAATAGTATGAATCGGAATCTGTCTGATGGTGATGATCCATCTTTGGAATACCGCATTATTCACAGGGATGGATCAATTCGATATTTGAAGGCAGAGGGTAGAATGGAACAAGATGAATCAGGGCAAACAGTTAAAGCTATAGGAACTGTTCAAGACATCACAGATAGTAAACGGGCACAAAAAGAACTTCATCAGGCAAATAATTTCCTGGATTCCATCGTGGAGAATATTCCAAACATGGTATTTATCAAGGATGCAAAAAATCTGAATTTTGTTCGTTTCAACAAAGCAGGAGAAAACCTTACCGGCATCACGAAAGATGAAATTATTGGCAAAAATGATTGTGATTTCTTTCCGAGGGAACAAGCCGAGGGCTTCATCGAACATGATCTGCTAACTTTAAACAATAAGATTATGATCGATATCTCTCAAGAGTCAATTCAAACCCGTTACCAGGGAGTTCGGATATTGCATACTAAAAAGGTTCCAATTCTGGGTGACAATGGAAATTCGGAATACTTGCTTGGCGTCTCAGAGGACATTTCCGAACGCATCTTAGCTGAATATAACCTAAAACTGAGCGAAGAAAAATACAGGACCATGCTGAATGCATCGCCAGATGGCATTTTTCTTCTTGATTTAAACGAGATAATAACAGATGTCTCTGATATAGGCATCGAATTATTTGGCTTTGACAGTAAAACAGAGTTGATTGGGAAAATATTCTCAGAATTTATCGATACTGAGGACAAAAATACCTATTCGGAAATAATTGAAAAAACACTAAATGAAGGAATTGCTCAAAATATTGAAGTGAGAATCAGGAAGAAAAATCAAAAACCATTTCTGAGTGAAGTAAGTTCAACTTTTATACAAGGAGTTGATGGTAAACACTTTTCATTTATGATGACTATCCGCGATATTTCTCAACGAAAGAAAACAGAAGCAAAGCAGATACATGCAGATCGCATGGCCAATCTTGGTGAAATGGCAACTGGAATGGCCCATGAAATCAATCAGCCTTTAAATATTATTTCAATGGTTCTGGACAAGATCTTGTTTGAAACAGAGAAAACAGATTCGATCAACATAGAATTTCTCAAAAATAAATCAGACAAAATATTTGAAAACATATCCCGGATCAGGAATATAATCGATCATGTCAGGTCATTCTCGAGAAGTCAGGATGCCTACCTATCTATAGCATTCGATATAAATTCGACTATCGAAAATGCTCTAACAATGATTTCTGAACAATTTAAACACTTTGGGATTAATTTAAGGCTTCAACTTCAAAAAGATATACCGCAAATACTTGGTAATACCTATAATTTTGAGCAGGTAATCATTAATTTACTTACAAATGCCAAAGATGCTGTTCTCGAAAGGAAAAGCAGGCAAAAAGAATACGAAGAAATGATTATTGATATCAAAACCTTTCAGATTAATCAATCCTTGGTTGTTGAAATTATCGACAACGGAATCGGGATTGAAAATACAGATTTCACTAATATTATGCTCCCATTTTATACCACAAAGGAAGAAGGGAAAGGCACAGGACTTGGATTATCGATCTGCTATCAGATTATCAAGGAAATGGGCGGAACGATAGATATTTCAAGTGAGCGCTATGAAGGAACAAAAGTAAAACTGATGTTGGATATTCGAAAATCACATTGAAAAAGAAGGCTTCAGAATCAAATGCTATCATTGAGAAACCTGAAAAAAGAAAAGCTTAAGTGCTAGAAAAATACTGATATGACCAAAAAAGAGAAGATCAAAATATTAATACTGGACGACGAGAAACAATTCACAGAGGAGTTAAGTGGGTTTTTTCTCGATTCAGACTTTGAACCGTTCGAAGCCAATACCGCCTCTGAAGCGAAAAAAATTCTATCAGATCATGAAATAGACCTTTTAATCCTCGACGTTAGATTGCCAGGAGTAAACGGGCTCGATATTCTAAAGGAGGTTAAAGTTCAGTATCCTGTCATGGAAGTAATCATGATCTCAGCTCATGGAGATATGGATACGGTCATCAAGGCAATGCGACTGGGAGCATTTGATTACTTGCGGAAACCTTTCAGATTCATCGATATTCAGATTGCTCTCGAACGCACCCAAAAATACCTTCAGCTTCAACGAAAGTTAAAACTGATGGAAGAAAAAAATTCACTCATTTCGAAAAATCTCGAAGAGAAAATTAACAGACAATTTATAGGTGTTAGTCCGATGATTCTGGAAGTGTTGGAACAAGCCGAAGCAGCAGCAAAATATCCGGATGCCAATGTATTGATAACAGGGGAAAGTGGCACAGGAAAAGAAAATATTGCCAGAATTATACATTATTCAAGTTCCAGAAAGGATCACCTTTTTTGTGCTGTCAACAGTAGCGCAATAACAGACACCCTTTTGGAAAGTGAGTTTTTCGGTCACAAAAAAGGGTCGTTTACAGGCGCAGTGACAGACAAAATGGGATATTTTGAGGTATGCCATCACGGGACTTTATTCCTGGATGAAATTGCTGATATGCCTTTTAATCTTCAGGCAAAAATACTGCGGGCTACAGAGGAAAAAGTGATTACCCGGGTTGGAGATACCAACCAAATCCGCACAGACTTTCGGATCATTTCAGCTACCAATTTTGATCTGGAAAAATGTGTGGAGAAAAAAAAGTTCAGACTAGATTTACTACACCGTCTCAATACACTGCATATCCATATTCCTGCACTTCGCGAACGGCCGGAAGACATCAAACCCCTCGTTATACACTTTGTCAATGTCTATAAGAATAAATTCAATAAGCCCAATCTTACCATTTCAAGTGATGTGTATGAAGCGCTTATAAATTATGATTTCCCAGGTAATGTCAGGGAGTTAATCAACATGACAGAAAGAGCCATTATTCTCTCGAAAGGCAATATTCTTGGGATTGCAGATTTCCGCATCAAATCATCCAAATCAGAAATCTCAACTGTAAAAGACGACTTGATCAATTTGAAGGCACAAGAGATAAAGATGATCAAAAAAGCGCTTCAAAGCAGCAAATTCAACCAACAGTCAGCCGCCGACTTACTCGGAATTACCCGGGATGCGCTTACCAGGAAAATGAAAAAGTATGATATCTCTATTTCAAAAAGTGAATCCTGAGTAACCGGTTTCCACACTGGCTCCCTAAATTCCATCAAAATACCATTTCAACCGAAATTGTAATAATTATCCCTCTTCAAAGGAGTGATCAGTGACTGCTATTTTCCATTTTTTACCATTCGCATTTTCGCGCTTAAGCGCGATTTTTTCATTAAAAATTACTCGCATTCATCTTCAATATGATTTGAATATTTTTTTGAAAAAAACATTTCATTTTTAAACAACTAATAATACGATGCTTACAGCATGTATCCTGCATTCAGAACGACTTCCCGTTATTTTGGCACGCTCATTGTAATACCCTTGATACATGAGCAAAGTATCCTCTGTACGAGCACAAGAAGACCTAGTGTTTATAGAATTTAAACTTTGATCAGGTAAAGAGGTAAGCCGTCCCTCTAATATTAAGTACGGTAAAAAAAATTAATTAATAATAGGAGATTAAAA
>SESG01013446.1_pt1 | contig 19018 bp, 20 predicted proteins | sample 3171421 | NCBI WGS metagenome assembly SESG01 (sample SAMN10866946, study PRJNA518727) | freshwater metagenome | biome: subpolar coniferous forest; feature: holomictic lake; material: water; isolation source: holomictic Lake 227, 6 m and 8 m depth | place: Canada: near Kenora, Ontario | collected... | reverse complement strand
AGAGGGTGGCTTTACCGGATATCTTCACCCGTTCGCCATCGTTGAAACAGAACAACTCACCACCTCGCTTCGAGACCTGAAACGCATGCAAATTATTCTTAGCAAGCACACTTGCCCAATAGGGAATCAGTACACAATGTGCGGAACCAGTTACCGGATCTTCGGGCACACCAAAGCGGGGCGCAAAAAAGCGTGAGACGAAATCGCTGTGATCTCCCTTGGCTGTTATGATGACACCTCGACACTCAACCTGCTCAAGAACACCAAAGTCAGGTTGCACTTCACGTACTGCTTTCTCGCTTTTCAAAACCACAAGCAGATCTTCTGCTGAACCGAATATTTCCTCCGGCGCAATTTTTAGTGCCTTCTTGAGTCCAGGTGGTGGTGATATGGGATGAACAGGCCTTGAGGGGAAATCCATTTCCAAAAGATCACTCCGATTATAAACTATCAGTTGTCCGCTTTTACGCGTTTGAAAAGTGATTGTTTCTGCAGGCCATTCCTGATAGGCAAAAAGAACAAAGGCACTCGCTAATGTAGCATGTCCGCAAAGAGCTACTTCTGTCGTCGGGGTAAACCAGCGGAGGTCAAATCCGTCAACATTTCGGACAACAAAGGCAGTCTCTGACAAATTGTTCTCTGTGGCAATAGATTGAAGTTGCCGATCGTCAATCCACGTATCAAGCAGGCAAACGGCCGCCGGATTGCCGGAAAAAACTTCAGATGTAAAGGCATCAACCTGGTAGATAGGTATTTTCATTTGAGTTGTCCTGTTTTCGTAAAACACACGCGTAACTTGATAACAAAGCTAAGCCCTCAAGTCATTTTGTCAATTCTACAAGTATTATAATACCAGAGAACAATTATTGCTTCATCATAATTTTCACTGCATCGGCTGCCGGATCAGTCAATCGAATAAAGGCATCCTGGACGCCTTCGAGTGCAACCGCATTCTCAACAAATCTTGAGGTCTTCAAAACTCCTCGTGCGATATAATCAATGGCCATATCAAACTGATTTTCATTGTAACCGTAGGAACCTTTGAGTTGCAATTCTTTCATGGCAATTCTCATGGTAGAAACAGGCACTTCATTGTAGTTAATGCCGGCAAGCACGACGGTACCGCCGGACGCTGCGGCTCCTACCGCACTTTTCACCGCGGGAGCAGGTCCCGCGCATTCGATTACTTTATCAAAACCACCGTCGCTACGCGTGAGGAGTTTCTTCTGCAATTTGTGATCTCCGGCATCGAAAACCTCGTCCACGTCACCGAACAACAGAGCTTTTTTGCCACGCTGCGCGTTTGTTTCTGAAAGCCCGATATAGGCTGCACCGCTTATTTTGGCCCAGGCCGCGCAAAGCATGCCGATAATTCCGCCACCGACGATCAAAATCTTATTGCCGAGGTCAATACCGGCAAGATTTACGGCGTGCAGGGCAACGGCGGAAGGCTCTGCCATTGCCGCCTCTTCCATGCTCATGCTCGGCGGTATTTTTCTGACCATCGCGGCAGAAATTGTCAAATACTGCGCGTAGGCTCCGGCAGTTGTAATGCCGGGGGTGTCGGCAAGCAGGTTGAGACATTTGTGAAATTGTGATTTTTTACAAGGTGGGCATTTCCCGCAGGGATTGACCGGCATTGCTGTTACTCGATCACCAGCCTTGAAAAAATCTTTGGCCTCACCCGGATCAGCTACGGTGCCGGCAAATTCATGCCCCATAATCAGCCCGGCAGGCAGGCCATTTTGCCAGATATGAAGGTCTGATCCGCAAATGCCACAGCGTTCAATCTGAATTAACATTTTGCCTGGGCTTGGCTCGGGCTTCTCGATTTCTACTAACTCCAGCCGCTTTGGCCCTGTAAGCTTTAGTGCGCGCATGTTGTGTTCTCCTTTTTGCATTCCATGTGATCAAAGGTTGCAAGTGTTAAACTCCGGCGGTTCCATAATCGTGATTTTGTTTCGCTTGAGATATTCCGGAAAGCCGTATAAGCGCTCGCCTCCGTACTCCATGACCACAGCATCAGCAGGGCAATTATTCAGACATCCAAAGCAGGCCAGACACTTCTCCTTATCCACCGTTTGTGTGGCGGGATTGATTGCTTTAGTCGGACATTTTTTTACGCAGGTTAGACAGGCAATACACTTTTCGGCATCAACCGTATGCTTGCTGATGACCTTTTTGTTGAGCCAGGACAAAGGCAACAAGCGCAAACCTTCCCTCAGCGCTACTTCATATCCGACAGAAATTGTCTTGCCGCTCGCAATTCGTTCCTGCGTATCCGCGGTAAAGCGTCGCACCTGATCAAATGTTGCCGCATTGGGCAGATGCTGCCCGGAAATCTGCTTGGAATTGTTCCATGTAGGCGTTGGATATGTGGCAATATTTCGAAAGGCATCTCTTCCCACAGGGACTCCGCCTTTGTCTGCCAAAAGTTTGAGAATGTGGCAAGAGGCGTTATGCTCATTACCTATCGGGCCGCCAAAAGAAACAAAGGCTGCAACCGGGGTTCCCTTGATGGATGGAATAGTTTCCAGCCAATCTATGATATTGGCGGGAGTATCATAATAAAATACCGGCGTACCGATGACAATGAGATCATAATCCGGCAGTAACTTTTTATCAAATTCCTGTAGATCACGAACATCCACGGCAAGGTCTTTGGCTTTCAGGGTGCAGCCGATAAGTCTGGCATATTTCTGCGTATGACCTGTCTGGCTATACCATAAAACCAGCGCTTTTTTTGGATTACGTGTTTTTAATTCGGGATATGCCGCCCGTCCTTCAATCGCAAGAGTAGGCAGGCACAAAGCAGCGCCCACAATAGCAGTTTTTTTGATGAAGTCTCTTCTTGTATCCATAATTGCCTCCTTACTAACGGGTGTGGATTTTTTCGTTTTCTCAATTTGCTTATTCGATTATTTGTCTTGTCTTTTATCCGATTTAAAACAACTGCCTTGAAATTGTTTGGCAAATGTTTTCATTTCGGCGGCGGGCTGAGTTACTTCACTATAATGGGAAAAATTGCGAAAGCGCGTATCGGTAATGCCGATGGAAACGCTCATGACCGGAAAACGTGATGCCTTCCCTTTGCGGTCGAACGATTCAATGAATCCTTGCGTTAAATCTTCTGGATCGTAACAGCAGGTAATCAGGCTGTCAAATGCCTTAATTAACTCCGCCGCTGCTTCTTCAACCAGATCAATATCAATAATGAAGACAAAATCATCTCCGCCGATGTGGCCTATAAAACTGCCCTGCGGCTGTTTTGCTTTCACGATACCCAGAATCAGACGTCCGGTTATTTTGATTACTTCATCACCGCGGCTGAAACCGTAGCGGTCATTAAATGGCTTAAAATAATCAAGATCGGTATAACCAAAAGCGAAATCTATGTTTTTATCCAGCCTCTCCTGAATCTCGCGGTTGATGGAAATATTCCCCGGCAGACGCGTTAAGGGATTTATTTCCACATTTTTTTCGGACCGATATATTGATAAGTTGGCGCGGGCAAGAAAATCACGTTCAAAATCGGTTCTCCAAATGTAATCTTCAACCATTAAATTATCCAGCCGAGAAATATTAAATTGATCGGGCAGGATGGCGAGAACCGGCAATTTATGGAACAGCGGATCAGTTTTTATTTCATTGATGATATTGACTGCACTCGGATCATCAATAATTACGTTGATGACGATTAAATCGGGCATAGAATTGTAAATATGATCAAGCGCGGAAGGCATGTTGTTGAAGATAACGCTCACGTAGATGCCTTTTGTACTGCGCTCTATGGCACTCTTCAGAATAGCGTCTCGGCAAACGATAACTATAGTTTTCATATAATCAGGACATGTCTTCGGCTGATTCCATATTATCTTCCATCTCCTTGAACACGTCTTTAATATCGGTTTCGGAAAGATTAAGAAGCTCATAGGCGATGGTATTAACTTCCGGAACATAGATTTCTCCGGCAAACCCGAATCCACGGGCGCGGACAAGAATATCTGCCATGTGCACAATTGCCGTTTCCAGGGGAGCGATTTTAGCCAACCCCGGTCGATGATGATATTCGATGACTTCAATTAAGTTGCGCGGGAATCTCCATTTTTCTGTAAGCCAGCTGCCGACATCGGCGTGAGTCGCGTTGAACTGATTATTTTCCGCGTCAAATATAGAAATTCCTCTCACCTGAGCTTCATCCATGGCCGCTTGATATTCTGTGGGGTATTCCAGCGCCAGGATAACCTTACCGATATCGTGCAGAAGTCCGGCAACGGAGACTTCTTCCGGTTCTTTTAACCCTTTTTTCTGGGCGATAATACGGGAGGCGATGGCGCAGCCAAGCGAGTGTTCGTAAAGCCCTTTCATTGTCTGCTGCATTAACTCAAAGACGGAAACTCCCAGCAGAAGTCCCTTGATGACGTTGAGCCCCAAAAGCATAGTCGCGTGAGAAACAGAGGCAATCCTGCCCGGAAAACCGTAAATGGCGGAATTAACCATTTTTAATACTTTTGTGGTCAGGGCCGGATCATTGGAAATGAAAGCGCTGATTTCCACAAGAGTAATGTTCGGTTTTTCAATTACCATCGAAAGCCGCTTAAACGTACTGGGAGCAGTTGGAAGTGTATTAATGTTTTCCACTTTGTGGCGCAAGACTTTGGGATTAATATGGCCCATAGAGACCTTCAATATGTTCCTTAACTATTTTTTTTATTGCTTTCATGTATGGTTTGCCTTCTAAATGGGAGAATCTCGCATTGAGGTTATCGAGTGCTTCTTCCTTGGAAATGGTTTGAATAGGCGGGCCTTCGACAAAGATATTGGCAATGTCCATATCCTGAATTCTTTCAATCCATTTATCGGTAAGCTCTGTGCCTTCTCCCAGCATAACCATGCCGTTTTTAGCGGTGACGGGCTTTGCCAGTATCATTCCGGGCTCAAGTTTTAATACAGGAATTTTCGGCATTAATTAAATCCTTATTTCTTTTTCGGTCTGTCTTTAGTACTGGACTAACCGCCAAATATCTTTAAATAAAGGCCGGATCTTTAAGCTCGTTATCTATCGCGTCCGGATCGGCGGCATTATATTGCAGCAACCTCTTTAAGTGATAAAAAGTATCTTCCTCCATGGAAAGAAAAGATATTATTGCTTCCTTACCGTCAACTCTGAGAATCTTTCCTTGAATGGTTAAGCTTGTTTCCGGATTCAAGCTCAGGATTACAGAGCAATGTTCATCTGCAACAAATAGCGGAGAGCTCGTGCAGCTGATGCCGGTCAGGCTGATGTTCATTGTTTGAACATTGATTTTTTTTTGCGCGAAGAGAATGCTTATGTCAAAACCAATGGGAACTCGAGTTCGTTTTCTTCTTTCCTTGATCATGGCAATACCTTCCTCAAATTATTACGTATTCTCTTTTCACAACTACGGATTTTGGTCAAGCTTGATTTTTCCCAAATCGTGGAAAATAATCAGCCCTCATTTCGAATACCAAGCAACTGAGTATTAACTAATCCAGACGTTTCTTAAAGCGGCTGATTGCGCCCGAAAAGACGGCAGTTCCTAAAATAGCCAAACCCAGATATTGAGGCCAGAGCACGTCCAGACCTACTCCCTTGAGAAAAATTCCACGGGTAATAACCAAAAAATAACGCAGTGGATTGAGATAGGTAAGCCACTGGACGAATGTGGGCATATTGGCAATGGGGAAAACAAAACCGCTGAGCATAAAAAAGGGCATGATAAAAAAGAAGGTGCTCATCATCGCCTGCTGCTGTGTTGCGGAAATGGTGGAAATGAAAAGTCCCACCCCCAAAGTACTCAGCAGAAATAAACACGCGGCAAAAAATAAAAGCACGATACTGCCTTTTAGCGGTATTTCAAACCAGTAAATAGCGACGACAATTATCGCGGATAATTGCGCCAGAGAAATTATTATATAAGGAATGGTTTTGCCGATAATAAATTCAGAAGCCTTCAGTGGAGTAACGACCAGTTGTTCCATCGTACCGGCTTCCTTTTCCCGGATGATGGCGATGGAAGTTAAAAGCAGGGAAATAAGCATGATTAAAAAGGCGACAATGCCCGGCACAAAGAAGTATTGGCTATCCAGGTTGGGATTATACCAGGTACGAATGCGCGCATCTATTTTAGCATAGTTCATTTGCTGCGGATACAATTCGCGGATTGTGTCGCGGTTAAATTTGTCGAGTACCGTGATAGTGTAAGCCATGCGCATGGAGGCCATATTGCTCATGGAACCGTCGGCAATAATCTGAATGGGAGCTGTTTGGCCTTTACGAATAATACCCGCGAAATCAGGGCCAATCGTAATGCCCATATCAACTTTTCCCCGCAGCAGGAGCTTTTCTACCTGGTCATCGTCGGTTGCGTGATGGGTGATATGGAAAATGCTGCTGCCTTCGAAAGCGTCAGCGAGTTTGTGGCTTTCATAGGTATGTGAATGATCGACAAGGGCAACGTTAATATTGCGGATATCATAATTGACCACATAGCCAAAAACTAGCATCTGGATGAAAGGGGCAGCAAAAAGAACTATCCGGTTACGCTTATCGCGAAAAAGCTGGATGAATTCTTTGCGCACCAATTCTCTGATTCTCAGCCAGCTCATAGTCCTTCCTTTTTTAATAATATGTAGTTTGCGGTTGTCAATACTGAAAACATCAAAGTCAAAACTAACATGCTGGGCCACAAGTAGGCAAACCCGACATTGCGCAGATAGATGCCGCCTAAAATATCAATGTAATATCTTGCCGGAACGATATAGGTAATAAGCTGTAAAACGTTCGGCATATTAACAATGGGAAAAACAAAATTGGAAAGCAGAACAGAGGGCAAATACGTGATCATCATCGCCATTTGATTGGCCATCATTTGCGATTTTGTCGCTGTGGATATAAGCAGGCCCAGAGCTAGCGCCACGCCCAGATAAAGAGAAGTAGCGGCCATCATCAGCCAGAAACTTCCTTTCATCACTACGCCAAATAGTAATTGGCCTAAGAGAATCGCTAATAACACATCAATCAGTCCGATGATAAAATAAGGGAAAGCTTTCCCCAGCAGTAACTCCCCCGCTTTTACCGGCAGTGATTTAATTGTCTCCATTGTGCCGTTTTCATATTCACGCGCGATGATCAGCGACGTCAAAAGCGCGCCAACGATCATAATGATAATGGCGATAATGCCGGGCACAATGAAATTACGGCTTTCCAGATCTTCATTAAACCAGATGCGAATGCGGCCATCCACAGGAGGTTTTATTTTATCCATCCCCTGGCGGTTAAGAAAAGAAAGAAGCAGTTTTTGATTGTATTGCTCTGTGAAAGACGTCAAGTAGCCGCGAATAATACCGGCGAAATTGGGATCGCTTCCTTCAATAAGGATTTGCAGCGGAGTATCCCTGTCGGCACCGATGCTTTTCATGAAATTTGGCGGGATGATAATTGCAACTTTTGTCCGGTCATGATCGAGATAATCAATGGCATCTTTTGTCCGGGACAGCCTTTCTGAAACATGGAAATAGGCAGATGCATCCAGCTTGCTGATAAAATCACGGCTGAGCTCGGATTTGTCGTAATCAACAACGATCGTTTCTACATTATCCACATCAAGGCTCAGCGCGTAACCGAAAAGAATAATAAGGAGCAGCGGGATCGCGAAAGCCAGATAAAGGCTGCGGTAATCGCGGAGCAAATGATAAATTTCCTTGCGGATGAGGGCTTTAATTCTTAAAGGATTCAAATTTCTTTCCTCGTCATTAAGGTTATAAAAGCATCATTCAAATCCGCTTGAGGCAAGTCAGGACAGGCCGTCGCGATAATTTCCGCGGAACTGCCCGCGGCTACAATTTTCCCGTCATTGATCATAATAATCCGCTGGCAAAAGCGTGCTTCATCCATGTAGTGCGTCGTGACAAAGACCGTAATACCATCGCGGGCAAGCTGCTGAATAAAATTCCAGAAATGCTGACGCGTAATCGGATCAACGCCGGAGGTCGGCTCATCCAGAAATAAAATCTCCGGTTTGTGTAGCAGCGAGCATCCCAGTGCCAGGCGCTGACGCCAGCCGGGCGGTAATTCTTTTGTTTGACGATTGCGCACATCCTGCAGGCGCGCCATATTTAAAACCCAGTCAATGCGCTCGGCCCACTTTGCTTCCTCTACATTGTAGACGCCCAGGTAAAAACGCAGGTTTTCATAAGGCGTTAAATCTTCATACAGAGAAAATTTCTGCGACATATAGCCGATGGAATGCTTGATTTCTTCGGACTCACTCATAATGTCGTGCCCGGCAACAAAACCCGCGCCGGATGTGGGTGTGATTATGCCGCAAAGCATGCGGATGGTTGTGGACTTGCCGGAGCCGTTGGCGCCGAGAAATCCGAATATCTCACCTTTTTTTACAGAAAACGTAATCTTGTTGACCGCGACGAAAGCGCCGAATTTTTTTTCCAGGTTCGTCACGGAAATGGAATCAGAATTGGAAGGTATCATGCGCCAGCGCTCCATCCACTTCTTTAATGCGTTCAATGATTGCTTCTTCCAGAGTTTTAAAACTGCCGCGAATAATAGCGGGAGTTGCTGTATCTAGAAGAATGGAACTATGCATCAATCCCAGACTATCGCAGCGCTCGCCCTCATCCAGATAGGCTGTGGAAACAAGAATTGTCATGCCTTCTTTTTTCATATTGCCCAATATTTCCCAGAATTCATGACGCGATACCGGATCTACGCCGTTTGTCGGTTCATCCAGAATCAGCAGTTGCGGCTCATGCACCAGCACGCAAGCCAGCCCCAGTTTTTGTTTCATGCCACCAGAAAGATTGCCGGCGGGCCTGTCCACAAAGGGCAGTAAGTTAGAAAAGCCCAGATACTTATCTTTGCGTATTTTTCTTTCTTTGCGCGCTATACCAAAAACATCCATAAAAAAATTAATGTTCTCATCGACAGTCAGATCCTGATACAGGCCGAACCGCTGCGGCATGTAACCAATCAGGTTTTTTATTTTTCGCCGCTGGGTAACAACATTAAGGCCGGCCACAAGAATTTCTCCCTGCGTTGGTTTAATCATGGTGGCAATCAGCCGTAGAAGAGTTGATTTACCGGCGCCGTCGGAACCGACTAAACCAAAAATATTGCCGCGATCCACAGAGAAAGAAACGTCTTTGACTGCCTCTAGCAGATTAAAGCGCAGAGTAACGTTTTTGACTTCCACCATGGGTTGGGAATTTTTCTGCGGAGTGATCATTGAAGCGCTCACTATTGTGCCAGCAAAGCATCAGCTGGCATTCCCGCTTTGAGATCAAAGTTGGGATTGACTATGGATACCTTAACCAGATACACCATTTTGACCCGTTCTTTTTTTGTCTGGATGATTTTTGGCGTAAATTCTCCTTCGGGAGAGATGAAAGATACATATCCTGTGTAGCTTTTGTCTGGAAATGTATCTACTTTCACTTCAACTTTCTGGTTGGGTTTAACCTTGCCGATTTCTGTTTCATCAACAAATATTTTCAAATCAACACGGGAGAGATCGGAAATGGTGATTACTTCGCGTCCGGCATTTACGGTTTCACCTGGCTCTATATTGCGGCTGGTTACTATGCCGTCCATCGGTGATTTCAACTGGGTGTAGCTAAGTTGGATTGCAGCCAGGCTTAAAACGGATTCGCTTTCGGCAAGCCTTGATTTGGCTATTTCATAGGCCAGCTTCACGGAGTCGCGTTCTTTTTCTGTAACCACACCCTTGCCAAATAGCTCTTCGAAGCGTTGGTAATTCTTTTTAGTATCTTTGAATGTTTCCTGAACACTTGTTGCGTTTGCTTTGGCTTGATCATAGCGAGATGCAAATTCCGCCCTGTCCAGCACCACTATAATCTGGTTTTTTGTAACGGTCTGCCCTTCCTGAATATTGACCTGGGCTACGCGTCCGGGTACCTGAAATGATAATTTTGCCTGTGTTGTTTCGATTGTGCCGGAATAAGAAAGGTCTTTTTGCTGATTGCTTTTCTGACCGAAATAAACAAATGCTCCTGTCCCGATAAAAAAGATAATAAACACAATAATGATAATTTTCTTTTTCAATGCTGTCCTCCAATTTGACTATTGTTTATACCAAGTAAGTTTTCAAGAATGCAAATCTTAATGTTTGAAAGCAACTCGAGATTATATGCAGTTTTGCTTTTTCAAGAAAGAAATATTTGCTCGATTTTCCCGCGGTCGATTTTCCCGGTAGAGGCTCTGGCAATCGAGGAAACAATTTTTATCCGGCGCGGCATCGCGTAAGGCTCAAGTTTTTCCAGCATCAGTTTTTTTAGCTGATGTTCGTCTAATTTGCAGGCAACTAAAGCGGCAATAACACTTTCACGCCCTTTATCCGCAGGTAACGCGATAACCAGAGCGTCAATTACAGTAGGCATTGTCAGTATCTTGTTTTGCACATCCAGAAGGTCCACTCTTTTACCCGCAACTTTGACAATACCATCAGCACGTCCCAGAAGAATAAAGCGATTATCATTATCCGGCTGAACTTCATCCCCGGTCACGCAGTATCCCTCGTAATCCTTCTTCATTTCCGCCGAAATAAATGGAGATTTTATAGACAGTCTTTTACCGGAAATTTTCCATGAAACCACGTCTGCAGGCTTCCAGCTCTCCGTTTGTTCACTGATGTTGCGTGCGGCAATCCCGCCTGTCTCTGTGGAACCGTAAATTTCTGTTATGCCCAGTCCGGTTTTGTTTTGGAAGTGTATGGCATCGGAACGATTCAGAACTCCGGAAGAAGAAAAAGCAACTTTCAGTGAAGGCGCGGATAAACTATCAACTTTCATGGAACGATAGTGAATCGGCACACTGACCAGCACTGTTGCCTTGTGCTTATTGGTTGTAGAGATTATTTCCTGCGGGAATGTATAGATGTCCGATAAAACTTTTGCCCCGGCGACAAACGGTACTAAAACGGAAAAAAGCAATCCATAGATATGGTAAGGTGGCACGGTTGATATAAATAAATCTTTGGCCGACAGGTCAAATTTTTCCTTTAAATAAAAAGCTTCGGCAAACAAATTACGCGGTGATTTTGACCAGACCTTTGGCTTTCCCGTTGATCCTCCGGTAAAAAGCTGAAGAAACGGCACATCAGGATCGCGGATTTCCGCAGGATCAATAGCTGATATTTTACCGGCAAGAGGGGTAATTATTTCCACTGCGGCAGGCATTTCTTCGGGGTGATCGGCAATGGCGTATGCAAATCCCACAGCTTCATACATCTCAGATAAAGCATGAGCGGAGAATGCATAAGGAAGAATCAACCGACACGATCCGGCAAGCGATGCCAGAATGCAGGCGGCAAGGACTGCCTTATTTTCCGTGCAAAGGCAAAGGGTATTGTCTTTGCCACTTTTGGCCAAAGTGTTTTTCAGGCCTGAGGCCAACTCAAATACCTCTCCATAGCTATATCCGGAAAAGGTAAAATCCTTCTGGCAAAGAGTTTTTGAGGGCGCCAAAATTTTCTTATATGAATTAATAAAGTAGTCCTTATTCGTATCAGTCATATTTCAGGTAAATTTCTCCAAATAACTTGGCAACTATTTAACTGAAAAAAAGAAATAAATCAATGCTGGTTTTTTACATAATCAGGATATATGATTAAATAAAAATTGGAGCAGGCCTATGATCAATATTGAAGAATTAATTCCCCATCGTGAGCCGATCCGGATTATCAGTGAAGTGATTGAGATTGCTGATGATTGCGCTATTACCGGTGCTGTGGTAAAATCAAACTGGCCTCTTTTCGATGGGAATGGGGTAAATTCGCTGATTTTAATAGAAGCTATTGCCCAGACTGCTGCATTGGTTGAAGGTTACAAAAAGAAAAAACAGGGGAAGCCCGGCGTTAAAGGGTGGCTTGTCGGCATTAAAAACGCGGAATTTAAGCAGGCGAAGATCCCGGTGAATACTCGAGTGGTTGTATCAGTTAAAAGCATGTATTCATTTGATAATTATGGGGTTATTGAGGGAACGGTTAAATGCGGTGAAGATGTGTTAGTCGTAGCGGTTCTTCAGGCCCTGCGTATGGATGAGAATAATAATTTAAAAATATTTTAAGGAGTGTAATAAGAAAATGGATGAGAAAAAAGTAGCCATAATTACAGGCGCAAGCAGAGGCATCGGCCGAGCGACGGCCGTCGAGTTATCCGCGGCAGGTTATTTTGTGATTATAAATTATAACTCCAATGAAGCAGCGGCAGCCGAAACACTAAAGCAGGTTCGGGATGCCGGTGGCGACGGAGAGATTATCAAGTTTGACGTCGCTGACCATGTTCAGACAAAAGAGTGTATCAGCTCCATTGTTGATCGCCATAAAAACATTCAAGTACTTGTGAACAATGCTGGGATTAACGCCGATGGCCTTTTTCTCATGTTGAGCGAGGAAGAGTGGAGCTCTGTGATCGATACAACGCTCAAGGGTTTTTATAATGTTACCAAGCCAATTATTCGCGAAATGATCAAACGTAAAAAGGGTTCTATTGTTTCTGTTTCTTCAGTATCGGCATTGATGCCGAACCGCGGTCAAACAAATTACGCGGCAGCCAAGGCCGGACTAAACGCGGCTTCCCGTGCTCTTTCTACGGAAGTAGCTCGTTTTAACATTCGAGTTAATGTTGTTGCTCCGGGTCCGATTGAAACAGATATGATTGTAGGTGCGCCAATTGCGGAAATTAAAAAAGTAATTCCTATGGCGCGAGTAGGTAAACCAGAAGAGGTGTCACGTGTTATCCGGTTTTTATGTTCCGACGATGCTTCCTATATCACGGGTCAAGTGATAGGGATTAACGGTGGTATGTGCTGATGCGTATTCGTCTGGCTTTGCTCGGATCTTTTTACATTATAGTTTGCTCCCTTTTAATGTTGAGTCTGCCTTTAGCGGCCTTTGCGGATAGCTTTGAGCAATTGCGCAGGGAATCAGCCAATATTCAGACTATTCAAGCCCGTTTTGTGCAGAAAAAGTTTATGAAAATATTGGTTAAACCGCTTATTTCAGAAGGCAGGTTTTATTATGTTGCTCCCGACTCTTTCCGCTGGGAATATTTGAAACCTTTGAGAAGTGTCGTGATTGCCGATCAGGGGAATACAAGGCGTTTCACTGTATCCGGCGGTAAAATGATTGAAGATAAATCAGGTGGCGCACAGGCAATGAAGATTGTTTTGGGTGAGGTTACCGGTTGGATGAGCGGCAAATTTGACCAGAATCCGTCATTTACAGCAACTCTAAAAAAAGGAACAAATACCCAGATCACGCTTATGCCCGTCGGGAAAAGCATGTCGGGGATGATTGAAAAAATAGAAATTACTGTTTCTTCAAAAGCGGCAGCGGTTAAATCGGTAAAAATTATCGAAAATGCCAATGCCTTTACCCTGATTGATTTTACCGATGTAGAAATCAACAAAGTAATCAGCAACTCAGTATTTCAGGATGTTCAATGAAATATATTCCCCTGCTTATAATTATTGCGTTTTTTGCATCCTGTTCGACAATGCCGATAATTACTGAGCCAATGATTCCGGCAACCCAAAAGAAGTTGACATGCCCGTCTCCGTATTTGAATGGGAAATATCAACTGACGCATGCAATTGAGATAAATGCTGCGGGCAATGCTCAAGGCGCAATTATCGGGATAACGGTTGTTGATCCTCCTGCGCGCTTTGTTTCCTGCGCTATTATGATCGCGGAAGGTATGGTACTGCTGGAGGCGCAGCTAAGTGGAGAAAATCTGATCGTCCATAGCGCGCTGCCGCCTTTTGATTCCGGCGATTTTGCGAAAAACTTGATTGATGACATTAAGCTTATTTATTTTGCGCCAGAAGGATTGATGCTGAAGAAAGGTAATCTTGACGATGGATCAACCGCATGCCGCTGGCAGGAAGAAAACGGTAATTTCATTGATGTGGTTGCCAATAAAACAGAAATTACAGAGATTAAAAAATACTCGGAGTGCGGAAGCTTGAAACGCCACATCAAGCTTCTACAAGTGTCGGGTAAACCCTATTCAAGCATCGAAGTGAAGGGAAGTGGAATAGTGGACTATACGCTGCTTATGACTCTTATTGATGCCCAGCCGGCTGTAGGTGAATTATCGGGAAAAGAAAAATTTAAAGGTAAAAAATAATGAAAAATCCAGCAGAAGGTAAAAATGTAGTCATTATCGGTTCCGGTGTGGGCGGACTTAGCGCCGGGATTCTTTTGTCAATTTTTAATTACGCCGTGACAATTGTGGAAAAAAATCCGCTGTCCGGTGGAATGATGCGCTCTTATCGTCGCGGGGGGGTTGATTGCCCAGTGGGTGTGCACTATGTCGGAGCGCTGGGAGCTAAGGAGCCTCTGGGCAAAATGTTTCGTATCCTGGGCATATCGGTAGAAGATCTCTTTTACCGCATGGAACAAGGAGGCATAATTGACCGTTATATTTTTGATGATTTTATTTTTGATCTGCCAGTAAGCATGGATGCTTTTGAAAGAAGTTTGAGAAGTGCTTTCCCCGCGGATGTTGCGGCGCTGGATGTAATTATGAAAAATTTACGTGAGATTGCCGGGCAAATGCTGGAGACGGCATTTCTGCTTAATCAGGGAGATCCCTTTCAAAATATGGATTTCTTCCAGCCAATGGGCGATCTTTTGGATAAACTTCAAGCTTCCGCCGGTTTGCGGGCGGTACTGGCCGTGCCCTGCCAGCTAATCGGTGTTGAGTTAGCCCAGTGTCCGGTAATTTTTCATCACATGGTTTTGGCCGGCTATTTATTTTCTTCGTGGAGATTAAAGAAAAGCGGCAGCAAAATGGCTGAGATTTTTACGCGGCGTTTTGACGAGCTGGGAGGAAAACTTATTGTCAATGATGGCTGCGAAAAAATAATATTGGATGAGGGGAAAGTAACCGGGGTAAAGCTGAACTCAGGAATCGTACTTGCGGCGGATGCAGTTATTGCCACGGTACATCCAAAAACATTGCTTGGATTGCTTGCGCCGGATGCATTGAAAAGCTCTTACAGGCAGCGTATTGTGAACCTGAAAGAAACAGAAGGAGTCCTTGCTGTTCAGATCAGCGTTGATGCCTCCGCGCATTGCGAGATTAATCACAATATTTACCGCCTTCAGACCGACGAAAAAGGAATGATTAAGGATGGGATATTTTATCAGTTGCGGAAAGGCAATGATAAAGGCTCAAATTTAGTTTCCATCATCACCAGATCCCTTTATAGCGATTGGAGCAAGTGGGAAAATACTCTTTCCGGCAGGCGGGGCAAAGACTATGAAGAAAAAAAACAAAACCTTGGGCAAGAACTTTTGCAAAAAGCTAATGTGATATTCGGCCCTCTGAAAAACGCTAAGATACTGGATGTTTTTACGCCTTTGACCCTGCGTGATTATGGAAATTGTCCGGAAGGGTCATGTTACGGTGTAATGCGCTCGTCAGGTCAGTTGCTCAAAGTTGCCTCCTTAAGTAGAGTACCCATACCCGGTTTATTTCTCGCAGGTCAAAACGCTATGGCACCGGGAGTACTAGGCACTATTCTCGGTTCCTTTAACGCGGCAAGACAAATTATCGGAGCGGAGCTTTTTGACAAGGATTTTAATTGAGAAGCGTAATGCTTGCCGCAGCAAGAATTTTGTGCTAGTTTCTATAATCAAATTCAGGGAGTTTAAATCAAGCAATGACACGTCAAGAGATTGAAAAGGAAGTTAAAAATATTTTCCAGCGGGAGTTTGAAGTTGAAAATCCCGAGATGGATGCGGATTTAAGAGAAACGTACGCTTTTGACAGTATTGACGCAATCGAGCTTTTATTGGGAATAGAAAAATTTTTAGGTTCGGAACTTACTCAGGAAGAAAAAAAACAAGCAATGGATATTCGCACGATAAACCAGATTTGCGATTATGTGGAAAAACTTGCCGCAACAAGAAAAGATGCGCCGGGAGAAAAATCACGGGTATAAACCCCGAAGCAAAATGCGGATCATTATACCCATGCTATGCAGGATAATTCGACTAGCAAACTTCAATGCGTCGGAGATAACCTTTATGTTGCTGCGCTTTTGAAGTTTGAGTCTCATTACCCTCCGCTTTGCGGGATTGTTCCACTTACCAATTCCGTTAAGCTACACTTTATGAATTGGAGTTTCACAATAATTTATGGAACGTAGAGTCGTAATTACTGCTTGCTCGGCGATAACGCCAATCGGCCACGGCAAAGATCAGATTGTCGAAAGCCTACAAAAGGGCATCTCCGGCATTAAAACATTGCGTGAAGATCAATTGATCAGCCGTTTCATCCACTCTAAAGTTTACGGAACGGTAGATTATCCTATTGAATATGATTTTAAAAGGCAGTACCGCAAAACAATGGGCCCTGTGGCCTATTATGCCTGCCAGGTGGCCAAGGAAGTTCTGGAACAATCAGGCCTGACTCAGGATTTTATAACATCCGGAAATATGGGGGTTGCTTTTGGTTCCATTCACGGTTCTCCTACCGTACAGCGTGATATTTATAAGGTGTTTTTTGAAGCTAAGGATAAAACCTCATATCAGAGCATCGGTGCTGTTGATTACTTGAAATCAATGGTGCACACAACCGCCGTCAATATAACTAAGATGTTCGGCATCACCGGCAGGGTCATCGCTTCGGGAACTGCGTGTACCACAAGCAGCCAGTCAATCGGTTATGGCTATGAAGCCGTCAAATACGGCTTGCAGGATGCCATGCTGTGCGGCGGCGCTGATGAATACGATACGATTACTGTTGCCGTTTTCGATAATTTACTGGCCTGCTCCACAGCTTTTAATTCCGAACCACACCGCACACCGCGTCCCTTTGATAATTTGCGCGACGGTCTTGTGGTAGCCGAAGGCGCAGGCGCTGTAATGCTGGAAGAATATGAGTTTGCCAAAAAACGCGGCGCTAACATTCTGGCCGAAGTCATTGGCTTTGCCTGCAACAACAATGGCGGCGATTTGATTTTGCCTAATCTGGAGGGCATAACAAAGACGCTCAAGCTTGGTCTTCAAAACGCAAAGATTAACTCCTCCGATGTAGATTTAGTCAGTGCTCACGCCACTGCCACGAAGATGGGTGATATTATTGAAGCGCAGGCAATTCACGCTGCTTTCGGGAATAATCCCTATGTTGTAGCCTTAAAGAGTTACCTTGGGCACACCATGGCCGCTTGTGGTGCCATTGAAACTATTCTATCTGTTTATATGATGCAGGATGGATTTATCGCGCCAACGATTAATCTGGAAGAAATTGATGAGCGTTGTGCCATGATTAAACATGTGCAAAAAATTCTGCAAGAGCCTGCGAAAACCACGGCCATACAGAATTTCGCTTTTGGTGGTGTCAATACCATCCTGCTGATAAAGAAATTTTCCTGAGATCACGGACATGAACCCCGAAGAAAACTGATGTGTATCATTTATAGTCCCACTTAGCTTCGCACGTGGGATAATTCAACTTACAGATATTACTACGCTGTGCTTGTAATATCAGAGTTTCATTAAATTGGAGTTTCACGATCAAAATGTCCCCAATAAAAATATTTCAAAATGCATCTGCTTTGCTCATTACTTTACTCATTTGGGCATATTTTCTTCTCGGCTCTACGGTATTTTTCCTTTTCTTTCATCTGCCGGCGTATTTATTTTCGAAAAATCGTGCTCGGTCTTTTCAGAATTTAAACCACATTAATATGAAGATTTTTTTTGCGTTAACGCGTTTTCTGATACCCAGCACAAAATTTAAAATCCAAAAGGAAATTCGGCAAATTAAATCATCGGTTATTGTTTGCAATCACCTGTCTTATCTTGATCCTATTTTGCTCATTTCACTTTTTAAGCGGAATTGCACTATCGTAAAAAGCACTTTTTTTCGAGTTCCTTTTTTTGGGTGGCTATTAAGAAATTCATGCTCTATGCCTTCAGAATCCAATGAATTGATGGGTCAGGCAATGGTCGAAAATCTGGAATACATCAAAAAGCATTTGGCGGCAGGCGGCAACTTTTTTGTTTTTCCGGAAGGGACAAGAAGCCGTGATGGAAGGCTTGCCCCTTTCAATAAAGGTGTATTCAGCATCGCTCGTTACTGTAATGCCCCCTTGAAGCTGGTCTATATTAAGAATACAAATAAATTATATCAGCCCGGGACTTTTTTGTTTAATGCTCATGATCATATTGAAATTGAGCTAGAATTGATCGGGTCTTTGAAGCCGGACTACAAGAGCGATAATTTTTCCATTTCCGCGGTATCAGATGAGGCGAGAATTATTTTCGAGCAAAGAATTGCCCGAAGCTGAATGAAGTTAATACGGGCACTTCTTCCTGCTGTACGTAACAAAATATCAACCTCGAAGAAAATGCAGGATTTTAATCCGTAATAAGCACAATTCAAGCCCAACAAACATCAACAGCACAAATTTTGCGGTCTATATTTCCTGTGATCTTTATTCCATCTTTATTTCATTGACATGCAGGTCTTTTGCTCTTATAGTTCCTGATAATAAAAGAGAATTGTTGTCGAGTCATCGTTTAAGTGGATGTGTGACCAAAAAGTAATATCTATCTGGACGCTAAGCCAATACCTTCCAGGCAAGCTTTATCGGTTTCCAGTACTTCTGTTTCAAGTGTTACAGTTCATGCCCTGTGGGCAGACAAACAATTTGACATGAAGGAGGCTTTATGAAATTTGGAAAAATTAATATCGTTGTTGGAGCAGTTGGGCTATTACTCGCGGCAATTGGTGGAATGGTCCTGGGGCTAACTTTCGATAAACAGGCGATCAAAGATGGATATCATTCGCTTAGCACGGTTCGTTTTTATTTTCGTGACGCACATTCCCATGGGATGCTTTTGTGTTTATACAACCTGTTTTTCGGTTTAATTATCGACCGGATGTCATTTTCGGATAAAATCAAAAAGTTTGGCTCTTATATGGCTGCCTGTTCGCTCATCCT